>Ga0208958_1002988_pt1 | contig 13704 bp, 12 predicted proteins | sample RifOxyB1_FD_184032 | JGI IMG/M metagenome (GOLD analysis project Ga0208958, IMG submission 184032) | Soil microbial communities from Rifle, Colorado - Rifle Oxygen_injection B1 (SPAdes) | ecosystem: Environmental > Terrestrial > Deep subsurface > Rock core/Sediment | place: Rifle, Colorado... | reverse complement strand
AATACTTTAGTGTGAGCTATTGTAAAAGCGCTAAAGCGCCCGCCTATATTTTCCTCCCAAGCCAAACGCTCCACCTCTTTTGTTTCGGCCAATTTCCAGAGGGGAGAATCGGGAGATGAAATAACTAACACCCTTTGGTTTATGGGGGTGGCAAATTTCTCGGACAAAATATCAAATGTTTTATGAAATGCTTCTAGTGTCTCGGCTGTTTGGCCTGATTTGCTGACGGCAACCAAAACCATTTCTTCCGGAGTGATGATTTTATTATTAACAAAATTTTGAACCTCTTCATATTCGCGTGAGTCCGGTGATTCCAGGAAAAATATCTTCTTGCCTGTTTCCGGTTTATGCAAAGTCATGGCATTCCAAACCGCTTTTGACGCCAAGTCTGAACCACCTATGCCAACCACGAAAATAAACTTAACATTTTGATACATAAGTAAATTATACCAAAAAATACAAACTAAAGGGCCGCCGTGGAGAACTCACGCGGCGGCCCGGTCCTTTACTCGTCTAAAACTCCAAGACGTAAATATTGAGAAACGTTTGTCGGGTTGATTCCCTTATAAGGGAAAAGAACTTCTTCTTCCTTGCCCTCCTTTTTTTGGTTGTTTTCTGACTCCTGTTATCTCCGTGAGCCAATTTGGGACAGGCTCTTTTATCCCTCGGAAACTTACAGTGTTGAGGTTGAGGCATTTTTCCTCTTGTCGGACAGAGTGGCTACTTCCGAGGTAAAATACTACCACTATAAAATAAAAAAGCAATCTACCTCGGCCAACCAATAAAAAAAGCCCGCTCGTCTCCCCTTGGTAGGGTTGGCGAACGGGCCTGTGTGGACGTCAGCTTTTCAACTGCCGACGCCGGTGGAATGCACCGAGGGCGATGAGGGCGGTGCCGAGCATGCCGTACGTCGCCGGCTCGGGAACTCCCGATGGAGTCTGCTGAAACTCGGCAAATTGATACCCGCTGCAGTTGGTGGTGGCCGAGATACTCGGGCTTACCAACTTGATTCCAAAGTTACCGCCGGGGTCGAAGCTGAATGTGTAACCGGCGGTGGCTGAGTCTGGAATGAGCAGGTGTGTGTCCGCCGGCGTTGAAGGATTGAACCAATACGCCTGGTTTGATGCTGCCCACGCCGATACTTCCAGATTGACCAGGCCGGAGATTGTGCCCGTACCAAAAAGCAAGAACGATGGGTCTGCGGATGTCCCCACTCCCCAATACTCCAACTGAGAAACTGGGATATTCGGGCTAGCTGCGTTGCCGGTAAATCCACCTGTCCCCGTCATGAAGTAACCGATGTTTCTACCGGACCCGTCCCAGGACAGATTGTCCCAGAAGGGCGTCTCGTCTTGGTTGGGAGTGACCATTTGTTGCCAGGCGCCGTTGCCGTTCACTTGGACGATAGACAGGCCGCTGCCAGTGAGACGAAAAACAACATCGTTGTAATCCTTATCGCCCCCGGGGAGGGCGATATCCTCGCCACCTATCCAGATGGTATTGATGGGGGTTGCGCCGGCCACGGAGACCAACACGAAACTGAACAACATAACCGCCAGTAGGCGGCTCAAGCTGCGGATTTTCATGGTACTTTACCTCTTCCTTAAGGATTTTGTGACACGGATTTTAACCCTGTCACTCTGAGGGGTATTGTATCATGTATTAGAGTCTTGTCAACATCTCTATTTTAGATTAACGAAAGTTATCCAAGTCGGAGTTTCAAATATGGAATTATCACTATCCAGCCAAGGTTCACATTTGTAATTTATTTTATCCCAGGTGCCGACTATTTGAGCTTGTTCTTGGGGTGATGCATTTTGTGAAGCGCTTTGGGCGATAGAAGTTTTATATCCGACATTTTGTAAAGAGGTCCAAACATAACTTTCATCGTCTTTTAATATAAGGAAACTGTTGAATTGTTTTTCCGCTAAATCTGTCTTTATCCTGAATTCGCCGTAAACACTTTTACCGTCGGTATGTATTACCCCGACAACTTGGGAAGTGCCGTCTTTTTTTTCAAAATTGCAAACATAAGGTTTGCCCAGTCTCTGGATGCTCGCTATAGAATAGTTGCCGTTTATTTTGCCGTCTATTCCTACCTGGGGCATTTCCGGCCTACTTCCATATGTATAGACCAAAACACCCAAAGCTACCAATGCAACTATAATTAACCAAGAAACCATTTGTTTTTTCATGTTGCTACTTTATCATTTTTTTAGTTTTTTACCACTCGACGATTGCTGCCCCCCTTATTTCGGTTTTGCCGGCTCGTCTGACAAATTTGGCATTTTGTTTAGGCACGAAGTTGATGTGGGGAGACCTATCGAGTGCTTCGGCTATTTTATCCAAATCTTTTTCATCATCCACCCACCCCGTCCCAAACTTTTTCCAAATATCAAATGGTTTAGAATATGATTTAAGAGTTTTCTCCCCGGTGTCCAAAAAGTATTCGTGAAAATATGAAAAAGCCAGTTCGTGGATGCTTTTATAAATTGGGTCGCGCCATCGTAATACGGAGTGGTTGGTTTTTGAAATAGCCCCCCAAAATTTATTTATTCTAAAAACACAGAGGGTATGATCACTGTCTTTTTTTAAATTCTTAACCTTCAAATCAACCAAATAATTTTCAATGTGGTGCTCCTGTAAACAAAAACAGGCAAAAACAGCCCCCTCAAAACAATGAACCTTCCCCTTTCCAAGGACAGTCCTTGGAGACCAATACGTCTCCCCTTTTTCCTCAAAATTAAAAGGCATTTTGTCCAGAAAGTCTTGGACTTTGGCGGGAGTGTTGAGTTTTTTAATATCCACCTTCATTTATGCTATATTATACAGCATGTTATACCAAAAGATTATAAAACCCATACTCTTTAAATTTGACCCGGAGATGGTGCATAATGTTTTTGTTAGCATTGGTGAATTTTTGGGAAAATGTAAATTGTTGAGGAAATTGGTCGGCATTTTTTACGGATACAATGGACAAAACATTTCCAAAACGGTTGATGGTCTGACTTATAAAACTCCTTTTATTCTCTCTGCCGGATATGATTACAACGCTCATCTTATAAATATTTTGCCGGAAGTCTCTTTTGGAGGAGTTGAGGTCGGCTCTGTGACTGCCAGGGCTTGTGCCGGAAATAATAAGCCTCGAATGACGCGGCTGCCAAAATCCCAGAGTATTCTGGTGAATAAGGGGCTACGTAACGATGGGGTGGAAGTTATCATAAAGAGGCTTAAAAATTATAAAAAGCAAGATGGTTTTGTGATAGGGGTTTCTATTGCTCGCACCAATGATGAGAAAGCTTCTTCAACAGAAGAAGGCATTGAGGATTATTTTTATACTTTCAAAAGATTGAATGAAGAAAATGTGGGTGATTATTACGCCATTAACATTTCTTGCCCCAACGCTTTTACGGGGGAGACTTTTGCCAACCCGATATTGCTTGAACACCTGCTTACCAAACTCTCTTCCATTAGGTGTAATAAACCGGTTTATGCAAAAATGCCAATAAACATGGAATGGCCTGAATTTGACGGGCTTTTAAAAGTGATAAACCGATTTGAAATGGTCAAAGGTGTCATTATTGGAAATCTAAATAAAAATTATAATGATCTGGACTATAAAGATGAAGCGCCAAAAGAATACAAGGGAGGCCTCTCAGGCAAGCCTTGCGCCGAGATTTCAAACAAGCTGATAGAGAAGACAAGAGCCGCTTATGGAGACAGATTTACCATTATTGGTTGTGGCGGTGTTATGTCAGTTGATAACATGATTGAAAAGTTTAAGGCCGGTTCGGACTTGGTGGCGCTTATAACGGGTATGATTTATAATGGTCCGGGTTTTATTAAAGAATTAACAGAAGAATATTTAAAATATTATGGAAAACAATGATACAAATCCCACTTCGCTACCCGCCTCGCCGGCAGGCAGGAAGCTTCGCGGGACTAAAGAAATAATTTTAATAGTAGGGGTTTTGATTATTATAGCCGCTTTATTTTTAGTTTTTAAAAATGTTTCTTTTGCTCCGGCGGTTGATGATAAATCTGCCCCTGATACGGCGGACAAAGTAAAAATTGACCCGAGTATTTCGGGGCAAACATTACCATTTTCAAATGATCCCAAGACACTGGCCTGGGCACTGTTCCAAAAATATTTGGGATATAACAAAGACCGTAATTTGGAAGGTGTTAAAAGTACGGTTTATAAAGTGGCCTCTGTTTGCGCAGACCCCAAAACCAGAATTGATTGTGAGGCCAGAATGGGCGCGGCTTACTCTTACGGTAGTGCCTTCAAAAAAGAAGATTTTACCAATATCTGGAACGATGAAAAACAAATTATTTTATCCACCGATTTTGAAGTTAAAGAAGATGATATTTCCATCAGCCGCACCAGGTCTATTATATTTTTTATTAAAGATGGTGCGGGTGACCTAAGGATGTTAAGTTTTAGTCCCTCCAAAGGTGCTGTTGCCGGCAAAGATACAACCGCTTCGAGGCAGGAAATTGATGATAGGTTGATTATTTATACCGAAGACAAAGACCAAGATGGCATATCGGATTATCAAGAACAATGCTTGGATACTAAAGAAGGAGAAATTTGTATTAAAACTGACCCCAAAATCCGCGACACCAACGGCAACGGTCTCTGGGATGGTGTGGAAGCACTTATGAAATAACACTTTTTTCTACCTCATCCCTTACCCTTCTCCTTGCAAAGGAGAAGGGAATCATCCGCCATATGTGGTAAAATATGGAAGTTATGCCGATGGTGCATGATAATAAAATTCTAAAAAATAGAAGGATAGAATTGAGGAAGAATCAAACTCCTGCCGAAGAAAAGCTCTGGTCTTATCTGAGAAATAATGGATTGAAAGTAAAATTCAAAAGGCAACATGGGATTGGCGGATACATTACCGATTTTTATTGCGCCAGCAAAAAATTGGTAATCGAATTGGACGGAAGTGTTCACGAATCAGGAGAAGCAAAAGAATACGATGATGTCAGAGACAAATATTTCAAAGAGCTTGGTTTTACTACTTTAAGATTTTGGAATGATGAAGTTGAAAATAATATCAGAGAAGTTCTAGAAAAAATAAAAAATTATCTAAAAAACATAAACAGCACAAAACTTGTAAGGGAAAAATAATCATGGTAAAGTTTGGGGCGGAGGTTTCTATGTCAAATTGTGTCCCACTTCATTCCTGGGGCGTTGTATATCAAGAGAGTATTTGTTACTCTCGCGGATACGAATGTTTGTACTGTGGGTGGGAATTGTACAAAGCAGCAAAAGAAGGGAATGTTGCTATTGTAAAAAACATTGTGGGCTTTTCCACTAATATACCTTTAAGAACCACAAAAGAAAACGTAATCGGAATAGTGATTTTGGAGTGTCCCCAATGTTTTGAGAAATTTTGTTTCCATGCAACCACAGACTACGTGGAACTGGCTCGGCAATATTGCGAAAGATGGCCAAAAAGTTAAGAAGCTACAGTTTTTAGGCTGTGGCTTCTTTGTTTTATATAAGTTGAAACTTTGTACTAAATATCTCGGTGGATAGCAGATGGTTCCTCTCTCCTTTGTAAGGAGAGAGGCAAGGAGTGAGGTAGCTTATTAATTATTTCTTCCCCGCTTTGACGCGGTCAAGTTCGGTCAGGAGTTTTTTACGCAGGCGAGCTGATTTGGGAGTGATTTCCAAATATTCATCTTCAGCCATTATTTCAAGACCACTCTCTATCGTGATAGGTGTCGGTGGGGCTAAATATATTTTATCGTCAGAACCGCTGGCGCGCATGTTAGTGAGTTGCTTACCCTTGGTTGGGTTAACAGCCATCTCATCGCCCTTGGAAGTATTGCCTATAACCATACCCTCATAAACTTCAATGGCCGGTCCTATATAAAGAGTGCCTCTAGTTTGTAAGTTGTCGAGCGAAAAAGCCAAAACTTTTCCGCTGGCCATGGAAATCATAGAACCGGTTGGCTTCTTTTGTATTTCTCCGGCATAAGGTTTGAAGCCGATGACACGGCTACCAAAGATACCTTCGCCTTTGGTGTCGATTACAAATTGGTTGCGGTAGCCCAAAAGTCCCCGGGTCGGTCCTTCAAAAATAAATCGCAGGTGATTGTTGTGGGATTTGGTACTGGTAAGTATGGCGCCACGTTTGCCAAGTTTTTCTATTACCACCCCTTGCATTTCTGACGGAACATCAATGGTAACTTCTTCAAATGGCTCACTTTTTACTCCGTTTATTTCTTTTATAATAACTTGGGGCTGGGAGACTTGCATTTCAAACCCTTCGCGCCGCATATTTTCCAAAAGGATGGCGATATGAAGCTCGCCTCGGCCGTAAACTTTCATTTCGTCCCCGTCAAAATCAACTCTAAGCCCCACGTTTACTTCCAGTTCTTTTTCCAGGCGGTCCCTGATTTGTCTGCCCGTGACAAACTTCCCCTCCCTGCCTCCAAACGGAGAATTATTAACCAAAAAATTAAGTGCGATAGTCGGCTCGTCCACACTGATTGCCGGTAAACTTTCTGTTTCAGGATTGTCGGTTATGGTATCGCCTATATAGATTTTGGGTAGGCCGGCAATCATCACGATATCCCCCGCCTTCGCTCCCGCTTCGGCGGGCGAGCCCGCTTCTTCGCTTCCGATTTCAACTCTGCGTATTCCCTTGAATGTAAATATTTTGGTTACCTTGCCTTCTTCAATTTCTCCGGAAACTTTTTTGACGAAAACTTTTTGGCCGTCTTTGAGTGTTCCTTCATAGATTCTGGCAATGGCCATTCTGCCTAAAAAATTGTCATAGGCCAAATTAAAAGGTTGAGCGCGGAGTGGTGCGAGAGTATCGGCTTTGGCCGGCATTACTTTTTCCAAAATAGTATCAAGCAAAGGTGTTAAATTGTTGCTCTCATCACCCAAATTTTTCATGGCTATCCCCTGTTTGGCGATGGCGTAAACTGTAGTGAAGTTAAGCTGTTCCTCGGTGGCACCCAGGTCAAAAAATAATTCAAATATTTCGTCATGCGCCTTTTTGGGGTTGGCCGCCTTTTTATCTATTTTGTTTAAAACCACGATTGGTTTGTGACCGATTTCCAAAGATTTTTTGAGGACGAAACGAGTCTGGGGCATAGGTCCCTCTTGAGCGTCAACAACCAGGATGACCGAATCAATGGAACGCAAAATGCGCTCAACTTCAGAACCGAAGTCGGCATGCCCCGGAGTGTCCACAATATTTATTTTAGTATCCTTATAGATGACCGAAGCGTTTTTGGAATAAATGGTAATACCGCGCTCTTTTTCAAGCGCGTTTGAATCCATACTTACTCCTTCTTCTTCAAAACCGGTTTGCCTCAAAATAGCGTCTGTGAGCGCCGTCTTGCCATGGTCCACGTGAGCTATGATTGCAATATTCCTTATTTCCATCCTGTTAAAATTGAATAATTAAAAAACCCGTGAGGGAATTTATCTCATTGTACATTATTTCTCCTAACAAAACAAATTTATAGATTTTTCTCGATATCCCAAACTTCTTTGCCTACATATTCCTCTATATCGGATAAATCTTTTGTTAATTGCCCCTCTTTTTGTTTTTCCTCTTCCGATAATTGTTTTTCCGATTTAACTTTATGAATTATCGCCAATTCCGCTTCAACGTCTCTTTTTAAAACTGCGAACCCTCTTTTAATCGACTCCTCCGCTTCTTTTGTTTCTTTCATTAAAACGGCGTGCTTTTTGCGTCCGCAGTGGATCGTGATGATAATAAATATGGAAAGAATAATAATGGCCGTTAAGAAAATCAAAATAAAACATAAATACAGTGTTTGAAAACTTATACGGCTGGCTCCAATTTGAATTGCTGTTTTGGATACACTCATTTCAAACCGGTTACTGGGGGAGCTTAATAATTTTCCTGCTGAAGTTTGAGCCCATAAAAGATATTCTCCTGCAGCAATAGAAGATGGATGGCGATAAAACCAGTTACCGTCTTTATCGGGGATTACAGGGTAGCTCGTGGTTTTTTCGGTGCTCAGATTTTGTAAATATATAATTACATTAACGCTGACATCATCTGTTTTGCCGCCAACATAAAAAATATCCTCATTCGAAATATTACGGGAAATGGTAGTAATAAGCGGCGAATGAAGCTTGGCAGATTGTTGGGCACTGACAGTGTTTGTAAACAGTAAAAAATTGGAAAAAATCCCGATTAACAACATAAAAGCGCCATATTTTTTACGATAATTTTTTAATTCCTCGATTCGTTTCTCCACTTCTTCCGGCAATGTTTTCTGATTATATTTTTGGCTTAAATTTTTATACCACCGATAAATTTGTTGTGAATAGAAAAGTAAAATAATAAATAAGACAAATATTATAATAAAAATTAAATTGTTAGTTACATAAAAAACAAATGGCGATATCACCTGTACACGCTCTGTACTTTCCGTAAAATTACCGGCACGATCGTAAGCCCTGACGATGACATCATATTTTCCAATATTCAAATCAACAATTTTGGGCGGATTTGTTTCAAAAAAAGATAATCCGTAAGCCCCAGCCTCCCTAACCAGAAAATCTGATTTCAGGGGAACTATATTCTGTTCATAATGATCTAATCCGGAATGAGCGTCGGTAGTGTTAAAAAATAAAAGAACTTCTTTATTGGTTGTTTTTGGTCCCGGTTTTATTTCAATAGGAAATTTTGCCGGAGGATTCACATCAACATTTAATGCGAAATGTGTAATCCCCCCCCATACACCACTTTTTCCCAGCGCTTTTATATGAAAATAATATGTGCCACTTAACAAATCTTTGTAAACAACAGATTTTTCGGTACTATCGACAATATCATCCGGAGTATCTATGGGAATTTCATTTAAAATAAAACTATATCCGGGAATTATCGCTGTTGCATTCCAGCGCAAAACCGCATTGGAATTGGCATACCACCGTGTCTGGTCCATGTGAGTTTCGGAAGTTACAACGGGACCCGTCGGTGGTGGCAGAATAAATTCATAAACAGCACTTTGGGTGTTGCGCAAAACATCAGTTCCTCTACCATCATTTAGAAGCACCTTTGAATCACCTTGAAATTTAATAGTAGCGGTTCCAGCCTGACGAACCCTGAAAGAAATCGTAGAAATAAGGCTATGGCTGGTATTAATTCCTTCTGGAATCCCGCCCCGTAGGATTATTTCGCCTTTTTGATTATCATATTTTATGGGGCTGGTCCATATATTGATAGCCGATTTGCCCATAGTTGGTGAGATAACTTGAACAATATCGGCAGGAAAGATTATATATATATCGACGGCGTTTATACTTTGTCCTTCTGTGTCAAGCATAATTTGGGCATCAAAAGTACTATCAACACTAAAAATATTGCTTGCTGGAGAGATTGAAATTGTTGCAGCCCGTACTTTGTTTGGAACAGATAACAGCAAAGTAATCGGTAACAAAAACAAAATCAGGAAAAAATTAACAGATCTATTAAAACCTTTAATTTTTGGCAGCAATAGTTTTTTGGCTGTTATTATCAAAGCAAGTGATGCAAATATTGAGAATAATTTTAAAAATATGATATCCCAACGATAAAAAACATTACTTGTTTCTCGGCCATCATAATCTATGGCTCTAAATTGTGCCGCCCAGGCATATTTGGGGGCTGGGACAATGAACTGTGAATTTTGCCATTTACCCCAAAACAACCATGAGCGAAATCTAGTATAAAACATTCGGACACTATCGGTGTTTTCAACTTTTATCACAGCAATCGGATTTTTTGTTTCAGAATCTTCCACCCAAAAAACACTTTTTATTTTGGGTGGCGGAGAGATAATTTCGGAACTGATCAGGGGAGCACCAGCTTTAACCACAACTTCATATTTTGACGTAGTAGTTTCAAGCGTCGTGCCAAAACCATCAGCTTTAACAAGTTTTGCCTTTTTTATTACCAATGAAGAAATGCCTTCGTTACGAGCTTTGAAAACCAGAGTTATTAATTTCCCCCGTTCACCCGTAAAAGGTTTTACCATACCACCGGTGATATATATCAAACCATCTTTGCCGTCTAGCGGAAAAGATTTCCACACCGAAGCAACAGATTGAGCTGCAGATACTTTTACCAAAGAGAGAGATTCGGGGGGATATTCCAAAGAAATATCAAAAGCGTTTATCTCCTCCTCCGATGAAATTAAAACATCAACTTCAATTTCTGATTCTGGTGCAAAATTATCGGTACTCAAACTCAAAGTGACGTACAAAAAATCTGCCGCCTCTAAATATTTAAGCGAAAAAATAAAAAATGTTAGAAATGCCAATATGACCACGAAAAACACACCAGGCCATTTCATAAATATATTTTACTACTATTTGCTATTTGTTCCAATAGTAAAAGAGGATAGAAACATCGACCATGTCTACAATATTGTCATTATTTAGGTCATATTTTGCCGTTTTCGGCCCGGTCCTGTCAAACCAATAAAGAAGGACGCTAAGATCGGTAATATCGATTTTCCCGTCATTATTGAAGTCCGAGTTTATTAAAGGGGTTATGGGTAATATTGTCGGGAAAAAAAATTTTAAAATAGAATTACGAGATGAAGAAAAGGACGGCGTCACAATCGTTAAAGGCAATGGGGTTGGGGTGATTATACATCCCGAAGTATCAAATTCACAAGAGGGGTCGCAATCAAGAGTGCCACTTGAAAAACCACGGCTGACGCAAGAGGTGCCACCAAGATTAACACCATCACACTGTTCACTCGTGTCTATAATCTCGTCACCACAGAGACCTATTTTTACTGTAGCAGTGATATCAGCCGCGAAAACTTTATTATTAAAATTAAAAATCTCTCTTCCTAAAAAAGAGATGAGAAAAATAAAAATTGCTAAGATATAAATTTCCTTTCTCATTCATCTTTTATTTTTTCGCAATCTGAAATTTAAACTTCTTGGAAAGAAACCAAATCAAAGTTGCTACAAAAATTACTGCCAAAACTGTGGTATCCCACGGATGGTAATTGGAATATAAATTGACGAATCTGTAATAAATTCCCTGAAAGACGTTCGCTGGTGCAACTGTGAAATAAAGCTTGGCGGCCGCGGCAACGCCAATAGAAGTTCCGCCGGTGGCGGCTTTTTTAACAGGATAGGCCTGCAGAAAAGCAAAATAGTTTCCCGGCTCGGCACCTTTTATTGGAAGTGTTAATTTAATCTGAACAATTTGCGATTTTCCCGGCTCCAAATAAAATTCCGACGGCTCAAAACTAAACCATTCCTTTGACGGTTTAAGCTCCGGCTGGCTTTCGCGAGATATAACCAAAACTCCGTATTCAGACGGCTCATCCCCCGTATTTAAAACCACGAGAACCGGAAGCGTGTGAACCTGCCCGGCTTTTAACGGCTGGTCCATGGTAATTTTTCCTGTTCCTATTCCCACACCGATTTTAGCCAATACCAAGATAGGTAGAAACAAAGCAAGACCTAAAACTAAAACGGTTGTTTTTTTATAACTATTATTCATATAACCATTCCCAATTTAGTTAGGAGTGCTCGCCTGAACAGTTATGGGGGCGGTTTGTTCAGTATATTTTGTACTTGGGTTCGGGGTGTGAATTTGTAATTGGAAATCAACCGATCCGCTTATTGCTACAGCGTCTTTGAGCACTTGTGGGCTGGTTGTCAGTGGAGTAAAATTGGTCCAAACAAGGCAATCACCATCGGTCTCATTACAAAACCTATGTGCGTAGACATCATCTGTGGATGTTGCTGTGGCCAAATCCCAACCATTACCAGCCGCACCGGTGCCGGTATTTGCTCCGTAAATATCAAAATCAGCGGCACTGCCGTCGTTATTGGCGGTTATACCTGCTCCACCCCAAAGGTTTTTGGTGCTTGAAGCTGTGTTATTAGTCATCTCTCCATAATCAAAACTTGTTTTTGTTGGGTCGATGGATACAGCAATATTTGTCACTGTCACTGTCGCGTTAACCACGCCGGTGGTATTTGCCTGCGCCAAAACACTGACCATCGTACCCACCATTACAAGAACTCCGACTATAATAAAAAATTTTTTCATAATTTTATTTTTAATTATTCGGTTTATTTATTCGACCATTTGTTACAAATAATCTTACAAGCAGTTTAATTATAACATAACTGTATTATTAAAAGTTATCCACAGCTCATAATTTACTGCTCCACCGCTACTATCGTAACATCTGCATTCTGCGCACTATAACAACTCGTGGAAAACGGGGCCGTAATTCTTAGCTGAAAATCGATCATGCCGCCGCTCGCGGCAATATCAGTGGCTAATACATTATCCAGATAATTTGTCGTCATTGCCGTATAATTAGTCGGGTAAGAAGAACAACCGTCAGCCATATTGCAGAATTGATGCTTATATTGGTTCACACTCGGTACATCAGTTACCAAAGCCCAAGGACAAGCCGTGTTCTGGCCGTTTATATAAAAAGTTTCAATTACATTACCGTCGTTGATAGCAGTAATGCCCGTCCCTCCGAAAAGTGTCAAAGTGCTTGAAGCAGCCTCAAAATTCATTTTGCCATAATCAAACGATTCCTCACCTGTTTCAATGGATATGGAAATAACCGGAACATCAACTGTTATGGGAGAGTTGGCAATGTTGGCGGAAGAGCAAAGGGGGCTGGCGTTGTTATCGCAAGCAAAAGCGTACCAATCTTGCGCTACCGAGCCGGTGGAAGTCCAGGTACAAGTATTTTGAGAACCTGTTCCAACGACGGAGTTAGAAATACAAAGAAGCTGGTCTACGGCGCAGGTCGGCGGAGTGCCGGGAGTTATGGAATCTGATTTGCAAACCGCCAGATACCAGTTGTCATTCTGAGAATCATTCGCGGTCCCGGAAAAAGTAACATCATGGCTGGTAACTACCGGATCCGGGCTATCAGTTGGATTGCCAGAAAAAGACGGAGCAGTATTAGCATTAATTGTATATAGGTCGCTTATTGGAGTATCGCTTATATAATTCGTCTTGCAGCCTATGGCCTTTACGGTTGCCGTTGTAGAAATATCGAAAGCTCCAGAATAAGCTTGCGACGAGCAGCTGACATCACTTCCGTCAGTTGTATAATGAGCAGTTGCTCCTGTCGTGGTGTCTATACTGAGTGTCACGCTTTGTGTACTACCATAAGTTCCTGGTCCCGGAGAACTACTAATTGTACCGACCGTAAGTGTGAACACATTGCTAGTGCCAACAGCACTATTTGTCGAGCCAGCTTTAGTGCCAATGGCCTTTAGCACGGTTCCGGTTGTTGTGATCGGCACATCTGTGGAATACGTTTGTGTGGGACTGGTATCACATGTGCCCGGCGTTGTGGCTCCCGGCGTTGAACCATCAATTGTGTAACAGATTGTAGCACCAGTAAATGCATCTAGTATTGTGCTGCTCGTATCATTGTTGAAACTGCCTCCATTGGTTCCGAAAGTAGGAGTATCTACTGTAATAGTATATGCTGAACTGGCGATAGCGCTATTTGTATTTTTACTCTTAGTACTAAGAGCCTTGATGGTCACGGTTTGATTGATGGTGATATTACCTGAATAAGTTTGCGTATGGCCATCACTATCATCGCAGATGCCCGCCGTTCCCGCACCTGGCGTTGCACCATCTGTTGTGTAGCAAATAGTTCCGCCAGGACATCCTCCTGTGATGGTCGTTGACT
>Ga0208958_1002984_pt1 | contig 13717 bp, 10 predicted proteins | sample RifOxyB1_FD_184032 | JGI IMG/M metagenome (GOLD analysis project Ga0208958, IMG submission 184032) | Soil microbial communities from Rifle, Colorado - Rifle Oxygen_injection B1 (SPAdes) | ecosystem: Environmental > Terrestrial > Deep subsurface > Rock core/Sediment | place: Rifle, Colorado... | reverse complement strand
CGCCGGATTTGCCTGAAGTTCTTGAGGGAGAAGCAAAATTTTTGGAGTATAAAAAAGGAAGTAACTTTCAAAAAGGAATCGTCGAAGTCAGTGAGGATGCGACAATTCGTCTTGGGCTTTTTGATTTTCCGGGAATGGAGGTGCAAGTTGATGGTCAAAAGGTTAGCCATAGGCATGATGATTGTAGGGAAGAAAGATATTGTTTGGGCCTAATTACGTTTGATATTCCAACCGGGGAACACGATATTTTTGTTAAGCTTTATGATACGCCAATAAGGAAAGTCGGAAATATTATTACTTTAGTTAGTTTGGGAATTTTGGGTCTGACGGCGCTAAAATTAAAAAATGAGAAAATTTCTGTCTAACAACTGGGAAATTTTGGTGGTAGTTGCCCTATCCTTGGCAACGGCCTGGCCGATATTTGTACCGGGCTATTTTTCGCACCACGATGATCTTCAGGTAATCCGCATTTTTGAAATGCGAAGATGTTTTACCGATTTGCAGATTCCTTGTCGGTGGGTACCGGATATGGGCTACGGCAATGGTTTTCCTCTTTTTAACTATTACAGCGCGACTCCTTATTACTTAGGGGCAGTATTAAGCTATGTCTTGGGCTACATCGGTGCTGCCAAGGCACTCTTTTTTATTCCGATTTTAATAGGGGGTGTTGCAATGTATTTATTGGCAAAAGAGCTTTTCGGTAAACTTCCCGCACTTACGGCATCAACTCTTTATATTTTTGTGCCCTATCGAGCTTTGGATACTTATGTTCGGGGAGCGGTTGCAGAGAGCCTCGCTTTGGCGGTAGTCCCACTTATTTTTTATTTTGTTCTAAAACTTACCAAAAACTCAAGTTTGTGGAACTTTTTGGGTCTAACGTTTTCATTATTTACTCTTTTAACAAGCCACAATATTATGAGTATCTTTTTTGTTCCTATCTTGGTTGTCTGGGCTGGTTATTGGTTATTTGTTAGTAAATTGAACAATTTCAAGCAAGTTTTTCTTTCGTTTATCTTAGCCTTTGGCCTTTCTGCTTTTTTTATTATTCCTGCATATTTTGAAAAAGATTTGGTCCAAGTTGATACTTTAACAATTAGTCATCTTGATTACCGGGTTCATTTTGTGGCGCTAAAACAGCTTTTTACGAGATCTTGGGGTTACGGCTCATCGGTGCAAGGAGCAAGCGACGGCATGTCATTTCAAATCGGTTGGCCGCATATCCTTTTCCCGGTTTTAGTCTTACTTTTCTTCCGCAATCCCACCACTGTTTTCTTTGTCGTCATCTTTGTCCTTTCGATTTTTATGACCCACAATAAATCTTCGGCAATATGGGAAGCTATTCCTATTTTGAAATACGTCCAATTTCCCTGGAGATTTTTAGCTGTGGCTTCTTTTTCGGCAAGTTTAGTTGGTGGTTTCTTTGCCAAGAAAAAAGCCTTGGCGGTACTCATAATATTGATTACTGTTTTACTTAATTTTGGTTATTTTAAGCCGGAGAAATTTTATCCCAATTTGACAGATCAGGAAAAACTAAGCGGGGATTTGTGGCAAGACCAACAAAAAGGGGGAATTTTGGATTATTTGCCTAAGACTGCAAGCGAACCTAAAGAAGCAGCTGCTAATTTACCGATTGTCAGATTCGGGAAAGCAGAGGTTGGTGATTTTGTAAATAAATCAAATAAATGGGAATTTAAGGCAAAAGTAGAAGGTGATTCAATAATTGAGGTGCCGGTGTTTGATTTTCCGAACTGGCAGGTGAAGGTGGGGGAGAAGGTTTATCCCCACAAGACGGGGATTATCGGAAGGATAACACTTGATCTATCCGAAGGGGAATACACAGTTTACGGCGAATTCAAAAATACCCCGATCAGAACTGCAGCTAACGTGGCAACTGTTGTTAGTTTTATATCTTTAGTCGGTATAACCGTATATGGAAAAAGTCGAAAAGTTTTTAGCTAAATATTCATTTTTACTAATTCTTGTTTTAGCAATTCCAGCTGTCTGGGCGCTTTTTGTTCCCGGATTTTACGGAGCAAGTGATGATTTACACATTGCCTGGTTGCAGCAAATGGACGCTGCCCTTAGGTTGGGTCAGTTTCCGCCCCGTTTTGTTCCCGATTTAAGCTTTGGTTTTGGATACCCCTTATTTAATTTTGTCTTTCCTTTGCCGTTTTATCTGGGTGAAATATTCCATCTTATCGGTTTTTCCTTTGTTGATAGTGTCAAGGCGGTTTTTGTTTTAAGCATTCCTTTGTCGGGTTACTTCATGTATAAATTTCTCAAGGAATACACTTCAGAGATTTTAAGTTTGGCGGGAGCAGTGGTTTATATTTTCACACCATATCGTGCCACGGATATTTTTATTAGGGGAGCGATAGGGGAGATTTTCGCCTTTGTTTTTCCTCCTTTAATTGCCCTGTCTCTGGTGAAGATTGTTAAGACAAAAAGTTTAAGGTGGATTGGGATTTTAGGATTCTCTACCGCCGGACTCCTTATGTCGCACAATATTATGGCGTATATGTTCTTTCCTTTTTTAGCTCTTTTGGCCTTAACCCTTATTTTTACTGCCAACTCTCCCCGACTCCTTACGTTTTTGAAAGTTTTTTCAGGTTTTGTTTTAGGCCTTTTAATTAGTATTTATTTTTGGCTGCCGGCGATTGTGGAAAGTGCCTTAATGAAATATGACACTGTTTTTAACTTTAAAGACCATTTTCCTACCATAAAACAGCTAATTGTCCCGTATTTTGGTTATGGAGCCTCGGTTGCCGGACCATATGACGGAATGTCCTTTTTTCTGGGAATAGTTAATTTACTCTTGGTAGTTGTTGGGATAATTTTTTTCCTTAAGAAAAAGTCTCTTATTCTCGGTTGGGCTCTGGGTACTTTTTTGGCCGCAGTATTTATGATGAATTATCGGTCTAGTTTTATTTGGGATAGCGTTCCGTATTTACCATACTTTCAATTTCCCTGGAGGTTTTTGTCGCTGACTGCCTTTGTTACGCCTATTTTTATTATCGCTTTAAACAAATTCAAATATGCGAAATATTTAGGATTGGCTGTTATACTGGGTGTGATACTTCTAAACTTCAGATTCTTCCGGCCGGCTGATTTTTTGGGCAGACAGGATGCGTATTATTTAAATAGATATATTCCAGTGCCGGTTGCATCGGAGGAGTATTTAAAAACAGGGGAAGAGTATTTAAGATTGCCCAAGGCAACTCAAGTTCGTCCTGATAGAACTTCTTCTGCCACAGATGCCATGGGGACATCATTCGAGGCCAATTTCAAAGAAGAAACTACATTTAACTATGAAAAATACTTTTTCCCGGGTTGGGAAGCGAGGATTGATGGCAAGAAAGTTGAGGTAAAAGCGTCAGACCCCTACGGACAAATACAATTTATTATTCCCACTGGTCGCCACAGGGTCGAAGTCGCTTTTAAAGAAACTCCATTCAGGAAAACCTTAGATGTAATTTCTTTACTTGCCGTACTCGCGGGGGCTACAATTATTTTGCTACCAAAGAGGATATATGAAAAATAAATTTCTTTTGCTTTTTGGATTGGGGATATTAATTAGATTGGTACTGGCTTTTTCAACTTTTCATTCAGACTTTGCCCATTTTTATTTGGCGGGACAAAACATAATGTCAGGGCACATTTTTGATTTTTACGATGCCGGAGATATTGTTTTTAACTATCCGCCTTTGGTTTATTTTTTCCTGGGGCCGATTGCCTACTTTTTAAATCTTAAACTTATCTACCTACCTTTTGATGTTCTAACCGGTGTTTTGCTTTACAAATTGTTCGAGAATCCCAAGAATAAACTTTTAGCATTCGGTTTATGGATGTTTAATCCGTTAACCCTTTTTGCAACTTATATGATGGGACAGTTTGATGTTATTCCGACGTTTTTAACAATTTTTGCTATTTACTTGGTGGTTAGTAAAAACAAATACGCAATTGCAGCTCTGGTTTTGGGAATTGCTGCCGCTTTCAAAGTCTATCCGTTTTTATTTTTGGTGCCCCTGGCGCTTCTTTCTAATAAATGGCTTGACAGACTTAAAGTTGTGGGTATAGGACTTACGGCATATTTGGTAACGATTTTGCCGTTTATTAACTCTCATGGTTTTCGAGCGACTGCCTTGGTGGCTTCGCAGACGACAAAGAGTTTTTATGCTGCGCTACCTATCTCTGGCGGAGAAGCAATCGTGATTTTTCCCATGGCGATAATCCTGCTTTACCTGTTTTTTTGGTATCGTAGCAATACCCCCGAGACACTCTGGCAGAAGTTTTTTGTTTTGCTCTTGATCTTTTTCACCTTCACTCATTACCACCCGCAGTGGTTTTTGTGGATTACACCCTTTTTGATTATCGACCTGATTAAGTCTCGATTTAGCCATTGGCCATTAGTCGTTTTATCTTTCTTAAGCTGGCTGGGTCTTTTGACTTTCTTTGATCCCGGACTTTCAGTTCGGCTTTTTGCCCCCATTTTTCCCAGTCTTTCTCAACTTCCGGGAATATGGCAGATTTTGGGAATAAGTGTTGACGTAAATTTTGCGAGGAGTCTTTTGCAAACATTGTTTGTAGCACCCGCTCTTTATTGGATTTATTGTTACTTTCCTAAAAAAGAGTCATGAATGTTTTAATTATTCTTCTGATTGCGGCAGGCGTAATTTTTCAAATCCCTGTAATGGTCAAAAGCGGAAGTCTCTATGATTTTGGGATTGGTTACTGGGGACCGCTTGCGAGAGATGGCGTTTGGCACGAAGCCTTGGTTAATCAAGTGTTGAGGAACTTTCCACCTGATAACCCCGGCTTTGCGGGGTTTAGACTCACGAATTATCATTATTTTTATGACCTTGTGGTTGCGGGGGCCTCGGCTGTTACCGGCGTCTCTCCATCATTTTTTATCTATAAATTTTTCCCAATAGTTTTTTCGCTTTTACTAGGAGTTTTTACTTGTCTTTTGGCTTCCCGACTATTTAAGAATAAGTTTATCAGCTTATTGGCCGTATTCTTTGTATATTTCGGAAGTTCTTTTGGTTGGATTGTGGAGTATATAAAAAGAGGCTCAATTTGGGGAGGGGAAAGCGCTTTTTGGGCAAATCAGCCGGTTTCGATGAACCTTAATCCCCCGTTTGCAATTTCTCTGATTATTTTAATTGCGCTAATTTTTTTGGTCGACTCCTACCTTACAAAATCAAATAAATTAAAAGCCGCGGCAATTATTATTCTTTCGGGGACATTGATAGGATTTAAAGTTTATGCAGGCGTGATAGTTTTGGCGGGACTTTCATTTTTATCGCTAAAGGAAAGAAAACTTTTTTTAATTTCTATTCCGTCTTTATTATTGTCAGCATTGATTTATTTTTCCCAGAGCATGGGTTCGGAAAAATTACTTGAATTTAATCCATTTTGGCTGGTTAATACCATGATTGATGCGGGAGATAGGGTTGGAATACCTAATTTTACAGTTCGAAGATTTGCATACTTAGGCGGTGGCAAGTGGCTGCATTTTTTTGTTCTTGAAGCATTAAGTTTTTTGATATTTTTCGTGGGAAACTTGGGGACAAGGATTGTTGCACTCTTTGGAATAAACAAAAAGATTTTTAATGAAAACATTCATTTTTTTATCCTTTCAATGTCAGCAGTTTCGTTAGTATTGCCTTTGATATTTACACAAAAAGGAAATGCTTGGAATATTGTCCAGTTTTTCTACTATTTTCTTTTCTTTTCCTCTCTTTACGCGGCCTATACCTTGGGTAAGATTTATGAAAAATTGCCAAAATTCGCTTCATTTATAATTATTGGCGCGATTTTGGTTATTACCCCCATAAGTTCCATCGCAACTTTCCGCAGTTGGCTCTATCCGAATCCGCCTGCAAAATTAACGCAAGGAGAACTTGACGGTCTTACATTTCTTAAGACACAAGAAGATGGCGTAGCTTTAAAACATCCTTTTGATCCAAATTTAAGAGGAAAGTTTGAAGACCCATATCCTTTAGCCGTTTATGCAGATAATGCCTATGTTTCGGCTTACTCCCGAAAGCCTGTATTTATAGAAGACGTTGAACAGCAAATAGTTCTAGGAACGGATTATAAAAATAGACTCGAGGATGCAACCAGGTTTTTTGTGGAGAAAGACTTATCTTGGTCCAATCAATTTTTGAAGGAAAATAATATTAGTTATATCTATTTACCGAAAATTTATGCTCTGCCTGTGGCCGAACAGGAATATGCGATGAAGAAAATATTCGAAAACGAAGAAGTAAACATATATAGGGTTACTAATTAGTTACGGACTACTCGACAATCCCCAGGACTTTGTAAACTTTTTCCATCGGAACTATCTCAAATCCGTTTGTGCTTCGGCATTCAGGGCATTCATAAGGTTTATCTTTTCTGAAGGGATTTTCTTTTAGTAGATAAGGCTTTTTCTTCGAAATCCTTTTTGCTAGCTCAAAAGCTTCTACTAAATCTTTGGGGTAGTCTTTAGGCGCAAATTGTCGCCATATGCCTTTAGCTTTATCGATGTCGGCTGCTTTCAGCATAAATTCGGCATCACTAAATTGTTTAGGATCTACTTTCAAATCTTGAGTAACCTTCAAGGTATCGATGACAGTTTGTACTAATTGGTCTTCGAGGCTGGCCATATCTACTTCTTTGTTGTCAAAGAGAACTTTTATGGTTTCGTGCGGTGCTCTATTGAATATATCCACCTTTGTTCTCGAAATTGGATCAACTAAGGCAAGATAATGGTCTTTTGGATGATAATGATAAACCAGGAAATCCTTTGAAACCGATCGTGAAACTACATCGGGGTCTTTGGCAATAATATCTAAGTCATTAAACGGCCTTTTGGGGTAAGAGACTCCATAAGATAAAAGGTGATACCTGATAGCCAGTCCTCCTACGATTGTGAATCCATGAGGTCTTAGATATGGAAGGAGCCGTTTAAGATGTGTGGTAACTCTTTCCCTTTCTGCGCCAGCGTAAGCGCTAACTAAATTGTTATTCTCTATCATTGGGTCATTTTACCATGACTTGTTTTACATTATAATATATAGTGTGAAGAAACTTTTAGTTTTAGCGATTGTTTTGAGACTTCTTTTGGCTGCTTTTTATTTTCATCCGGATATTAAAACATATAACTTCCAAGCCTCGTTTTTAAAGAAAGGCGTTTTTAATATTTACAACTATTTAGTTGACAACAAAAAAACATTGCCCCTTAAAGAAGAATTTGTTTATTCTCCTTTAACCTATTTTGTTTTGGGCGGGTATCAGGCAATTGTTTCGCCGATTCTGGGAAATGGATTTGATACTTGGCTAGCAAATGCCGAGTCAAATTCCATGGTTCGCGACCCAAACATTTTTAAGTATCTATTAATTCTTAAACTTCCCTATCTTGTTTTGGATATAGTAATTGCCCTTCTTCTTATGCAGTTTTTTGCTGACGAGAAAAACAAAAAGAAAGTTTTTATCCTTTGGTTATTTAATCCCTTTACCCCAATTCTTCTTTATGTTTTTGCCAATGTCGATATTTTTCCGGTAGTTTTGACACTGGCAGCGTTTTTATTTGTCAAAAAATCCCGCGAAGCGGGATCTCGCTTTGCGAGACAAAAGCTTTTTACTGCCGCGCTCCTTTTTGGTTTTGCTTCAGGATTTAAACTTTACCCGCTTCTTTTTGTTCCTTTTTTGTTTATTTACGGGCGTACTTTAAAACTTTTGGGACTTACTCCACCGGCGATTTTTGGTTTGATTTCTCTTCCCTTTGCCTCAGGTGCTTTTGTTCAATCTGCTTTGGTGTCGGGTTTATCCACGAGGGTTTTTAATCCGGGCGTGAATATCGGCTTAAATGAAACAATTATTGTGAGTTTGTTGGCAATATCCGTTCTTTTTTTCTATGGAGCCTTTATTGATAAGGCGCAGAATTTATTCAACTTCTGGGTTGGAGTATATCTATTGATTTTTTCATTTGCCCACTTTCATATTGCCTGGCTTCTTTGGCTGGCACCGTTTATCGCGGTTCTAATTGTCAAAAGGCCAAGCTTAAAGTGGCTTTTTCTCATCTTGGCGTTTTTAGCTTTTGCGATACCTGTTTTATATGAAGACAGATTTATGACTGTTGGGCTTTTGAGGGTTTTTAGCACTTTATATGACCTTCTTCCCACGCCATTTGCCGTATTGGAAAACTTTTACGACCCTTACAATTTACAAGGCATTTTACATTCGATATTAGCTGGCGGAAGCCTTGTTTTGGTCTATAAATTGTTTAAGAAAGAGGAGACGTGAAGAAATTAATTTGGTTAACAACGATTATAATCTTATTCTTAGTTTTTGTTGTTCCCGGAGTTTTTGCTCTGCCGATAGATATGATTCCGGCAAATGACCAGCCGGGTTACAGCGTTAATGAGAAATTAAGCCTCTATGGTAAAAGAATAATTTCTCAAAAATTTATCTCCCAAGAAGATAATCTTTCGGCAATTGGAATTTCTCTAGGAAACCCGAATTTGAAGAATAAAAAACAAATAACTTTGTCGATTTATGATGTGGGCGACAACCTAATGAGAACGTCAGTTATTAACGGCCAGAATTTGGAGGATGGAGATTTCGTCAAGTTTGTTTTTCCCCAAATTCCGGATTCAAAGAATAAAGATTATCGTTTTACCATTGTTACACCGGAAGCCGGTGCCGAAGAGGTTATCTATATTTACCATACCCAAAGCATTTTAAGTTGGATGGAATGGGCGAAATTTACCGACGGAATTGAAAAGGAAGTCGAAGGGGGTCTTCCCTTTGTTGCTTTCCACACGCCCAAAAGTAAATTAGAGGTAATTAGAACGGTCTACTCCAGATTTCTACCAAGTTATTTTCAAAAACCTTAGTCAGATTGATTTTGTTTAAGTCTACTTTGGGAGTTATGGGTTTTAGGAAATAGAGATAGTCCACGCCGCTTGAAAGAAGTTTTTGTTTGACAATTTCAGGGTCTGTCTCGGTAAAAATTTCTTTTTTAATTTCAAGCCGTTCTTTATAATCATAGCCCATGATATCCACTTGCTCGTAGTCGTTAAAATACGTTCTTCTTTCCGAAAAGGCTGAAACATAGGCCGTATCAAACCAATCCCAGATGTTTGGGATCTTGTCTTTTAAATCTAGGTTGGGGTCATAAAGGGGTGTTAATATGACGCTTTCTTTGGGTGAATTTTTCTTTAAGAAATTTAGTGCGGAAAGTTCCTCTTTGGAAATCTTGGTAAAGGGAGAGCGGCCATAAAATTCTCGGAGCAGACCTATTTGAGTCGGAACTGCAAGGATGATAATAAGAGCCGACAAAGAAAATTTCAAGAAAATATTGTGAAGTTTATCCATGAACCTGGAAATAGAAATAGCCGCGAGAACTCCAAAAAGAAGAATGAAATACTGTAAGAACTGACCCGTACCGCCAGCAACCCCTTTTTGTAAGAACAAAAGTGGCAAGATTAAAGACAAAACTATTATCAGGACGAAAAGCTGATTGAAATAATTTTTGAAAAATGTTTTTAGAAAATTCCAAAAGTCAAAAAGTCCGATAAAACGCATACCCAAATTTCCAATAAAAAAGATGGAAAATCCAATCAGCTCAATTTGGAATACCCGAAGATAGCCTTTCCAGGTTTTTAAAGATAGAAAAAACTGTCTTCTTAATTCCAGATCAAGCCAATTAAGTCTGGAGTCTGCAACTACCATACTTCTTATAAAAAACCAGGGTTGAAAAATCAAAAATGAAGAAGTTTTCGCGTAAAAAGGAAGATAGAGCACTAAAGACAAAACACTTGCCAAAATGGCCAAAGAAATTATCATAAATTTCCTGTCTTTTACTATCTGCCATGCTCCTGTTGCAAAAAGTGCCCCAAGTAAAACAATCGAGGCGTATACTTTAAAAACAATTAAGGAGCCCAAAAGAAGAACCGAAATTAAATATAAAATTTTACTCTTGTTTTCCAGTAAGTATATAAAAAGATAAAGAAAAGTTAAAACAATAATGTGCGAGACTATTTGTGGAGGGTTGCCAATTGAGCTTTGTGTTTGATTTGTCCAGAAAATACTTTCTCCACCGATTGTTTTCCCTTGGATGAGTCTGACTATATAACCAAAGCTTCCGCCGAAGTAAATAAAAATTGCAGACCAAAATCCTGAAGCGTTTGTTTTCCCAAGAGATTTGCCCAGAATAAAAGCCAAAGCACCAAGAAGCAATGAATAAAGTAATGGAAAAAGTCGAAAATATAATTCTAAGGATGAAAACCCCAAATATTTATTAAAAATTGCTGGAGCAATATCTGAAAAAATATGATAATTTACAAGCTTCTCGCCGGCAAAAACCGGGTTTTGGAAAGGAAATCCTTTTTTCACCTCATTCATAAGCGCAATGTGCCACGACCCGTCATGAGCATGACTGCTCCAGAATAGTAAATCTCCATTGGCATTCCATCCACTTGGAGCGATAATTAAAAGTTGGCCAATTATTCCGATTAAGAAAATAAACACAAAAATTGCCAGATTTTTTTGTGGGATTATCTTTTTCGGCGAGTTTCTCAAAAAAGACCTGAAGAAATAAAGGTCTACTAAAATAAAAGTCGGGATGATTAAAAAATCAAGTTGCAAAACTAGAAAAAGATATGAAGTTAAGGTGAAGACGACATAACCGACAGCGCTTCCCCCGAAAATCTTTGGCCAAAAGGGAATCTTTGCGTTCGACCTGTCAAGCAGTATAAATCCGGGTATTGTAAAAAAAATAAAGATTGAAAATAAAAACGGAAAAAGCCAAAGAAAGTTCATACTAAAATTATACTACGGGTGGTGCTAAAATCGAGTATGGGTAAAAAATTCTTCATCCTGGCGGCGATTTTAATTTTTGCCTTCTTTCTTAGAGTATATAAAATAAACTCGCTTCCAATGTATGGAGATGAGTTGACACTTGCCTATGATTCTTATTCGATTTTAAAGACAGGGAAAGACCAAACAGGCCATTTTTTGCCGATTACATTTCCAATGCGCGGGCGCACTCCGGGAGGATATGTCTATTTTTCTCTTCCGGCGGTTTTTCTTTTTGGTCCGACCTCTTTGGGCGTTAGGGCCCTATCCTTATTCTCGGGACTGGGAATAATACTATTGTGTTATTTTCTGGGAAAAAGAATTTTTAATGAAAAGGTCGGACTACTTGCGAGTTTTATTGCAGCCATTTCTCCTTGGGAAATTTACCTTTCCCGAGGTGGATTTGAAACCCACTTTGCTCTTTTTTTGGCGCTTTTAGGAGTAACTGCATTTTTATATGCAAAAGGTAAGAACTGGCTCTATTTAATTTGGGCGGTTTCCTGGGGTTTAGCTATACATACATACCCGACCTTTAAACTTACTTTACCTTTATTATTTTTAATTCTTCTTTGGTATCAGAGTGGGTTTAGGAACTTTATTAAAAACAAACTTTTTATTACTTCAGTTCTCATACTTGCGCTTTTTGGCGCAATTTCTTTAAAGGAAACTTTTTTTTCCAATTCGGAGGAGCGATTTTTGAGCATAAACATTTTTGCCAATAAAGACCTGAAAGAGAGTATTATTCAAAGGGTTAATTCCGAAAGAACGATTTCTACTTTTCCGGACCCGCTTAAACCAATTTTTATTAATAAACAAATAGAGTATGCGAGAATACTTTCAGAAAACTATATAAAGAATCTTTCCCCGAATTTTCTTTACCTTAGAGGCGACGGAAATCCCAGGCACAATCCGGGTGAGATGGGAATGCTTTATCTCGTAGAGTTTCCACTTCTATTTGTTGCGATTATCAACTTGTGGAAGGAAAATAAGAAAAACTTCGGACTACTTATTTTTTGGATACTGATTGTTCCCTTGGCAACAATGCTTTTTGATGAAACCCATGGATTAAGAAACGCATTCATGCTTCCGCCCTTTATTCTACTGGCTTCTTATGCCCTTACAAAAATTGAAAGACGGTTTCTGGGGGTAGCCTTTTTCCTTATTTTGACACAGTGTGTATACATTTTAGCCAGAATTTATTTCATTGCCCCTGCCAAGTTTGCCAGCTTTTGGTCAAGCGATGCGAAAAAAGCCTCCTTTTTGGCTATGGAAAAGAAAAACAAATACGAATCAATTTATTTGTCAAAAAGTATTGACAACATTGAGTATGCCTATCCGGTATATGCAAAAATCGACCCAAATGATGTAATTGCCCAATATGGCCGTGAAGTTAAAGAATTTGGAAATGTAAAAATTATAGATATCAAAGACATTGACCCAAAAAGCGTGAATAAAAATACTCTTGTAATATCGAAATGAAAAATTTGTTCATTCTTCTTCTGGTTTGTCTTTTTTCTTTTTTACTATTTACTTATAAAATAACTGAAGTTCCACCCGGGATTAACGGTGATGAGGCCGGGATTGGTTATAATTCGATATTAATTTCCAGAAATTTAACCGACGAGAATCATAATTTTCTCCCGCTTTTTATATTCGCGAAGGGTTCAGATTGGAAACAGCCTGTTACTGTTTATACCACGGCGCTATTTTTTAGAATATTTGGAGTTTCTTACTGGTTATTAAGAGCCACCAGTATATTTTTTATCTTGGTGGCATTGGTGATTCTTTATTTAATTTCGAAAGAATTTATGGGGACAAATTTTTTTTTGATTTCATCGTTAATTTTAATAACTACCCCGATTGTTTTGATTCAATCACACCTGGCCTTAGAAAATATTGCTCCTTTGCCGTTTGTACTTTTTTGGTTGTGGACAACCTTAAAGTTCGAAAAAACTAAGAAAACTTACTATCTGTTTTGGGGAGGAACCTCTTTGGGTATTGGTTTGTTTTCATATTTGGGCATGCGATTGATTGTGCCTGTTCTGACATTTCTGACCCTGATTTATTTAAAGAAGCATATTAAACAATCGATATATTTTATTTTAGGAATCTCGCCGTTTTTTTTGCTCCTTTTGGTCGCTTACTTTCGCTACCCCAGTGCAGTCTTTGGAAATTTTAGCGGGGCAACGCAAAGTGTTTACGAGTTTCTGTTAAGGTACTTAAGCATTTTTGACTTCAGTTTTTTATTTTTTAAAGGAGATATAACTGCTTATCATTCAACGGGTAAGGCTGGTATGTTTTTAGCCGCAACCTTGCCTTTGTTTTTGATTGGTGTCTTTAAAATACTTTGTAATAAAAAACCATTTGAGATTTTAATTTTATTATCATTTTTTTTGAGCCCAATACTTTTCGGCTTAGTGCCGGATATTTATCGAGCCAGCAGGCTCTTGGCGCTTGTGCCTTTTTATGCAATCATTTCGGCGGTTGGTTTTCTTTCTATCTCAAAAAAACCTTGGATAATTTTTTTTGTCATAATTATGGCCATTAATTATTTCTATTTTGTAAAAGATTACTGGTTTGACTACGCCGAAAGAGTAAAAAAAGTTTTTCCAATACCAATAGAAAGGACATATGAATTTCATATTAAAGAATAAGCGAAGCTTGTTACTTCGTAATAAATGGTTAGTCGTAATTTTTCTTCTGGCAGCCTTTTTGAGATTTTACAAACTTGCAGAATTTCCTGTTCATTTGGGGCACGATGAGGTATCACAACTATATGACGCAATTTCGATAGTCCAGACGGGCCGTGACATTTACGGCAATCCTTACCCCTTTATTTTTCAATCGGTCAATGATTTTAAACCCCTTT
>Ga0208958_1002980_pt1 | contig 13732 bp, 11 predicted proteins | sample RifOxyB1_FD_184032 | JGI IMG/M metagenome (GOLD analysis project Ga0208958, IMG submission 184032) | Soil microbial communities from Rifle, Colorado - Rifle Oxygen_injection B1 (SPAdes) | ecosystem: Environmental > Terrestrial > Deep subsurface > Rock core/Sediment | place: Rifle, Colorado... | reverse complement strand
GACGGATAACACTACATTCATATACATGATCACACTTTTCACGTGCGGCACGCCACTTTCTTGACGCCTTGGGCCCGGAGAACCGCTCCGGGAAAGGCGCGAATGACGCGCAGGCGAAAGCCTCCCGCCACCCGGGGGCGGCAGGTCTAGGGGCAGGATCACGGCAGGCAGGCCCGTCAGGGCCTGCGGCAGGCGTCAGTCGCTCTGCAGTTCGGCGACGAAGTCGTAGGCGTCGCCGCGATAGTAGGACCGGGTGGACTCCACGACCCGTCCGTCCTCCAGGAAGGCCCGACGCTCGACCAACAGGCCCGGCGCACCCACCGGCAATTCGAGGTGACGGGCCGCCTCCTCATCCAGCGCCACGGCCCGCAGACGCTGCAGGGCCCGCTTGGGCCGGTGGCCATAGGCGTCCAGCGCCTCATATAGAGAGGTCGTCACGCTGTCCGGATCCGGCAGCAGCGCGTACGGCACCAGGGTGCGCTCGATGGCGATCGGAGAGCCGTCGACGTGCCGCAGGCGGTACATGCGCACCACGCCGCTGCCTGGCGACAGGTTCAGCGCCATCGATTCCTCCGGGGTCACTTCCCCCACCGAACGCTCGAGGAACCTCACCTGCGGGTTGAGCCCGCGCTCGCGCAGGTCATCGGTGAAGCTGGTCAGGCGGGAGAACTGTCGCAGGATCCGCTCGGCCACGAAGGTCCCCGCGCCCTGCCGCTGCACCAGCAGACCACTTTCGATCAGGCCGGCCAGCGCCTTGCGAATGGTCACCCGCGACAGATCCAGCAGCTGGGCCAGGTCGCGCTCGCTGGGGAGCGCCTGCCCCGGCCGTAACACGCCCGCGTCCATGAGGTTCTGCAGCGCGCGGCGCAGGCGCAGGTAGGCGACCGCCCGGGTGGACTCACCGGTCTGCAGCCGCTGGTATTCCTCAAGCAGATTGGTTTGCATGACCCTCAAGATACCAGTGACGTACCAATATCGCAACAAGCCCTTCACATAGTGCACCTGTTGGCATCCCGTGGTACCGCGGTGGTATGGTGGCAACTCATCCTGTTGCGCCGAGAAGCTCCCGTGACCGCGAAGACCCTGCCCGTCGACACCTTCGATCTCGTCATTTTCGGGGGCACCGGCGACCTGGCATTGCGCAAGCTGCTACCCGGCCTGCTGCGCCGCTATGCCGATGGCCAGATTCCGGAAGACAGCCGCATCCTGGGCGTGGCCCGCGACAGACAGGGCGATGCGGAGTACCGGGCCAAGGTGGGCGAAGCGCTGGCCCGCGTCGCCGCTGCCGACGAAACCCTCCAGGCCAGGCTGCCCGCCTTCCTGGACAAGCTCGGCTATCTGGCCCTGGATGCCACCAAGGACGAGGGCTGGGACGAGTTCGCCACCCGCCTGCTGGCCACCGGCGAGCGCATCCGGGTCTTCTACCTGTCCACCAGCCCCACCCTGTTCGTGAACATCTGCGACCGGCTGCGCGCGCATGGCCTGAACACCGGCAACGCCCGCGTGGTGATCGAGAAGCCGATCGGCCACGATTCGGCCAGCGCCGCCGTCATCAACGACGCGGTCGGCGGCGCGTTCGCCGAAAGCCAGATCTTCCGCATCGACCACTACCTGGGCAAGGAAACGGTCCAGAACCTGCTGGCGCTGCGCTTCGCCAATATCCTGTTCGAACCCCTGTGGAACGCCGGCCGGATCGACCACGTGCAGATCACCGTGGCCGAAACCGTCGGCCTGGAGAAGCGCGCCGGCTACTACGACACCTCCGGCGCGCTGCGCGACATGGTCCAGAACCACCTGCTGCAGTTGCTGTGCATGGTGGCGATGGAACCGCCGGCCGCCCTGCAGGCCGACGCCGTGCGCGATGAGAAACTGAAGGTGCTGCGCTCGCTCAAGCCGATCCGTGGCGAAGACGTCGCCCACCTGTCCGTACGCGGCCAGTACCGCGCCGGCGCCAGCAGCGGCGCCGCCGTGCCGGGCTATCTGGAGGAACTGGGCAAGCCCGATTCCCGCACCGAGACGTTCGTGGCGCTGAAGGCGGAAGTGGACAACTGGCGCTGGGCCGGCGTGCCCTTCTACCTGCGCACCGGCAAGCGCCTGGCCGAGCGCGTGTCCGAGATCGTCATCGCCTTCAAGCAGATCCCGCATTCCATCTTCGACGACAGCGCCGGCCCGGTGATGGGCAACAAGCTGGTGCTGCGCCTGCAGCCGGACGAAGGCGTCAAGCTGTGGCTGATGATCAAGGACCCGGGCCCGGGCGGCCTGCGCCTGCAGCACGTGCCGCTGGACATGAGCTTCGCCGAGGCCTTCGGCGTGCACCAGCCGGAAGCCTACGAGCGCCTGCTGATGGATGTGGTGCGCGGCAACCAGACCCTGTTCATGCGCCGCGACGAGGTCGAGGCCGCCTGGGCCTGGATCGACCCCATCCTGTCGGCCTGGGACAACCTGCGTGACGCGCCCAAGCCCTATACCGCCGGCTCGTGGGGTCCCAGCGCCGCCGTGGCGCTGGTCGAACGCGACGGCCGCACCTGGCACGAAGACACCGTCTGACGTCGCCGGCCCCGCCTTGCGGGGCCTTCACCCGGCACCTCACGCCGACCTGTCTTCCCCCGGGAAGCCCCCACTCCCGAGTCGCCCCATGCCCCCCACCGATCTCTCGCTGCAGATCCAGCTGCACCCGTTCCCGGACGGCGACGCCGTCGCCCAGGCGCTGGCCCAGGCCGTGGCCGACGACCTGCGCACCGCCCTCGCGCTGCGCGGCCAGGCCAGTATCGCCCTGTCCGGCGGCACCACCCCGCGCCGCTTCCTGCAGGCGCTGTCGCGACAGCCGCTGGACTGGGCGAACGTCACCGTCACCCTGGTCGACGAACGCTGGGTGGATGACCGCCACGAGCGCTCCAACGCCCGGCTGGTGAAGGAGTATCTGCTGCAGGATGCGGCGGCCGACGCCCGGTTCGTGCCGCTGTACCGCCCGGCGGCTTCACCGGACGAGGTGCTGGCCGACGTGGCAGCCGCCCTGCCGGCCACGCTCGACGTGGTCGTGCTGGGCATGGGGGGTGACGGCCACACCGCCTCGTTCTTCCCCGGCGGCGACCGCCTCGCCGACGCGATGGACCCGGCCACGACCGCCACCGTCCTGCCGATGCGCGCCCCCGGCGCAGGCGAACCGCGCATCACCCTGACCCTGCCCGTGCTGCGGGATGCCGGCCGCCTGTACCTGCACATCGAGGGCGGCGAGAAGCGGCAGGTGCTGCAGCAGGCCCTTTCCGGCCAGGGGGCCGGCGCCGGTTATCCGGTCCGTGCCGTGCTGCAGGCCCTTCGCGCCCCACTGCAGGTCTATCTGACGCAGTGACCGCCACGCGCCGGTGTTGAGGCAAAGACGGCCTCACTGCTTATAATGCCGCCTTGCCCGCGGCGTTCCGGCGCCCGGTCCCGCCAGGATCGCGCCCTGCGCCATCCGCCGGCCCCCGTTTCGTAGCCATGCGCGGCCCCGCGGCCGTGCTGCCAAAGGTGGAAAGTGCGTAACTACGACCTCGAATTCCTCAAGCATTTCTCGATGGTGATCGGCTTCCTGATGCTGGTCACCGCGGGCCTGATCGTCGGCGCGTACTTCCTGCACGACAGCCTGCCGCCGGAAGTGAACCCCAAGGCCGCCCAGATCACCGAGGCGCGCATCGCGCCGGCCGGCGCGGTCTATGCCGGTGAAACCGGTGCGGCGGCGCAGGCCGCTGCCGCCGCCGCCGCTGCAGCGGCGGCTTCGTCCCAGGTCGCCTATGGCGGCACCCTGGACGGCGGCGAGATCTACAAGAACCTGTGTGGCGCCTGCCACACCAATGGCGTGGGCAAGGCCCCCATGCTGAACGCCGCCGGCATCGGCGCACGCGCCGCCAAGGGCGTGGACATGCTGTACAAGCACGCCATCGAAGGCTTCACCGGCCCGGACGGCGGCATCATGCCCCCCAAGGGCGGTAACCCCGCCCTCACCGACGAGCAAGTGAAGGTCACGGTCGACTGGATGCTGGCCAACAGCAAGTAAGGCTTCGCGCCTTTCACGGAACGCCGCCCCCGGGGCGGCGTTTTTGTTTGCGCGGCATCCAACGTTGACGCGAATGTCCTTCTCCCCGCGCATGGCGCGAGGGAGCTGCGCAGGCATCGCCTCTGCCCGTCACCCATTCCGTTTACCCTTGCCGCCTCGCTTCAACGGCCGCCCCTCGATGACGCCTCCCCGCTCGCTGCCCACCCTCGCCCTGCTCGCCTCCCTGGCACTGCCCGCCTGCGCTGTCACGCCGCAGAAACCCGTCACACCCATCGGCGAGATACAGGGCGACGGCGCACGCAGCGCGCTCGATGGCCAGACCGTCACGGTCGAAGGCATCGTCACCGCGACCTTTCCTGGTCTGGGCGGCTTCTTCGTGCAGGACGCCGGTGACGGGCAGGCGACGACCTCCGACGCCCTGTTCGTGGCCTTCGAGGAAGGCGTTCCCGCACCGGCCATGGCCTCAGGCGATCGTGTCCGCGTGCGCGGCATCGTCGGCGAGCGCAAGGCCGGTGGCGACGACACGCTGACCGCGCTGCACGCACCGGTGATCCAGCCGCGCGGCACCGGCCATATCGCGCCCACCGTGCTGACCGCACTGCCCGCCCACTGGGAACCGCTGGAAGGCATGCTGGTCCGCATCGACGCCCCGCTCACGCTCAGCGGGACGCACACGCTCGAGCGCTTCGGCGAGCTGATCGCCAGCTTCGACGGCCGCCTCTGGCAGCCCAGCGAACTCGCCGTACCCGGCAGCGCCGACGCCCAGCGCCTCGCGGCAGACAACGCGCGCCGCACCCTGCTGCTGGACGACGGCAGTGCCCAGCGCGACCCCGCCGGCGTGTGGTACGTGAAGGACGGCCAGCCGCTGCGCACCGGCACCGTGCTGACCGGCGTGCAGGGCATCGTGGAACAGCGCCTGGGCAGTTGGCGCCTGCAGCTCACCACCGCGCCGACGATCGCCGCACCGGAGCGCCCGGCCGCGCCGCAGGTCGCCGGCAATGTGCGCATCGCCGCGTTCAATCTGGAGAACCTATTCAACGGCGACGGCCGCGGCGGCGGCTTTCCCACCGAGCGCGGCGCCAAGACGCCGGAGCAACTGAAAGCACAGATGGCGAAGCTGGTGGCCACCATCCGCGGCCTGGATCCCGACATCGCCGCGCTGATGGAGCTGGAGAACGATGGCTACGGCGCCGACTCCAGCCTGGCGCAGCTGGTCGCTGCCCTGAATGCCGGTGGCGGCTCCTGGCGCTTCATCGACGCCAAGCAGGGCCCGGGTCCGGACACCATCCGCGTCGGCATCATCTACCGCAGCGACAGGGTGAAGCCCACCGGCAAGTCCGCCACGCTGGTGGAAGGCCCGTTCGGCGAACGCAGCCGCAGCCCGCTGGCGCAGGCGTTCGTGCGCGACAGCGGCAAACCCTTCGTCGTGGTCGCCAATCATCTGAAGTCGAAAGGCTGCTCGGAAGCCACCGGCCTGGACGCCGACCAGAAGGACGGCGCCGGCTGCTGGAACGCGCTGCGCCTGGATTCGGCCAAGCGTCTGGATGTGTGGTTGAAAGCCGACCCCACGCACACGCGCAGCGACCGCATCGTCATGCTCGGCGACTTCAACGCCTACGCGATGGAAGCGCCGGTACGCTGGCTGCGCGACGAGGCCGGCTGGGTGGATGCGTTCAAGCAGGCCGGCATCGAACAACCCTACAGTTACGTCTACAGCGGCCTCACCGGTCGCCTCGACCACGCCCTGCTCAGCCCGTCCCTGGCGAAGCAGCTGCGCGGCGCCGCCGAGTGGCACATCAACGCCGACGAGCAGGATGCGCAGGGTTACGCCGACGGCGACCCCACGGTGCCGTTCCGCAGCTCCGATCACGACCCGTTGCTGCTGGGCTTCGATCTTTGATGCGGGTCCGGCAATGCGCCCGTGGGCCTCACTCATGCCGCGATGTGTGACATCGAAGTTCTGATGTGTGCTGACGAAGTTGTTTTCTTCATCGACGAAACATTGATGTGCCCCGACGAAGCTCTGAAGTGAGTCGACAAAGCATTCAGGTGATATGCCGCACCTCGGAGGTGCGTCGTCGCCGCTCCATTGTGCGATGACGAGGCTTTGGGGTGAGATGACGAAGCTTTCTCGTGCCATGACGAAGAAGCAAGCCTCGCCCGCAGAGTTCCGAGCTTCGGCGCCGAAGAAGAATGCTTCGTCATGGCACAAAAGAACATCGACGGCGTCTATGGGCCCGACGTAACCCGGCCCTCGATGCGCGCGGCGACCGGCGAGTAGTAGGCCAGCGCCAGGCACGCGCCCCAGGCCAGCGTCGACGCATCAGTCAACATTGCCTCGATCGGCGACGATAACGTGGGGCCGGTCAGCAGATACAGGGGAAAGCACAGCACGGTGATGCCCAGCGACAGTGTGCGACCCCAGCGCTTCAACAGGAACAGGCCCGCGAACCCCACTACCGTGATGGCGAGTGCTGTCATACCCACCCCGGTCGCGATCCCTTCTTTCTTGAACAACCACGGCGGCGGCTCACTGGCATAGGCATCCGCCAGCGCCTGCGAGTAGCCATCGGGAAGGAAGGCCGTCGTGATGGCCGCGATGGAGAGGGTCGCGGAAGCGATCAGGAACAGACGGAAGCGAGCGATCGTCATGGGCGATGGCCTCGGCAGGGAAAGGAACGGATGTTCAGGCATCGATCTTGTCGACCAGCGCCTGCAGTTTCAACACGGTGGCCCAGTTGCGCGTGCTGACAGCCTTGCCTGTCTTGCCCAGCAGCGCTTCGGCCGCCTTGCTTTCCAGAATGCCGCTGGCGCAATGCAGGTAGGCGGCATGCGTGCCGACGTGGAACTGTTCCGGCGCGACGACGTGCGGCTCGATCGCCGACATGGCCGACAGCATGCCGGCGTCCGCCACGAAGGCGACCAGCAGGCGCGAGGGATCGTCGGCCGATGCGAACGGGTTCTCGCGGACGATCAACGCCAGCTCCGTGGCCGACGCCACGATGACGGGAACCTCGATGCCAAGGTGCGTCGCGATGGCGGCCGAGATGTCGGCAGCGAGTTTCTTCGGCACGCCCTTGCCCGCTTTGAAGACCACGTTGCCGCTGTTGAGCAGCGTGACGACGTCGGTGTAGCCGAGATCCTCCAGCAACGCGCGCAGGTCCGCCATCGCGATGCGCTTGGCCTTGCCGACGTTGATGCCGCGGAGCAGGGCGATGTAGGTGGTCATGGGCGGCTCATCCGATCGGTGCAAAGCGCCGCACGCTGCGCCCGTCCACCATCACCTCTTCACAGAACATCGCATACGGCCGCACCCACAAGCCGCCTTCGCCGTACAGCGCGCGGTACAACACCACCGGCTCCAGCGTCTCGCTGTGCCGTGCCACCGCGATCACTTCGTAGTCGTTGCCCTTGTAGTGGCGGTAGAGACCAGGGGCGAGTTCGGGGAGGGCGGGGAGTGTGGCCATGTGTGTGCCTAGTGAATGAGTAAGGTGGGCCCTGGCCCACCGTTGCGGACATTGTCCACGATCAGGCAACACACGCGCCGGGATACGTTGGATCCACAAAGACGACGTGTGGTGGGCCGAGGCCCACCCTACGAGCTATAGATTCAGCCGATCCACGCCGCGCGTTCGTAGTGATTCTCTCGACGCTTCAGTGATAGGCAATATCTGCTCTTCGGAATCACCTGTGCGCCAATCGTTCCAGAGGACCTGCATATTCGGCAATCAGCGAATGAACAGGGTCGGCGCCCTTGAAGAATGTTTTCGAATCAAATCCATGCTCTGCAGTCAGCTTTGCTTGCCGACGGATAGTAGCGATCGCTCCCTGACCAACCTGGTTCTTCCAACCCGGGAATCCCACTTGACAGACCCGAACATTTATCTGCTCTTTCTCACCAAATCCGAAAAGCCGACGTCGCTGCTGAACTCGAACGACATCTATGTAGTTCCCACTCGGGTGCATCAAGCGGTAACCGAACTCTGCAAGTCTTTTGTCAAGTTCACGATAAGTAATCGTGTAGTACTGACTATCCAGCTTTCTTGATCTCCGTTTCAAGTAATCAGCTATGAACATGACCTCTGGCTCAGGATGAGCCCTCTTAAGATCACGGTAGCGCGGATATCGCTCAAGCTTCTTGTCCGCAATCTCGACGGCGAAGTCTTCTAACTCCTTTTGTCCAACCTCTGGTGTTCTGTTCATCTTGCGTAGAAACAACAAAAGCACCAAGAGTCCAGTTCTCTTGTTGGCGTCATGGAATGGATGGTCAGTTATTACTCCGTATAGGAGCGTCGCTGCACGCTCGAAGGATGTTTCCCACTTATCGACACCTCCGAAAGATACGAACTGTCGATAGATCGCGGAATGGAGCAAATCCGCGTCTCGCGGCCCGACTCCGCCTAGCCCATCATCTTTCGAGTAAAAATAGTCGGCAATGAGAAAGTGGGCACGCAGCACATCAAACAATCCGATCGTTTCATCTGACTGATAAGGGTCGTCTTGCCCAAAGTATGTAACCCACCGCAGGAACTCGGCTCTGATGCGTTCATTGTCAAAGATCACATCCTGCGCATGCATATCAAGCTCCCTTTCCTCAAAGAACTGACACTCTGTCTTTCGCCGATTTCCCTCAATACCCCGCCGCCTGCCCATCCTTGCGGCTCTCGCTGGCGCCGTAATACACACCGGTCTCCGGGTCGCGCTTGATCGCCTGGTAGCCGCCGTAAGGGCCGAGGGCCCATTCGACGTGGTGGCCCTTGTCCATCAGCGCGCGCACGGTTTCGTAGGGGAAACCCGATTCCAGCTGCACCACGCCGCCGTCGGTCATCACGGTGGCGCTGCCCACCGGTTCGGTCGAGCCTTCGTGTTGCACGCGCGGTGCGTCACCGGCTTCCTGCACGGTCATGCCGAAGTCGACCAGGTTCATCACGATCTGCACGTGGCCCTGCGGCTGCATGGCGCCGCCCATCACCCCGAAGCTGACCCACGGCTTGCCATCCCTGGTGATGAAGGCGGGGATGATGGTGTGGAACGGGCGCTTGCCCGGCGCGTAACAGTTGGGATGCGGCGCGGCACCTTCACACCCTTGCAGCACGAACATTTCGCCACGGTCCTGCAGGATGAAGCCTAGGCCGGTCGGCGCCATGCCGCTGCCCATGCCGCGGTAGTTGGACTGGATCAGCGAGACCATCATCCCGTCCTGGTCGGCGACGGTCAGGTAGATGGTGTCCCCTTCGTCCAGCTCCTTCGGCGTGCCGGGCTGCACTTCGCGCAGCACCTTGTCGGGCGAGATCAGCCTGGCGCGTTCGCGCGCATACGGCTTGGAGATCAGGCGCGCGACCGGTGCCGGCTGGAAGGCGGGGTCGGCGTACCAGCGCGCGCGGTCGGCGAAGGCCAACTTCTTGGCCTCCACCAGCAGGTGCACGTGTTCGGGGCTGCCGAACGGAATCTTCGAGAAGTCGTAGCCTTCCAGCACGTTGAGCATCTGCAGGGCCGCGATGCCCTGCCCGTTCGGCGGCAGCTCCCAGACGTCGTAACCGCGGTAACTGGTGCTGACAGGCTCGACCCACTCGCCGTGGTGCGCGGCCATGTCTTCGTACGACAGGAAGCCGCCGTTGGCCCTGAAGTAGGCGTCGATGGTGCGGGCGATGTCGCCCTTGTAGAACGCGTCGCGACCGCCGTCGGCGATCTTCTGCAGCGTGTCGGCAAGATAGGGATTCCTCCACATCTCGCCAGTACGCGGCGCGCGCCCGTCGAGGGTGAGCTGCTCGGTGAAGCCGGGGAACTTCGACAGTCGCGGCACAGATCGCTCCCAGTAGTAGGCGATCGTCTGGTGCACCGGGTGGCCTTCGCGCGCGTAGCGGATCGTGGGCGCCAGCAGGTCTTTCACCGGCAGCCTGCCGAAGCGCCCGTGCAGCGCAAACCACGCATCCACCGTACCCGGCACGCTGACCGGCAGCGGCCCGTGCGCGGGAATGTCGGTGATGCCGTGCTGCCTGAAGTAATCCAGCGTCAGCGATTTCGGCGAACGGCCGGAGCCGTTGTAGCCGTGCAGCTGCTTCGTCTTCGGGTCCCACACGATGGCGAACAGGTCGCCGCCGATGCCGTTGCCGGTGGGCTCCATCAGGCCGAGCGCCGCGTTGGCGGCGATGGCTGCATCCATCGCGGTGCCGCCCTGCTTCATCACGTCCAGCGCGATCTGCGTGGCCAGCGGATGCGAGGTGGCCGCCATCGCATGCGGGGCGATGACATCGGAGCGGGTGGCAAAGGCACGACCGGCGATGCGGTCGGCGGCGAAGACGGGAGCACCGGCGACGGCCGTTAGCGCCGTCGCCAGGCACAGCGAAGCAAGGGTTCGCATGGCAGGCCGAGTATGGCGCGCGGTGCGCGCCTTCGACCGTCGATCTTACGCGCTACGGCCAGGTGGGCGGATTGGCCTGCCAGGCGCCCAGGACTTCCGCCAGCGTGTCGCGATCTTCCTGCTTCCAGTCCGGGAGCTGCGAGGCGAAATTGCGCGCGTCGATCCAGACGGCGGGTTCCGTGCGCACGGCGGCGCCGAACCAGGCGACCGCTTCCTGCTTCCGGTCCAGGCGCCACAGCGCCAGCGCCAAGGTGGGCGGCGCCCACGAGGGAGATCCGTAGGCGCTGGCGACTTCGACCCAGCGCGTCAGTGCGGGCTCGACCTGTCCCGCGCGGAAGAGGTCCCACGCGTAGTTCCATCGCACGGCGCGCCCCAGTGTGCCTTTGGCATCCGTCTGCGCCAGGGCCTGCTGGTAGAGCTGGCCGCCGAGGTCCGTACGCCCGTCGCTGAAAGCGATGTGGGCCAGCTGCGCGGTGGCCTCGAGCTGCCTGCGGCCGCGGTCGCGTTCGCGCACGAGTGCCTGCACCTGGGCTTCTCCCTCGCCCTCGACCACGACGATCGGTCGCGCCGTCGTCTTGTCCTCGTCGAAATAGAACTCCTTGGGCTTCGGCACGCTCTGCGCGTGCGCGGAAAAGACCACGGATGCCAGCACGGCGGCCAGCAGCATGTACTTACCGGATTTCACGAACTTCCCCCAGACAGCCGATGTACCCCGGCCCCATGCTAACCGCTGCAACGCACAATGACGAAGTGACCGGCGTCACAGAAAAGGGCGCTGTTACAATGCGCGCCTTCGCGCCCGGGGGTTGTCGGGCCTCGCCAGCCGCTTGCACGGGCCCGCCATGACCAGCACCGCCGAACTCACCTCACCCTCGTCCGCCAACACGCCGCAGCTCGGGGTGATCGACAGCGACTACACGCTGGAGCACAAGTACACCCGCACCGACGGCCGCATCTACCTGAGCGGCGTGCAGGCGCTGGTCAGGCTGCCGCTGATGCAGCGCCTGCGCGACCAGGCCGCGGGCCTGAACACGGCCGGGTTCATCAGCGGCTACCGCGGCTCGCCGCTGGGCGGCTTCGACCTGGAGCTGTGGCGCGCGCGCAAGCATCTGGAGGCGGCGGGAGTGAAGTTCACCCCCGGCCTGAACGAGGACCTGGGCGCCACGATGGTGTGGGGCACGCAGCAGACCAACCTGTTCCCCGGCGCCAAGGTCGATGGCGTGTATTCCATGTGGTACGGCAAGGGTCCCGGCGTGGACCGCTGCGGCGACGTGTTCAAGCACGGCAACGCGGCAGGCACGTCGAAGTTCGGCGGCGTGCTGGCGCTGGCGGCGGACGATCACAACTGCCGCAGCTCCACGCTGCCGCACGGCTCGGAGGACGAATTCGTCAGCGCGATGATGCCGATCCTCAACCCGGCCGGCGTGCAGGACATCCTGGACCTGGGCCTGGTGGGCTGGGCGATGAGCCGGTACACGGGCCGCTGGATCGGCTTCAAGACGATCGCCGAGACGGTGGAGTCGTCGGCATCGGTGCAGGTGGATCCGTTCGCGCGCGAGATCGTGCTGCCGGAGGACTTCGCCATGCCGGCCGGCGGCCTCAACATCCGTTGGCCGAACCCGCCGCTGGACCAGGAGATGCGCCTGCATAAGTACGCGGTGGCCGCAGCGCAGGCGTTCGCGCGTGCGAACAGGGTGGACCGGATCGTGCTGGATTCGCCGCGCGCGCGGCTGGGCATCGTCACCACCGGCAAGAGTTATCTGGACGTGCTGCAGGCGCTGGAGTACCTGGGCCTGGACGAGCAGGCCTGCGCCGACATCGGCATCCGCGTCTACAAGGTCGGCATGACCTGGCCGCTGGAACCGGTGGGCATCACCGCGTTCGCGAAGGGCCTGGAAGACATCGTCGTGGTGGAGGAGAAGCGCGCCTTCATCGAGCGTCAGATGAAGGAGTATTTCTACAACTGGCCGGCGAACGCGGGCACGCGTCCGTCCATCGTCGGCAAGTACGACGAAGGCGGCGAGTGGATCCTGCCGTCCACCGGCGAGCTGACCCCGGCCACCATCGCCGGCGTGATCGGCAAGCGCATCCAGCGCTTCTTCACGACCGAATCCATCGAACAGCGCCTGCGCTGGATGGAAGAGAAGGAAGCCGAGATGGCGCTGCCGCGCGCGAACTTCCCGCGCGTGCCTCACTACTGCAGCGGCTGCCCGCACAACACCTCGACGGTGGTGCCGGAAGGCTCGCGCGCGCTCGGCGGCATCGGCTGCCACTACATGGTCACGTGGATGGACCGCAACACCGACACCTTCACCCACATGGGCGGCGAAGGCGTGACGTGGTCCGGGCAGGCCCCGTTCACCGAGACCGAGCACGTCTTCCAGAACCTGGGTGACGGTACGTTCTTCCACTCCGGCTCGCTGGCGGTGCGCCAGTCGGTGGCCACCGGGGTGAACATCACCTACAAGATCCTCTACAACGACGCGGTGGCGATGACCGGCGGCCAGCCGGTGGACGGCACGCTGTCGGTGCCGCAGATCGCGCACATGATGCGCGCCGAGGGCGTGGATACCATCGTCGTGGTCAGCGACGAAGTGGGCAAGTGGAGCAAGCGCGAGATCTTCCCCTCGGGCGTGGAGTTCTTCGACCGCAAGGACCTGGACGACGTGCAGCGCCGCCTGCGCGAGGTGAAGGGCGTCTCCATACTGATCTACGACCAGGTCTGCGCCACCGAGAAGCGCCGCCGCCGCAAGCGCGGCAAGCTTCCGGACCCGGCCAAGCGCACGATGGTCAACACGCTGGTCTGCGAAGGCTGCGGCGACTGCGGCGTGAAGAGCTTCTGCGTGTCGGTGCTGCCGAAGGAGACCGAATTCGGCCGCAAGCGCGAGATCGACCAGTCGAACTGCAACAAGGATTTCCGCTGCGTAGACGGCTTCTGCCCCAGCTTCGTCACCGTGCACGGCGGCAATCCGCGCAAGGGCAAGAAGGCGAATGCCGCCGACCTGCTGGCCTCGCTGCCGGCGCCGGCGTTCAAGTCGGACCTCGCCCAGCCCTGGAACATCCTGATCACCGGCGTCGGCGGCACCGGCGTGGTGACCATCGGCGCCCTGCTCGGCATGGCCGGCCACCTGGAAGGCAAGGGCGCCAGCGTCCTCGACCAGACCGGCCTGGCGCAGAAGGGCGGCGCGGTGACCACGCACATCCGCATCGCGCGCACGCCGGAGGACATCCATGCCGTGCGTATCGCCGCCGGCGAAGCCGACCTGGTGCTGGGCTGCGACATGGTGGTGGTCAACGACTACTGGGTGCTGTCGAAGGTGCGCGGCGAGCGCCCGCAG
>Ga0208958_1002979_pt1 | contig 13732 bp, 15 predicted proteins | sample RifOxyB1_FD_184032 | JGI IMG/M metagenome (GOLD analysis project Ga0208958, IMG submission 184032) | Soil microbial communities from Rifle, Colorado - Rifle Oxygen_injection B1 (SPAdes) | ecosystem: Environmental > Terrestrial > Deep subsurface > Rock core/Sediment | place: Rifle, Colorado... | reverse complement strand
GCGGACCACAAGATGGTAATACCGCATCACCAACCCCGCCCCGATCTCCCAACCGAATGCCCCAACCAATCCCACGGCTGCGGCCAAAGCCGGAGAACCCGGCATGTTAGCGACAATCCCCATGCCCACCCAAAAATGGGACCAACGATAAATGAACAGTTTGCCCGTTTCATCAGATCTGTGTTTCCAGTGCAACTGATACCAAAGAGTCTGTGACAAACCAGCCTCACAAAGATAAGGTGAATACCTAGTCCGCTCGACCGACTTCCACCCGCTAATCTGCCACCTGGGTCAAAAGTTTGATTTGTTCAAATGGGATGTAATCTTCCCCGTCCAAGATGATCTGATGCGGTAACTGCACTTCCACCTCATTGATCGACAATGTAGTCCACCGAACTTCCGAGAGAACACCGTGACGGAGTACCCCCTCACGAGTTTCTACCCGCACTTGCGTTTCAATCAGGTCCCCCAGATCAATCACCCAGCGAATTCGTGGTTTCATCAGGCTTTTCCACTCCCTTCGTGCGCTTCACCGATTGCATACACTTAATGCTACACCAAACACGGCCCGCGGGGATTGGCGCTTTACAAGCAAAACACACGGCGGTCCTGAATATTGACATCTGTCCAGACTCCAACATCCGCTGAAACAGCGCCAATTCTTCAGGCGTACAATGTGCGCACTCTTCGGGTATCACGGTCATCTCCAATTGTAATTGCCCCGATCTACAAGATACCGATGCATGCTCTCCAAATCTGCTTGCGCCACACTCAATTCCTGTGGATCTCGTAATCGTCCGGGCACCAGTGTGGCAGGATGGTATGTTGCTAATGCAGGAACCCGTATTAGCTCCACGGGGGTGGCTATCGTTAACCACCGACCCCGCCACCTGGTAATCCCTTGTTCTCCTGTTAATGCTGTCAATGCCGTCCCCCCCAAAATCAGTACAGCTTTCGGCCGCACGACGGCGGCCACCTCATTGACCCGCGGTAAACAGGCTTCCACCTCATCGTAACATGGAGGTCTGCCCTCGGGAGGCAAACACCCCACCAAATAAGTGATGAAACAGTCTGCCACATCCAATTGAGCCTGTCGCATCAAACGGACTAACACCCCCCCCTCTGCCCCCGAAAATGGTTGCCCCGTCTGATCATCTTGCCGCGAGGGGGCTTCTGCGATGATCAACAATGAAGCGGTAGGTGCCCCCGAGCCGACTACCACCCGCGTTCGATCACGGTGTAACCGGCAACGAGCGCACGCCGCCCAAGTTTGAGACAGCCTATCCAAAGCGACCGTACTCATCGAACTCTAGCCATTTCCCATGCGTAATCGCTTCAGCCTCAATCTCCGCCACCACATCTCGGACCTCCTGGTCGGAAAGCGTCCAGTCTGCCCAGCTAGGCAACCCGGCGACGATCCGACGATGAAATGCGGGCCATAAATCAACCGCCGCCCGTTCACCCATACAATGGGCCAACAAGGCGACGGCCAGTTGAAAGGCACCCCTTGAGTTGTTGCCCCAATCAAATACGGGGCTCAACCGCCTCAAGTCCTGCCTGAGAGGCAATGTCTCTCCATTCACACTGATCACACTGACCGTCGAAGCCATGCCGGTCAAACGGCGACCTCTGTATACCACACTCACGGTCACCCGTTCACCGAAGAGATTGACTCTAAAATCGGAATGTTGCGACTTTTTTCTTGCGTCACCACATTTTCTCCCTGGCTGAAATCAGCCACCCTAGGGTTGAAACGGCGGGGGCATCACCGCCGCAGGCAATTCTGCGTCCGCGCAAATGAGAGACCTGGACAACAAGTTCAGAGGTTGGTAATCGGTAACCCGATGAAAAATCTGCCGCTCCGGCGGTTCTAAGTCTGCGACCGACAAGTCTCCGCGACGGACCATCAACTCAGTCCAGTAGAGCCTGGCCACCGCATAAGCCGCTCCCAGATCCTCCCGAGACTGTTTATGGGCTACGTCCCGCAACTCGGGCCACCAACGATCCGCCACAGCATCCACCACTTGTTGAGCGTCAGCCCCCCCATGATGAGCGGCAAATTTCTTTACACTCCCGTTATCGTGTAGACGGACGGCCGCCCCATTGACCCAGGCCAACCATCTAAAAAGCCCCCCCTGCTCCCCAATCTGATATGTAGAATTGCTACGGGCGCTCATCGCATAGTCCTCGACCGCCACATAAACAGGATTACGGGTTCGATGCCAATCGGCCAGGATTGCCGCCCACCATGCCAGCCTCATCAGATTGAACCCGTGCGGATCGGGCATATGCTTCTTCAACTGGGCGCGAGGAAACCAAACACCCTCCCCCCACGGCCATCCATGAACGGCCGACTGGGCGCTTGCCACATACCCCGCCCATTCCAATTCCCCGTCTGCCCGCAAATCGACGACAGCCCCATGATCAAGAGAGATATCCCCTCCCCAGATCATGCCCCAACCTCGGCCAATGCCGATCTCAATCGTCGATGAAACAGTTGAGCCGTCCGCTTCCCAATCGCCGCACGCACCGCCCTAGAATCCTCAAACTCTCCCTCGCCCTCTCGACACACATCTGCGATCATCGCCTTGATCACACCCCCTGTTTGTTCCACTGATGCGCCGGGAAATTTATCAAGCACATGGGTCAATCGCATTTCAGTCACCCACTCATCGGCGACCGCACGGGCATCTTGCAAGATCTGTGCGGCAGCGGCATTCACCGCACGCGGGGTCTTCGTCTCACAAAACTCAGCAGCCTTATGCTTAGCAATCAACCTCTCCCCGTTCTGCTTACGCAATTCCTCAATCGGCCGGAGGACGACTCCTTCCCGCGGCCTCGGCTCCTCAATACCATTACGCACAGCCTGGACAGAAGGCCGGTCTCTCTCTTTGTTTAGTGCATCGACATCTGTGGCCACCCGCTTGTACGCCACGAACTCAAGACCGACGCCCAGGACAATCTTCTCTGCTTCAGGCACGTTCAACCAACCCCTGCCCACTGACACGTCGAATGCGACAAACCGCAAAGCCTCCCCGTACGTCGCACGCATCCCCTGGATCTTCCCCCCATAAGCCTCGCCGTAGATGGTAATCCTCCGGTCACCGAACAGCTCTCTTAACTGCCCGGCCAAGAGTTCGCGGTCAAATAAGGCCACGAACCGATCGTGGGGAGCCCCCCCGGAAAACAACCCAATCTTCTGCCCATCCCACCGGATATGCGCGGACGTACCATGAATTTTTTCCAAGGCATAACACTCTCGGCACATCAAGATCGTCTGATCTTTGTACAAATTGTTGATGTGTAGATAACCCACGCCCCCTCCTACCCGATGTCGTACGCCTCATCCGCCGCCCCATCTACCGCCAAAACCGGCACATGCGGCGCATATGGCGGCACCTCCACCACCTGTCCGGTTACACCGTTCACAACGTACCCGTGCTTGTCGATGAAGACCGTAAGGTCCCGCTCCAGCGCAACATCGTCCACGCAATAGTTCGTCAACTTGCCCCACTCTCCAGCTTGGAACCAGAGAGGGGCTTGCGCCCCGTGCGCGACCTTTCCGCCATTGCCCAAAGTGCCTTTTGTTACCGTGTCGAGATCCCACCCCTTGTGTGCCCGAGTAAACTCCGTGACCGACAACCCCATTGCTTTCCAGATACGGAGCAACAGGTCGTCAGTCTTGACCTCCAACGTGGCCGCCAGGTCTGCGGGCAACCCTCGCGCCGCCACCGCCCAGATAACTGGGAAGTCGAAGCGCAAGATGTTGTACCCAGAAATACGGTCTGCCTGCAACAACCGAGCTTGCAGCGCATCTACATCTTGTGGCCCGTAAATGCGGAAACGGTCGCTCAAAAACTCGTAGACCACGGCCACACCAACGCCCATTTTGTCGGTCGCATCCCACTTGCCCGGCAGCGAATCGACCGGGTGTTGGATCTCCACATCAACAACTACATGATCTACCATCGCCCCTCCTACAAGCAGAGCCGGGGAGAGGATTCGAACCTCTATCTGAACAATTACAAGTCGTCCGCTCTGCCTCTTGAGCTACCCCGGCGTCTATCACGCCTGCTTCTTTCAAGGCCACCATATGTTCCAATGCCGTCAGCGCCTCAGCTCTTGTCGCCCCCCAACCGGTCATCATGTGCGCCGCGGAGAAGGCTACAAAGCCACGAACCGCGGCGTCCCAATAAATCTGAACCCCGTAACATCCTGGGGGAGGAGGATTCGAACCTACCGTTACATGGGTCAAAGCCGTGCGTTCTTCCACTGAACTATCCCCCAATCATATCAATCTGCCTTACAGTACCGCCCCGTTCAGCGCCCATACGATCGCCGGGGCACCATGTGCAGTTTGCCGCCGCCTGCCACTATCGCAGATCAGTCCTAATTGCTCCAACTCGCTCACTCGTTGATGGACGATCACGCCCATCCGTGACTCCATCTCGTCCGCGGTCAATCCACGGCGTTGATTGCGCGCAAGCAACCACAGCACATCTCGGTGCCGCTTCGACAGTCCATATACGTCTGCCGCCTCCCTCAACACAGTATTCACCGCCACTCCTCCTCCTATCCTTTGATTACACCCAACGGCCTAAGCGCAATTTGTGGGGTCACCAACTCGGCCTGTGCGGCCATCACCGCGTCTATGTCTTTGTAAGCTCCCGGAGCTTCATCCAAATCTGCTTTCGTCCGTAGCCCGTGAACTATGCCAAGCGCGTCCATCCGTGAGATCTCAGCCTCAAGATCCAATTTGACAGTAGCTTCTTTCCGCCCCATCTGGCGGCCTGCCCCATGTGAGCATGATTGAAAGCTCTCAACGCAACCTAGTCCACTGGCTATATAGGTCTTCGTCCCCATGCTCCCTGGGATCACCACCTGCTCGTCCAACTGAGATCGGACCGCACCCTTCCGGTGGACCATGACATTCTCCCCATAATGATTCTCCATCTGCGCATAATTATGGGCAGTATGCACCTCCATCAGAATGTCTGGCTTCGTGCCCATGATATAGTGAAGAGCCCCAAGACAGCGGGCCATCATTACCTGCCTGTTCTTCTTAGCAAAATGACAACACAAGTTCATTTCCGTGAGATAGTTCAGCCCCGACTCGTCATCTAATGGCAAGAATGCCACATCTGCCTCACGCGGCACCTGTGTATACCAGCGGCTATTCATCTGTTTGGCCACACCATTGTAATAGTTGGCCACCTTATAGCCAATATTCCGGCTTCCAGAGTGAATAGTAATCCACACACTCGTCGGTCCCTGTTGCAGCTCGATGAAATGATTTCCTCCGCCTAACGTCCCTACCTGCTTGGCCGCATCTTCATAAAGACAATGCGTGACAGGATATGCGCGGGCATCAGACGGCTCCGGCCAACTACTTAGCATACTCATATATTGTGGAGTTTGATGATGCGCGTGGCCGACGGGAATACGTTGCCGGATCCCCCCCATCACGCTTTTCAGTTGTTCTCCCGTTAACTCCGGCACATCTGTCTGCACCGCATAAACCCCGCAGCCGATATCTACACCGACAGCATTGGGGACTATTACCGATCCGAAGGTGGCCAAAACCCCCCCAATGGGCATGCCATATCCCACATGGGCATCCGGCATCAACGCAACATGGTGGTAAACAAATGGGAGGGCCGCTAAATTTACGGCCTGATCGAGAGCGCCTTCTGTCAAGTCTGACGCCCAGTTCATAATGGGGACTCGCGCACGGGAATCCACATGGACCAACATTACTCTAATCCCCCCACCCCATTGGTAAGACGAGATACACCGTTTTCCTTCACAACGGTGACCACCGTTTCAAACACATCGGGCAGAGCCGGGGTGTGACTAATCACAAAGATCGACCGTCTCCGCCCTCGTAGATGCATCAACAAATCAACTACCCGAGATTGCCCCTCCGCGTCCAGACCATCAAGGCATTCATCCAGCACAAGCATGTCAATGCCCGTCCGTTCTCTCCGAGCTACCAGATCCATCAATGCTAGATCGCACGCAATCTCGATCTTCTTAAGCTGCCCGCCAGACGGCTGCACATTGCCCGCCCTCTCCACATCAACGAGAACGGCAAACCGGTCTCTGACTTCTCCGCTCTTGAGCATAGTCTGGGTGTCAAACGATACCCGCAAATCCCCGTCCGCGAGAATGTCCAGATAACGATTGGCATCAGCCGCTAACTCATCAACGACATTATCAAGCAGCATGCTGGGCATTCCCGCATTGCCAAAACCGTCAACCCAAAACTCATAACAAGATAGCTCACGGTCCCACTTATCCTTCTCGCCTGCTACACCCTCAATCTTTTCCGTCACATCGGCGATTGCTTGCCGCGCCTCTTCCGCCCGCTTCGTCTCTACAGCAATCTGCTGATCCAGAATGTCAATTGCCCTCATCTCTCCCCGAATCTTCACCAGCTCGGTCTGAGCCTCTTGCACCCCCCGCTCAATCCCCCGCATTTCTTCCTGCTCAGCCTCAGCCGTTTGAATCGCCGTATCCAGAACAAGCATTTCTGTTTGCGCGGCTTTCCCGGCCTCTCGCGCAATCTTCTCGGCCTCTCGGCATTCTTCCAATGTGGGCAACAGTTCAGCAACATCAACAGACGGCGGACTTTGAGTTGAATCCATGAGTTGCTTTTCTATCACCCGCAATGCCCTCGACTCATTGACCCGTGTTTCCAAAATCTGCTTTTCTCTTTGCACCCGAGCAATATCGTCCCGCATACTGCCCTGTTGATCCTGAGCAAATTGAATTGTTTGATAGAGCGCCGTCAATCGCGCTTGCATCTCGCCGACCTTATGGCGCACAGTCGCCGCCGTCGTCGGCGTCCCACAGGTCGGGCATTCGTTAGCCGCCAAATGCTCCACTTGCCGGGCAAGAACCGTCCGTTCCCCCTCAGCCTGCTGCATCTCAGCCACCACCGCCGCCTGTTCTTCCATCAAGCCCGTCAACACGGCACAAGTGTCGGTCAGCAACTCTTCAACGCCGGAATACCCGACGATTTTTTGCCTTGTCCCCTCTAATTGCTGAATCGCCTTTTCCCATCGATCCTGTTCGGCAGTCACTGCCGACACGGCCAGCTCCGCCCGATGTCCTCGTTGCGCCTGGGCAAGTTCTTCATCGCGCCATATTCGTATCCGCTCACTCAGTTCCGCCCGCTGAGACCGCAACCTCAGTAGAGACTGCTGTGCTTCCGTATTGGCCGAGACCATCGCCTGCGCTTCTGCAACCAATGCCTCTAACTCGGCAATTTCATCGGCCCGAGACTGCATTCCAGCCCGCTGCTCACGCAGACGAATTACCGTCACTGGGTCCACCCCATCTACCAAGACGATGCGGCGGCTGTCCAGCGCAAGGAGCTTCGTATGTAACTCTCGAATTTCCTCCGATATCTCGCTCTTGCGCTGCTTGGCCACGGCCAAAGCCTCGTCCAACAGCTCAAGATGAACCGCCTTCTTCAGAATCGACTTACGGTCTTTATCGGTCATCCGTGGATCAGCAAAACGACGTATGTCATTCTGCGCATATATGACAGTCGCACGCATGGTATCCAAGTCCATACCCAACAGCCGTTCAATCTCCGCCTGTGTCGCCGTCTGAGTTGCGCCAGAGACCCGTGTCCGCTCATCAACTTCCGATTCGAGGACAAACAAGTCTAATCGACTGCGCACCTTTGCCTGCTCCCGCCGCACAAGATACAAACGCCCGTCCACCCGAATCTCTAACTCAGCCCACGCCTTATCCGTGCCAGTACGGACAATCGAATAGTTACCGGGCTCGATCGTCTCTCCGAAAAGGGTCCAAATGAGACAGCGAATCAGATTCGACTTACCCGAGCCGTTGCTGCTCGCCGCCGTAGTATCTTGGTTCTTCCCCCCAATCAACGTGAGACCGGGCCGGGACCAATCAAAGTCCAGTGTTTCAAAAGGACCAAAGTTACTGGCCGTCATCTTTCCAAAGGTGATCACCTGCTCCCAACCTCCTGTTGGATACGACGACATGCTATAGCAAAAGAGTCTTTCTCTAGCTCAATGCCAATAAACTCTCGTCCACAACGAATGGCGGCCACCCCTGTAGTGCCGCTCCCCATAAACGGATCAAGGATCATCCCCCCAGTAGGAGTGGCGGTGAGTTTGCAGAGGTATTCCATCAGAGCGGTCGGTTTCACCGTAGGATGCGTATTATTCTCACCCTTATCTTTCTTCGACGCCTTCGCGCAATAAAAGAAACGCGATGCCCCACCAACATCACCATAAGTGCCCAACGCAGAAGCCTCATCGGGCATATGACCATGATAACCGCCACGCCCTTTACTCTTTTGCCGTTGTTGGCCAGGCAGCATATAACCGCTCTTCAAATTGGAAGCCTGCGCATCTAACATCTGAACCGCCACCTCATCCAACAAAAGATTCCCCGGCCACCGACCCTGCAACGACTTCTCCGTCATATACGGATGCCCCGCCCCATCGCCAAACGGCTTCATCCCATCGGCAAACCGATTGATCGTCACCGGGCTGTCTACCGGGATTCTCGCCCCATCAATGTTGAGCCCGGCAACGCCGTAGGACAGGGCGTTATGCGCGTAGGTTCCATCCAATGGCTTCATCGCCAAGATAATGGGTTCCCAGCTTGGCTTAAGGGCCGTTCCCCAACCATCCCAGGCCGCAGCCTCTGGCGTCGCCGGAGCTGTGATCGGCACCTCTTGAGGCGGCACCGTCCCAACATTCACTCCATAGGTGCCGCCCTTTGCCTTTGTCGGCACGCAAGCATTGCCCGTGAGCCTCTGATGTCCAACAACGGGCCGCTCTGCCCCCGCCCCCTTATCTATCGCCTTGGAAATAGAATGGCTCTTCGGAAAACCACTGTTCCCTGTAAGGAACACTTGACCGTTACGACGGGCAACAAATGCCCCGGTACTGACGGTTGGGCAGAACATCAGACCTGTGTATTGTATTGGAGTGACGGTAGCCACAGTGGTGTAATAACTTGCCCGTGCTCGTGCCGCTTGTGGTCCGCATTCGAGGCGAACAACGCGAGATTCTCGATCCGATTGTCCGTCACATCGTGGTTGATATGATGCACAGTCTCTGACCGTAAGAGTGGCCGCCCCAAAGATTCCGCCACTAACAAACGATGCTCCATCACATAGCGGTATCCCACAAAAATCGCTCGACAATGTGGGCACTCGCTCCACACCAGCGCATTCTTCTGCTGCCACGAATACAAGCATTCCATCTCGTTCAACAAGGCAACGATGATTATAACTGACAATCTGGTCTGTCGTATCTGATTCAATGTGAAAAGCGAAATCTGACTCGACACGGTATTCGGACCACCGTAAGGGCTTCTCCCATTGGTAAATGTCGGCTTCAGGATCATAACTCATAATCCTCTTTGTCCTAGCTATGTCATAGGATTCCCACCCTTCTGGCGTCAACACTTCGGTGTCCTCGCTCAAACATCCATACACCCACAGTAGGCAATCCCTGATCTCCCACCCGGCATCTTCAATCGCACAGGCCAGACGATGCCAAGTGCGCGCCCCCCCAAATGCCAAAAGGTGCGCACCAGGCTTAGCCACCCGTAGGGTCTCTGCCCAAAAGGGCACGCCGGGGACGCCGCGGTCCCATTCTTTGCCCATAAACTTAAGGCCGTAAGGTGGGTCGGTGATCACAGTGTCGATCGCATTCTCCGGCAGTTCTTTCAATAAAACGAGACAGTCGCTACAAAACAGATTCACTCCACCAAACACCGCAGCCCCGTCCTCAACGTTGGGCACGCACAGCCTCAAGTGTCTCCAACCCCACGCGCGTCAACTCGGCGGCCCGCGACGGCTCCCCCCGTACGCCCACGTAATCCTTCAATACCTCACTAAGATTCAACACCGCCGTTGAATCCACTGATTGAAGCCGCCTCTTCTGTTCTATCTGATCCACCTGCCACGAAACTTTTACCCCTCGCACTCCGCCATCGCATAGTTCCTGCACTTGGGCATCCATCTTACTTTCTAACTCAGAGGACAGTCCGCCAGACACGGACATGATCAGCCGGAGATAATCGCCAGCGTACCCGGCAGGAGATAAATCAAATGCCGCATTCGCTGTGCCCGCCCGTTGTTCGAGAGTATGAAACTGCGGTGCGCGGACCGGGACGAGCGTCCTCCTCAACCCCACCGCGTCTATTTCTACATCCCAAAATCCGCGCACCTCTCCCCCGTCACCAAAGTTATGTTGCATGGGAGCGCCCAAGTACCAATACCTGTTCGTCGGAAGAAAATCCTGAGATGTGTGGAAATGCCCCGACAAAACCGCCCACCATTCCGCAAGTTCTTCAGGGCGCAGCCCTTGTTCTGCCGTCCACGCCCCCGCTTGAGCGCCAAGCACAGTCTGGTGCATCAACAAAATCGACTCCGCCTTTTCCCGAGCAGGCACATCGGCAAGAAATTGCCGGGCTGACGCTTCAGGCATATAAGGCATCGCATAAAACCGGCGCGGGCTCCCAAGCGGCTGCCACCACCCTGAAATCACACCATGTTCCAAAACGTCGATCGTGTAATGCCGGGCTTCGGCGTCATAAGCGTCGTGATCGCCGGGGATGATCACGGTAGTTGCCTTTCCCCATAACCGACGTAAGGCGCTGACCCCCGTTTTGAGCGTTAGAGCGTCAAGCAGGCGTTGATGAAAAATGTCCCCCAGTAAAACGATATACTCGACTTTGTGCGCCTGCGCGTAATCTCCAATCTGTTGAATCATCGACACTGTGTCGAGAAGCCGATCGGAGATCTGTGTAGCCGGGTCTTTCCTCGACATGGGCCATCCATTCCAGAAATGGATGTCACTGGCGGCTAGAAACCGAAATCCCACGGCTACTCCTCCAACTCCACGACCTCGGGGACGCCGCCTGCGGCGACCAATCGTTTCAGCTCCTCGAATAGCTCAGGCTGCTTCCCCAACAAACGGGCAAACCCCCGATCTCCCTGAAATCGTAAAGTCCCGTCCGGGCGATCCCACTCATACCAGCCCGCCCCTTTTGTGCGAATTACGCCAGCATCAGTAGCCCGAGTCAGGAGTGCGTTGTTGAAGTCAATCCCCTCACCCCAAACCACTTGGTACTCCGCTTTTCGCATTGGCAGCGCAACCTGATTCTTTCTAATCACTGCTAGGATGCGATTACCAACGTCAGTCGCCCCTTCTTTCATCCGCCCCTGATGGATCAAATGAATGAGGACTGCCGCGTAAAAGGGGAGGGCCTTCCCCCCGCCCACCAAGTTCTGGCCCACCACCTTCCCAATCTTCATCCGCACCTGGCTGATAATCAATACTGCGACGGGGGCTTCGCCTATGGCACAGATCATCTTTGGAGTAGCCCGTGAAATGGCCGCTGCCAGACTGGCCGGGCGGAGCTTATCAGACAGCCCCGCCTCGTAATCTACCCCTGCAAGCGACGCGTTGATCGAATCTATGACGACCAAACAAGGAATGAGCTTTTCACTCTCCGCATTGATCTCTTTCACCTGGTGCGCAACCTGAGTGATCATCGCAAATGCCTCTTCCACTGTATGAGGTTGCACATGCACGAAATCATCGAGATTGACCCCAAGAGCGGTCATGTAAGTACGGTCTAGCTTCCGTTCCAGATCCATGTAATAGGCCACACCCCCCATCCGCTGCACTTCTGCCACCAGATGGAGCGCGAGCGTGGTCTTACCCGTACTCTCTTCACCCGTCAGAATGGTCAAACGACTAAGAGGAACCCCCCCACGCCCAATCGCGGCGTCGAGAGTGGGGCACCTTGTGGAGATGACGCCAGGAATATCAAGGTGCCCCCCGTCTCCCAACTTAACCCGTTGGCCAAACTGGTCGGGCAATGAGCCCACCAGTTTGGCCACGAGCCGATCATCAGTTGTCTTACTCGGGATCCGACGAGAACGGGCCATTACTTCGCTATCTTAGCCGCGAGCTTCTGCTTCAACTGTGCAACCGCCGAGGACTCAGCTACTACCGGTGGGGCCGCGGCCTGAGAAGGTGCCCCTCCCGGCACGTCAAACCCTTCGTCCTCGCCCCCCCCAGCCACATCAAACTTTTCGTTCTCTTCCTCGTCTGGCACCAACGTCGCCGTCGCATCGGGGGCCACCCGGTACGGCTTCTCCCGCCCCGGCTCACTAAACAAGCATGCCTTACCTGCCCGTCCCTCGTACTTCGCGGTCACCCCGTTGCCGATCAGATACCACATTCCGATAATGCAATCCTGTGCAGCAATCGGGCTCGAATCCGTTTGGAGGGGGGCGCTCGGAGGCCCGGTGGGCCGAACCGCCTGCTGCCCTGTACCGAAGAAACCACCGGCCGCAGAAGGCGCGTTCTCCTCCGCGACAGACCCCCCTCCATCATTTGCTTGAAAAAAACCACCGCTTGCAGGCCGATCTTCGCCCGCATCGGGGGCCGCCTCATCCGCGTCCACCTCAATCCCACGCAGTAGAGAAAGAGCCTTTGCCCTTGAATAAATGATCTTCCCCATGATCTGATAAAGATCATTTGAACCTCCAGGCGCAATAGCCTGGGCAATCGTTTGCCGCAACTCAGGCGGCAGTTTCAACGGCGACCGGCTGGATTCCTTATCTTCCTTGACCTCATAACGAGTCGCCTTGCCCCGCCCCGTACGATTGACCCGGACAAGGACCGCCGCATCGGGATCGGTAATGTTCCCCTCATCGGCCAAAACGTCACAGATGCCATTCCACACCACAGGCCCGGCATTGATCGGAACTACCTCATAGGGGGCCAGATCCCGCCAACTTGCCTGCTTATTGAACCGATGCTTGATCGGCACAACGTTGAACAGGTACTTCCACTTCGCCCCCATCCCATCGGCCATCGCCGGGGCCACCTTCCCCGCGTCGAGATCGGAACAAATTGGGCACCCCCCAGAAATGTCCTTCCCCTCCAAGTACGGTTGAAGACTGGGATGGGTGAGAATCGGATTCATCTCCGGGTCAAGACAGACGACCATCGACTTCCCGTTGACCTGAAAATGCTGCAACAGATCGTAGAAGTTATACTTGTCGTCCGCGCGACATGGAGGGCAGACATAGCACAACGTATCCCCCTCCTCAAAGTCGTACCAATCCTTCCGACCTCGCTGTGCTTGCTTGCGCCGATAATTTTCAGGATCGTACCAGCCCATCCCTGTCACTCTCCTCTCTCAGCGTCTTTGACAAAGACGCTACCCACAGCCTGCTTAATTTTTGCCCGCCGCTCGTCTACGCGCTCCGCCCTCTCAGACACCCAAGCGTCATCCTCTGGTGCTGTCTGAATGTCCCCAGCAGCCTTGTATTCGGACCAGTCACGAGATCCTAAAAAGGCGAGCATCCGGGCTTTATGGCCCAAGGACTCATAGACCACCCGTGCGGCATTGACCTGAAACTGAGCCTCAGCGATCTGCGTTTTGAGCATACGAAATTCTGCTGTCGCCTCAATCAGATCTGTGATCTTGGCCTCAGCCAAATTCTTGCCCTTATCGTCGGTCGCATTATGAAAGTTCGATCTACTAACTGCTCGCCAGTGACGGTATCCGATATCAGCCTCATCGCATTCCCGCTGAGCTTCTGCCCAGACCTTACCCCAGTAAGCGAGTTTGGCGGCAACAACCTGACGATCTAACTCAGGAGCCTCAGAGATAACAAGCAACCGGTTGAGATCAACCGCCACAGTCTCAC
>Ga0208958_1002976_pt1 | contig 13740 bp, 13 predicted proteins | sample RifOxyB1_FD_184032 | JGI IMG/M metagenome (GOLD analysis project Ga0208958, IMG submission 184032) | Soil microbial communities from Rifle, Colorado - Rifle Oxygen_injection B1 (SPAdes) | ecosystem: Environmental > Terrestrial > Deep subsurface > Rock core/Sediment | place: Rifle, Colorado... | reverse complement strand
TGCTTCATTGCGGATCGAACAAATCCGCTTCCGGCTGCCTGGTCACGTGACGCCCCTGCTCCGGGACCGAGTTTTTCAACAGAATAGGCCGATAGCGGACGTGGTTAATGTTGGTTCGCAATCACGCGGCCGCCTCTCTCCTTTTCGCTATGCGATATAGTGATCAGTGAGACTTAGCGGGGACGTGGTATGAAATTGTCCGAGAGTGACTTGTTGGCATGCCTGCCAGTGCTAACGGATGAAGAGAAGCATCAGCGTACATTGGCTGGACTTGCCGATGTGGATGCGGGTAGGACGATTCCCGATGAAGAGATGAAGGCGTGGGCGCGGTCACTGTTGAACCAGGCGAAAAGCACAAAGTGATGCGCGCGTCCGCGGCCGACGAGCTCATTGGGTGAGGTTACTTCCAACGACCGGCCAAGCTTGTTTCCGACGCCAGTATGGCAATCAGTGCCATTTTTTAACGTGAGCGTCATAGGACCAGCGTGCCGCTCCTTGGGCTGATGCCAACGTCAGCTCGAATACCAGAGTTGAACTCGAGGAAGTCACTCTCGACGCCATCGCTGAAGATCACGCCGTAATCCGGCATCGCTGATGTCAGCTGCAGTGAAGTTCCTCTTTCGATGCGCCCGAACACGAGTTCTGCTTGCGAGCTGCGACTGGGAAACGGCTCTCGAACGGTGAAGTAGAGGTGGTTCGATTCCCAAGGGAACCCAGCGTGCTGAAGGAGCTTGAGCTCCTCCGAGCTGGCAGGTCCCGCCATTGCCAAGGCACCGGTTAGAAGGCTGCGGAACCAACCCGTTGAGCCCATTCCGGTGGAAACGATGATTCCGCTGGAGGAGTGGGCTTCCCGCCGGCCATCCATTTCGATCGTATAGCGCGCGGACACGTGTGATCGCGGCCCGATGAAGAGATCATTGACCGCGTGTAGCTCTTGGCCATCACTGAGTTTTACGCGCGCCATGGTGACGGAGCGGGTAGGCCGCTTGCCGGACTGTGCTTCGGGGATCAGTGCTTTGAGGTCCTGAACCTTGAACGGAAGAAGCACGCCGTCCCAACGCTGTGGCTCAGGATTCACCCCAATGACGGGCTGACCGTTGAGGTACTTGAGCGTGTTGGCCACAAGGCCGTCCTGTCCGATCACCACGACCAGGCAGTCGGGTGGGAACAGGAAGTTCGGCACCAGGCCACGCTCCAACCGCTGGACGCGCCCATACAGGCGAAGCGCGGACTCTGCCGATTCCACGGCGCGGTGGTAGACGGCGTGTTCGGTTTCGTAGTCGGAGAAGTCGGCACCCAGGTGTTCGACATAGAACCTGGCTTGCTCGACGGTGTTCAGTCGAGCAACCAGATCCTCAAGCCGTGTGCGCCGCGTCACCAGGATGATCCGGTTCTGCAGGGCGTCCATGGCTTACTTCCTCGCGGTGTGGGCTGCCGGATGCGTAAGTTGCTGCAGCAGGTCCGGCGAGATGTTCAGCTCCCCGATCTTGCCGGCGTTCTGAGCCAGTTCCTGGAAGGCCGCCGCGATGATCGTGCCGGGCTCGGCGCTTCCCAGCGCCAAGGCCTGCAGCACCTTTGGGTCGACAGCGCTGACCGTCTTGACCAAGGCGCCCATGGCATAGGCTTTGGCATCGGCCTCACGACGAGCATTGGCGGCGCGTAGCTCGGTGAGTGTCTCGTTCTCTTTCTCGTGCGAGATCTGGCCCTGCATCTCCTGGGCCTGGATCTGCTGGCGCTTGTCCAGCAGGGCACGCTCGGCTTCCATCTGGGTTTCGCGAATCTGCCGCTTCTTGGCTTCCACGGCGATCTCGGTATTGAGCTCGTTCTCCTTGACCGCACGCTCCTGCTCGATCGCGGCGTTGCGGCGGACATACAAAGCGTCGTCAGCGTCCTTGAGGATCTGTTCCCGTACGGTAGCTTCCAGCGCTCTCGCCGTATCCGGCGTCGGCTTGATGGCCAGAACGGCCAGACTGACCAGCTCCAGACCGAGGCTGGGCAGACCATCGGGTTGGCGAAGGCCGTCGCGCACGGCTTGTACCAGCCCCTCGGACTCGCGCAGCAGTGCCTGCAGGTTCTGGCCCTGCAAGGCAGCTCGCAGCTGGACTTGGATGGTATTGACCACGCGCTGGGGCAACTTGCCCGGATCCTCAGACACGTACTCGTTGCCGTTGGCCTTGAGCGTGAAGTTCATCAGGGACGCTAACAGCTTCGGATCGGCCACGCGGTAGGTGACCTGCCCCTGGACCGTGACTTCCTGAAAGTCCGCGCTGACCTCGCGAAACATGAAGGGCACGTCCACGCTTTCCATGGGGATGGAGACCAGCGAGGCGCTGGGGGCAAAGTAGAAGAAGGCCAAGCCCGTGCCCTCGCGGACCGGCTGACCGTTGCGATACTGGATCAGGTAGGTGGTGGGGCTGACCTTGGCGTAGCGGATACCAAACATGATGTGCTCCTCGGAAGTTCCTTCCAGGGGTGACGGATCCGGTCTTTCCGGTCCCGGCGCGGAGGGTCGCGTCCGCGCAACGTGTCTTGCTAAAGGGTGCCGATGAAGCGTTCGATGATGTAGAAGTGGTCTTCGTAGATCTGAGACTCCATGGCGCGCAGCTCCGAAAGAGGGAACCAGCGCGCCTTGGCCGCATCGTCGCCACCCTTCACGGGCGGAAGTTCACCGGCTTGGAACTCGAAGTGGAATGCATGGGTGATCGTGCGGCCTCGCAACGAGCGCTCGGGGTGATCGAAAGCTTCCTGGGCGCGGAGCGATCCCCGCAGGACAGGTGCCGGCAGTTTCAGCCGGGTTTCCTCACGGAGCTCGCGTATGACGGCATCGAGCAGGCGCTCGTCACCTCGTACGAATCCCCCGGGAAGCGCCCATTGCCCCTTGCCCGGTTGGGCCCCGCGCTCGACAAGCAGCACATGGCCGGAATGGATGACGACGCCGTCGACCGTTACGAAGGTGGGGGGATAGGGAGAAGACTCCCAGCCTTGGCGATACCGCTCTACGAAGCGTCGCTCCTCTACCAAGCTGCGATACGCCGGTGTCTCTCGGAAGCCGGTCAGTAGATCGGCGACGGCCGGAGGGACGTGGGTGCGGACCTTGGCCATGCCTTCGGGCGAGTCCTCCAGGAAGCTATCGCGCAGTTCGCCGGCCCGTGGGCCGTCGACAAGGGGGGCTTCCTCGCGTGGCCACTGCGGGAAAGCGCGGAGGTAGTCCACGCCCGCGTTCTCCGGACCGCCGATCAGGCCAATGTGCTGGGATGCCGAGCCATCGGCACCCAGGGCATCCCGGACAGCCGACTGGACGGCAGCGATCCAGGCGTTCTCGTTATAGAGGTGATCCCGCAGCGGGCGGACCAGGATGCGGGCCGCCTCGGCCGGCAGGGCCTCGCGGATCATCTGCTCGCGCTCGGCGGCAGTCCATGGGTGACGGCTGTTGCGGGCGCGGCCGGCAGAGCCGATCAGGACGATGACGCGATCAGCGCGTTCAAGCGCGCGGCGCAGCAAGGCGATATGGCCGTTATGCAACGGCGCGAACTGTCCTATCAGGACTAGGCTATCAAGACGCATGAGGCTCCCTCATGGCAGTGGCTGTGTCGGTCTTTCCGGCACATTCAAAGCTTACGCTCGGCAATCGGCCCCTTCAAGATGGTCGGGTCGACACATCCGACAGAAGGCAGAGCGGCCGTCATTCCCTGCTGCTCGCCACCAGCCCGGGTTGCCGCTATGGGCGTCGGCGCGGACTTCCGCGTATTCATGCAAAGAAGCAGATCCGGAGTAGTCTCTACTCGCTGTTGAGGCCTTCCGCACACCAGTTCGCGCCGAAATCGACTGCAATCCATGTGAGTACATATTTGCTTCCTAGAACTCGGAGGCTATGTGAGTAACTCAACAGAACGCGCGCGTCATCTCCTGCTTACCTTCAGGGAAGGGATAGCCGACTCCGCTGTCCTCTCGACTCACCACAGGCGCCTCGCACGCGCGAGTCTTCATTCAAGCAGCACAACTCTGCCTCCATGGCACTCGAACCACTTTCCTGGCAGGTAGAGGTGATGCCGGGAGCGGGCATTCCAACGTCCGCGGTAAAGCCAAACCTGAAGAATAAGGCTTCCCTCGTACATTCAACCTTCTATGGAGGAACGACATGCACGCTACTCCGATGAGTCAATGGGGCAGATCAAGCGGAAAGCGAACTCACGATCACACTGTAAAACAGCTGCGCGGCGCTTCCTGGATGAGCAATGCTTTGTTGGTATCTAAGGAGAGCTGGACAGCGTTCGCGAGCAAGTTCATCTACCGAGAAAGGTCTGATAGTCGTCTTGAAAAGAAATGGAGAAGTGGAAAAGCCAACCCCAGTACTCAGAGCGTTAGGGCAGTCGAACTGCTATTGCCGGGTACCGATTGGGTGTATGACCTGGACATGTGGGACCTGCTCCGTAATGTGGACATCAGCAAGAATGATGCATTGCGCTTTATCAAGAAGCACGCTTCAAACGGCGCCTGGAAATTTCCGGAGACGACGGAGCTCACGCGGCCGAAGAGAGAGCTTCGGATCGCAATTGATGATACACAAAGGCTCACTTTCAGATTGGACCTGTGGGGGTTCGTGGGAATACTCGCGGTGGCGAGATTTCATGAAGCCAACGGGGACACGACTAACCACTCGCTCGCGATCAAAGACCTGTTTCGCGCAGCTCCAGGGGCACTCAGAGAGCCATGGCTTCGCCCGCACGCGCACAAACTGCTAGAGGCACTGTACGCACTGAAAGCACGAGTGCATTACGACGCCTTTCCTTACGACGTGGACGAACGGCTCATCTTGGAGCAGGCTGATGATCCAGATTTCGAGCTTCACCCGGCATGGTGGAGGCAAGAACGCCTGACCGGTGACTATATTCCACCCAAAGACCCCATCTTGTACGCCAAGATCGTCAGGCAAGGGGTCAAGAGAAAGCGCAGCTAAGTCCGTTCAGGGGTCAATCTTGGCTAAGCTGGATGGTTCGTCCTTAAATTGACCCCGGTCAAATTAAGGCGTCTGGATGTTCCGCAAATTGACCGTGGCGAGCCAAGGAGACATCTGCATACTGGGGAGGACGTAGGTAGGACATTACGGAGCCGAGTGTGAGTTTACCCACACAGCGCGAAAGGCTTATAGCTGAGCAGTACGGGCAGCTGCTTTCGCTAGCCGATGTCGCTCACGCACTTCGTTATCCAAGCGTTGAGGCTGCGCGCAAAGCCATGCTGCGCGGAACGTTCCCAGTCGAGATGAAGAAGCTACCCCCTAGGCGGGGGCTATTCGTAACAGCAAAGCAACTAGCGACGTACCTGGATTCACTGGATTTCGAGCTCCCCGAACAGGCGCCAGGGGCCGAAAAGAATACCTAGAGCGCGTAGCGACCCAGAGCGGTCGCGGTAACCACGAACGCATCCACCTCACTACCAACAGAGGAGGCGTGGACGGCATGAATCTCTAAAAGAAAAAGCCCGAGCGCAAACTCGGGCCTTTCCAATACCGTCTGCTTTGCGAGCTGACGGTCCTAACCTAAGTCACGATCTCGATTGCTGTCAAGACAGCCCATCAAGGGTCTTGCGCAGCGCTTGGGGTGTAGCTATGGCTGGGAGAGAACTCGGTCGTCCGGCATTTCACAATGACTGTCGAGATCACGGATCGTAGAGAGCTGCACCTGACCGAAATTCGGAATCTTCCTTCCTACTCACGGCTTACGCCGACTGGCGTCGACTACGTAGAGCATGTCCTGGCTAGCCCGCCCAGCAGGGTGGTCGGGGCAAATTCGCTTATGAGCATGAGCGGAGCAGTAGCCGCTAGATTTCCTTACATGGTCGATTACGAGTCGAGCAGCTGCGAACGACCATTCGTGCTGCTTTCAGTTCTGGACGAGCAAGTTGTTGATCTGCTCTCCCAGCCCACGCAACTCATCGTAGTCAAGCATGACACTCGAGGTAGGAGGAGTCCGACTCAGTACACGCCCGACTACTTGTGCATACGGAAGAACGAAATCGCGCTGGTTGAAGCCAAGCTACTGGAAACGCTGCAAGAAAAGGCGGCAGAGTCGACAGACTGGTCTCTCTGTGAAGGACGCTGGCGCTACAGGCCGGGCGACGAAGCCGCTGCCGCACGCGGAATGGTCTTTGAAGTCTTCTGTCCTGAGGACTTCAACCCGGTCTATCTAACAAACCTCCAGTACCTCGTCAGAGCCTCTTCAACGAGAGCACTGGATGAGGGAATAGCGCATGTCGAGAAGGCGAGGCGTCTGCTTGAGTCTCGGCCCATGTCGATATCCGAGCTATGTGCACGTCTCTCCGGATTGACTGGAGCAATCATCTATCAAGCAATCAGAGAGAAGCTGCTGTTCGGGTTCATCGAGCAACAACTGTTAGAGCCTGGATTCATTGTCTACGCTGGCCCGGAGCAAGCGCTCGAGCAGAGTGCCTTCCTAGAACGAATGAACTCGCGTGCAAGCCCTGCAACACAGGGGCCTATGCAGTCGAGACTGGCCACTGCCTCAGCGAACGAGCTCGCTAGTGCAATGGCTCGTCAAAGCAAATACCAGAAGAGGATGGATGCCAGAGTTCCCAAGAATGCAACGGACTACCGCATCGAGACAGCGATACGAGCAGCGGAGGCAGAGGGCGCATCACCTCTGGCGGCGTTCGTTCCTGACTATTCGTCACGAGGACGAAAGCCACTCATGATTGCTCAGCATGGTCAGGAAATAAAGGAGCACGCCGATGCGTATCTTCAGAGCGGGCGAGTTCCAAAAGTATCCCGAATGTATGCCGACTATGCCGTCGAAGCAGAAGATGCTGGGAGGGACCATCCTAGAAGAGAGACGTACCGGAAGATTTTTCTCCGCCAGATTGCTCCGGAGAAAGCGGCTTTCGCATGGGGAGGGAAGAAGGCCTTCCATGCAAACCGACCAAGAACAGATGGGGCCGTGGCCACGCCACGTCTCCGCATAGCTGGACTGCATGTCCACATAGATGGTGTCTATGGCGACGTGAGGGCTGCGCCAGATGAAGAGGGTGCTTATGCCAGGCCAATCTTCTATCCCCTCATAGACGATGCGACTGGCTTTGCTCTAGGGCGAGGGGTAAAGCTCGGGCGGGGCTGCCGTCTTGCGATAGGCATGGCCCACAGAGACTGTTACCAGCGTCATGGAATTCTCCCATCCAAGATCATCCATGATTGGGGTTCGGAGTTCGTAAATACATTTGTCCCCCCAATGGTGGCTCACTTCAATGTTGGTTATGAAAGGAGGCCAAAATCAGCGCCACGGTTCGGCGCCATGGGGGAAATGTTCAATGCACAACTAAGTGCCTATCTTCAAGAACTTGCAGGCGGGACCTACTTTGATCGTCTCGGGCGATCGGTAGATGGCAAGAAGAAGAGTCGCGCAACTGCTCGGTTGACATTCCGGCAAATCATTGAGGCGACAGATCACTGGATCTTCAATGTCTGGAATAAGAGCCCTTTCGGCGACGAAGACAAGTCTCCGGAGGAGCAGTTCAATGAATCCATCAGGTGCTTTCCCGAAGCCTGCGTTAGAGTCCAAGAAGAACTGCTGCATCGTTACGCGACTTCTCTTCCGCTGAAGGCGAAAGCAGTTTCATATATCGATGGATTTCGGTTCGGTGGATCTCGTTTCAACTCAACGAAGCTCCCGGGACTTCTGCGAGAGGGGATCGTTCCGGCGTCACCGCGGCTTGACTGTATGGATCCAAGCATCGTCTATGCGATGACTCCAAAGGGAGTCATCGCACTGAGATCTCTCGAATACAAGCGAATAAGTGGGCTTTCTTTCGATAGGCGAATGGAAGAGATGCTGTGTCTACTGGAGAGTCGATCAATTTCGGCAGTTAACCAGCACGAACGCAACAAGAAGGAAGCACGACTGCTTCGGGAGAAGGAGAGGGAATCTGAAGTTATGAAGGAAGAGATCCCGTCATCAGAGGCGCATACAGGAACGAAGCGTTCGTCGCCTGACTTCAGCGACATTGGTGACGCCCCGCTTCTTGAGCTGGAGATCTACGGGAGCTAGCCATGAGCCAACAAGCGAAGGAAAAAGCGGTCTCGAGCATCTACTTGCATGCGCCGCTGAAGAGGGCTTTGAATCAATGCAAGGGTTTCGCAGAGCTTGCAGAGCCTGGAAGCATAGGTACCTGCATTGGGCCTTCTGGCGCAGGCAAGTCAGTGCTGGCGACGATGTTGGGACCCGAAGTCTATGGGAAGCGAGATTCTTGGCAGAGCGGGACCACTCCGTATGTGGTGGTCACAGCGGACAATCCGGATAGAGGCTATTTCTCACCCAAGGAACTTACGAGGAGCATTCTATCGGAACTGGATGATCCGTTCAGGACGCCTCCATGGCAACTTGAAGCCAAAGGCCTAGAGAGGAGGTTGGCTGAAGCTGTTCAAATTGCAGGGGTATCGTCACTTAGGAATTGCACCGAGCCAATGATGAGAGCGGTTATTGAGAGCATAGGCCCACAGAAGCGCCTCTCGCTCATCATCGTTGATGAAGCCAATATGCTAGCTCTGAGTACTCGAAACAGAGTTCCGACGGACTACGTAGAGGGCCTTCGGATTCTCGGGAAGAAGGCTGGATGCAAGGTACTACTGTTTGGAACTGTCGACCTGCTCCTCCTAGGCGGCTACAGCGCTCAGTTCAATAGAAGTGAGATCCGTATCCATTTGAACAGGATGTGCTGTGACGACAAGGCGGGAAGAGAAGAGTTTGCTTCATTCCTCGTAAAAATGTCTGAGAAGTGGAATGTTGATCCTTCAGTGGTGGTGAAGAATGTTGCGGATATGTATGACTGGACCTATGGAGTGCCAGGAGAGGTCGAGAAGCGCTTGAGGCTAGCGGCTATAAGAAGCGTTGGATCGTCAAAGGCGATCACTTGGGACGATATTAGAAGCAGTAGACCGAGCAGAGAAGAGATGGACAGGATCCGAATGGAGGCAGACATCGTCCAGAGCGTCATGGACGATGTTCCGCTCACAGTTCAGCAAGCTAAAGCCATTCGGCGCAAGAGACACCCCTCGATGGGCCCGAAGCGTGTCAATGCTGGAGCGGTGGCGTGAGAGTACTCGTTGTTCCAGAGCCAGAAATGATGGGTACCTGCTTTGCCGAATCCTTACTTTCTTCGGTCAAGCGCACGAGCAATCTTTACGATGTAAGTGTTGCGAGAGTAGTGCGGCTGGCAATGACTGTCGGTGGCATGGCACCAATCGCACAAGACTACAATGGCCTTAGTTGCTGGCTCGGCGGATCATCACACTCGAGAGCATTGGTTGCTGGCCTAAAGGATCTTTCTGGCAGGGACCTGGGGCCGATTGCGCTTGTGCCGCAGAGCGCTGTATGGACTTCGGCAGCATCTCTGCTAGCTCAGGGGCCGCGGATTTGTCCAGAGTGTACTCATCCTGATACGGGCACCGAATACGAGATGCTTTGTCACCAGATGGCGCATGTGGTTCGCTGTCCACTTCATGGCTGCATGTTGAATGATAGCTGTTTGGCGTGTGGCCAGAAATTTGGCGTTACTCAGTGGCTTGCGAGCGGAGCTACGTGCAGGAGATGTACTGCACCTCTGTGGGACCAGATGCGAATGTGCACCAAGGGTTCTGCTTACGAGCGGTGGTGCGAGGAGCAGGCGTTGGAGCTCATCGCGGCTACAGCGTCTGATGAGTTCGACGTTCATTACGCTGATTGGACCGCTAGGTTCCACGCGGGCGCAAAGGCATTGTCTGCCTCCCCGATGGAGGACTACCAAATCCAGGAGAGAGAGTATGTTAGGGAAGATCTCGTTACACGAGAGAAAGTTAGGTTTAAAACTCTTCTGAAGATCGCCTCTATGCAAGCCTGCTCGCTCGTTGATCTCATCAGGCGCCCTGAGGAAATGCTGTCACCTAGACTCCCAAAGGTTGGTCAAGTTGTAACACCGAGAGTTGGCAGAGTTAAAATTCCTGAAGTCGTGCTCGAGCAAGTCAAGGCTCGCATTGAGGCGCTGATCGCTTCAGACACAACTGTGCAGATTCCATCCAAGGCATCTGTGTTCAAAGATTTCAAATTTGCATGTCCGCGGATTTGGCGCATGCATCCCGAACTGTCAGTTGCATACAGCGCAGAACTGCGCAAACGTTCCAAGCAACGCAAAGATCAGCAGAACGTTACTGCCTCGACTGAGGCGGCGATTCTGCTTCGTGCACTTTTACTATCGGGTGGTGGGGCAAGCAATAGGGCCCTTACAGATTGCATTCAAGCTTGTAGCGGTGTCACTAGGCAGGCAGCGGAGTTTGGGTTGCGTGTTGCTAAAGGCGAGATATCCAAGAATGGACCCGCGTGGAGATTCCGGAAACATGAGACGGAGTTGGATGCTTTGCAGTTGCGTGAGCTCATGGCTTCGAGTGCTTGCAAGGCAGTTGAAGCAACTTCGGCTTGAAGTAGTCCTGAAGGTTGTGAACTGAAGCCTATTGAGCTTCGAGCATGTCATACGACCTACTTAAGGCGTCGACCGGTCTAGCGCCTTCAGCGGGATGATCGGACTCTTTGTGGCCCATTCCATCGGGCGACTAGTTGAGAAGTTCATTTTTATAGCGCGAGCGGCGAGAGCTCTAGATTGGAGACCAACTCCACGAGCTTGACCGGTGGTCGCTCTGGGCGTGGCGCACTCCGGCGGCGTGCTGGGTGATCATGATCGACCAGCCAGGGCGCTGCCCGGATCGGTCCAAACTTCTAATGACCCGCCTGCTACCGACCTGACGGCGGACGTAGCAGGCATGTTCATCGGGCTCAGCTTAGGAAAAGGTCCAAGTGGCCACACGGTGGCGCTCTCTTTTCTCCGGCTGGTGCGGCTGCGGATATCAGCGTCGCTATGAGAAACTTCTTCCCAAGGAAAACAATAACTTACCAAGTTCGCTAGTTGAAAAACCACGAATTGGTGAGAAATCGACGGCCCTAGCCACGAATTAGTGAGAATCCTCTCACTAATTAAAAGTGGGCCCACAGGCCGGCCCTCCTGGCCCCACCTCGACGGGATTCCCGGGAGGTCCCGCTGACCGGCCGTCGGCATCGACAGCCGGTCGAGCGCCTTGGCAACCCGCGCTTGTGCTTCATTGCGGATCCCGACGGGCGCTCAGGCGCACTCCGCCTCCACCGTATTCCCAACCGCGTCTTCCGCAGCCCGCATTACTGCGCATCAAGCTTCGGCCTTTCCCTTCCACGGGTGTAATCCGTGGAGGGCGACGACACACATGCAAGCATCATCAAGGCGTGCCCGTCGCGCTTCTTGAGAAACACCGTGAGTGTCCTTGCACGGTGCGCACGCAGGCAATTAGGGAGTTTCAGCTGGAAGAGGCGGCGCACGCTTTTGAAGAGCGGAGGTCTCGCCAGCGTCTCGCATACGGAACTGATGTGACTTGACGACACGGCGTCCGCGTCCTGCTCGCAAGCGGACTGGAATATCCGATGAAACTCCTGCGCGGGCATGTTCCGCCGCGTCAATGTGAAAGCACTTCCCTCCCCGACCCTGCTGCATTAACGTCGTTAGCGAGGGGCGATGGACGCGATGCTCGGACCCGGGGGGAGCTGGCATGTTCGACGTGCTTGATCGATGCCGTGCGGATTGCACACGAAAGCTGCGCCGGGCGGGACGCCTCCAGGTCTTGCTGATGTTGCTGGGATTGGCCGCCCTGTGCACATCGCCACCTGCAGCGGCGCAGGCATGTGGCTTCGCGCCGATCTACACGAACACCGGATCCGGTGTCACGGATGTGCCCAGCAACGCGGAGCAGCTCCAGTCATGGAGCCCGACAGGCACCCTCCTCAGTACGGTGCCGCTGGCCAACAACTACGGCGACATCGCCCTCGACCCGACCGGCAGTGTGCTTTATGCCATCGGATTCTCTTTCAACGAACCCTATGCGCGCCGCCTTTACCGCATCGATCCGGTCACGGGCGCAGAGCTTTCCTTCGTCTCCCTGACGGGGGACATCGTGGCCGACAATGTCGTGGTGTTGAACAGCCTCGGCTTCCGTGGGGATGGCACGCTGTTGGTGGGTGGGGCCTTCGTCAGCGCGATCTATGTCATCGATCCGGTCACGGGCTCAACGAACCGTTTTGGCGCTTCGTTCCCGGCGAACGTTACAGCGGCGGGTGACTTCGTGACGCTGCCGGACGGCGACCTGCTGGCATCGGGCCGCGACAATACGGGAGGTGCGTACTACCTGTATCGCATGAGAGCGGATGGCTCGGTGTTTCCAATTGGCGAGGTCCCGAGTACGTTCGGCGCCGCCATGTCCAGGGGCACTGTCTACCTGATCGGCGAAGCAGGCCAGATCCATCGCGTGGACGCGCTTCCCTCCTTGGCGACGACGGCCCCGTTGCCGATCACGACGATCGTGGACAGCGGGCAGTCGTTCTATGGCGCGACGTCCGCCCAGGATGCCGGCAGCAGGTGCGACCCTGCCGCGCTCACCCTGCGCAAGACCTGGGTCAATGCCGCCGTCAATGACGCTGTGGCCATCCAAGCGACGGTGGACGCAACAGTGGTCGATACCCTGAGCTCCACAGCCGACACCACCGACGAAACCGACACCGATGCAACTCCGATCACGGTGTATGGCGGCGACGTCATCACGTTCTCCGAAACGTTTGCCGTCGGCGATCCTGGTCAGTACGGCGGCAGCCTGACCTGTACCGGCAACCAGACCGCGGTGAGCGGCATGACGCTGACGGTCGCGAATGCCGCTACGGACATCGTCTGTACTTACATCAATGCCCGGCCGTCGGTGACATACAGCAAGTCGGCCAGCACGACCGGTCCGGTGAGCGTGAACGACACGATCACCTACACGCTGACGACGGTGGTGGCGAACTCGCAGACCACCTCGATGACGACGCTGACCGACACGCTGGGCACGGGGCTGACCTTCGGTGCGGTGACCAATGCCGGTGCGTACACCTGCAACAGCACCAACCCGCTGGTGTGCACGCTGCCGGTGGGCACCGCGCCGGGCACCTACACGGTGACCTACACGGCCACGGTCAATGACCAGGCCGTGGGCACGGTGGACAACGCCGTGGTCGGCACCAACGCGACCTGCACGACGAACTGCGGCACCAGCACGCCGGTGACGACGCCTGCGGTGAGCTACAGCAAGTCGGCCAGCACGAGCGATCCGGTGGTGGTGAGCGACACGATCACCTACACGCTGACCACCACGGTGGTCAACGCGGTCACCACCAGCGACGTGGTGCTGACCGACACGCTGGGCACGGGCCTGACCTTCGGTGCGGTGACCAATGCCGGTGCGTACACCTGCAATGGCAGCAACCCGCTGGTGTGCACGCTGCCGGTGGGCACGGTGCCGGGCACCTACACGGTGACCTACACCGCCACGGTCAATGACCAGGCCGTGGCCACGGTGGACAACGCCGTGGTCGGTACCGGTGATGATGCACCCACCTGTGCCGGCACCTGCACCACGCAGACGCCGGTTGCCGCGCCCCGTATCTTGGTCTCCAAGTCCTCCGACCCGGGCACCGGTGCCCAGGTGCAGGTGGGCCAGACGGTGCGCTACACGCTCACGGTGGAGGTCAGTGCATCGGCCCTGCGCGAGGCCTTGGTCCTGGTCGATACACCCGATCGCGGCCTGACCCTGGGCGCGCTGCCCGCCGGCTGCACCTTCGACGGCACACGGCTGACCTGCCAGCTGCCGGCCGG
>Ga0208958_1002971_pt1 | contig 13747 bp, 15 predicted proteins | sample RifOxyB1_FD_184032 | JGI IMG/M metagenome (GOLD analysis project Ga0208958, IMG submission 184032) | Soil microbial communities from Rifle, Colorado - Rifle Oxygen_injection B1 (SPAdes) | ecosystem: Environmental > Terrestrial > Deep subsurface > Rock core/Sediment | place: Rifle, Colorado... | reverse complement strand
AATAGATCATTCCCTAAATCTGCTGGGACAAAGCCTACTAGAAAGAAAAGAAGTATCAATAAACCCAACTTAATATCAGAATCTAACTCTCTATGGAAGTATTTGCTAAGCACAATGCTTAATGCACCTACGCCTCCGAAAGATAAGACCCCTTGTAAACCGTACTGAAAAACTACGTCCATATTACACCCCCTTTCCTAACCTAGCCATAATTGTAATTCTTTTCCATAAACTAATCTTCCTCTGGTCTTCTATTATATGTAAGACTTTATTTTTGCTGGAAGCAAGCTTGTTAACCTTTTCTTCTACAGGTTTCATTGCGTTTTCCATCCCGTCCTCTACGGCTCTCTTAGACTCTTTGGGTAAGTCGTTAACATCTAGGGAGATACCTTTTGTACGCTGATCTATACCCTTTACCGTTACTTCCATCTCGCCTCTTTTTTTCCATTCATTTTGAGAGTCTTCATACATCCTGTTTATGGTTTTGTGAAGCTCGTCCATCTTATTAGCTAAAAGTTCGTATTCTGGATCTTTAAATTTCATAGAAGTTTTCTTTTGTAATTATGTCCCCAAGTCTTAATGTGTTCTGGTCTAGGTTTACCGAAAGTAATCTTATAATGGCAATCCATACATAGGGTTCTACAATTTTCTAATTTAAATCGCAATTCTACATACTCAGACCATGATTGAATATGATCTACTTGTAGTTCGATGTGATGTCCCCTTATGCTTTTATCTCCACACAAAACGCAGGTATAATTATCCCTTTCAAATATCTGTTTTTGTATGGTATTTTTAAATTTATCTCTTTCAAGCTTATCTTTTGAAACTATACCACCTTTCCAATTGAAGTTATTTTCCCCCGTAGTCCAAGGATGAGACTTGCCCCTTAAGGCTTGTCTAATTGCCTCCTTATGCTCTTTAGATAAGGGCTTTCCTAAGTGTGCTTGTCTTATCTTTTCAATTTGTTCAGCAGATCTTTTATATGTCCCAAGATGATGAAGTCCATATTTATAAAAACAAAGCCTTGAACAAAATTTCGTTCCCTTGTAGTCTTTAAAAGTTAAACTACAAGGACATTTAATATCAATTAGGGTAGAGGGTTTTTTATGAAATCTACCCTCAGCATAAGCTTTTTTTAAGCCCAGGCTTTGATTTAATTTTCCCTTTTCGGTTCTAATAAATACTCCTCTTGGCATATTTTACTGTATCAAAAGTCTGATTTTCTGCAATTTATCTCCGTCTGATCCCGGCCCATCTGTTATAGCTCTGATTGTAGAAGCGGCAATCCATTTATCAACGGGCTGTGGTGCTTTTGCTCGAAGCCATCCTACTAATCCTCCGAAGTAGTTGTGTCCTTGAAAATGACAGTATGTTCCAACGGGCCAATTCTGATCGAATGAGGTAAATGAAAAGAGATTAGCTGTTTCTACTATCGCAACGTGTCCGTGTCCTCCCCCAGCTCTAGCGTCCCATATTGGTATATCGCCTTTCTTGGGAATGTCTAGTGGCCCGTTATTTATTCTGTCGAAATACTTAGGATCGTAGTTATTCCAGAGGTCTTTTGCCCCTCCGACTGAAGGAGGCTGGGAGACATTGAGGACTTCTTTTAGATATTGTCTGAAAAGATCAACGCATTGTGGGCCATACGCCCCATCATAGTCTATTGCCCTCCAGTTATATTTAGTTACAAATTCTTGGTGTGTCATTTAAATTTAAGTTCCCTTAAAAAATATGCGATAAGTCCCGTAATCGCTGCCGTGATAATAATCCAAAGCAGGCGATCCATGTTTTTATTCTTTTCTTTTTCTACCACCGTCTGCTTGTATTGATCGAAAGTAGCTACCGCAATATAGTTTTTAGATATCATTTCAGAAAAACTATCAAATTTTCCATGCAACGACTGAACGGAGTTTTCAATATTATTAACCTTTTCTATAATGTTTTTTGATTCTACCTCCAATGCTGTTAGTCTTTCACCGTCAGGTTTTCTTGCCATTTATAAAAGCGTATCAATAGGAATTACTTTATTGCAAATCATTCAAATCCGTATTGTCTAAATACGCTTTCTTTAATTTCCTTTTTCTTTTTAGTTATAGCCTTGCTCTTGTCTTCATCAGATAGCCCTTTATACTTACTGGACTTTGTCTCGTTTCTAAACCACTTAGCATATTCCTGATTGTATTTGTCGTTTGCTTCTTTAAATTTAGCCTGTCCGACCTCTGCTTTAAACTCTTTCATTTCCTTACTGGTTCTACCGTTCCAGTTATCAGGATAGGTTTCGGGGGCAGTTGATAAGCCTAGTCCTTCAAGTATCATTGAGGCTAATATGTTCGAAGACCCTACGTCTTTCATCATACCGTCAAAGCTCTGAATTGTTATTGGGATGGTAGTCCCTTTGGCAAGGGTTATAGCTGCATCTTTTGGCTTATTTAGATTAAGGGGATCACCCGAGTACGTTCTGCCTTTCCATAGATCAAAGACAAGCCTTAATCCGGGGGCAGCCTTTCCTTCAAAAAAGTTTTCCATCGTATCAAGCGCATTCTGTTGACCATACTTCCCTTCTGTTAGGTCTATGTATCCTCCGCTTTTACTCTTGCTCCAAAACCCCCATCTCCCGTTATGATATGTGGGCGTTATACGCATAGCAAGGGTAGCGAGGGGGGCCATACCCCCTGTTATATCAGTCCACCTACCGAACACTTTAATTTTCCCAAAGTTAGGGCTTCTTGGATCTTCTTCAACGCTATTGGGATCAAGAACCTTTGCCGTTGCAAGTAAAGCAGAGATTGACGATATTACCCTAAGCGTACTCTTTGCAGCCTCCCTACTTGCAAACTCCTCACCCTTATTCTCAAATCCTGTTAATGTTTTTTTGCTTGCATATTTTACCGGAGCAAGGAGGGTATCAACGTTTGCTTTTAAGAATTTAATTGAGAACAACAGTACGTTAGCTTCTCTTGCAAAGACCTCACCCTTTCCCAATGCGCCACGACCCGTAAGCGAGCCTATCGTATCTCCTAGATATTTTGCCTGCTCAGGATTCAGCGTATTGATGCCTTGTTTTTCAGCTATCTTAATAAATCTATCGGCTAAATCAGCCCTCAATCGTAGCGCACCGCCATTGTATGCCGACTCTGAAGCCTTATATAGCCTCCCAAGTAGGGGTATTCTTGCAGGAGCAGATGAAGGAAAAGCCTCCTCGCTTAATACATCTAGGCCATATCTTCCGGCTTTATATTTCCCGTTCAAAGCGTTAGGGCGTGAGTAAATATCCGCTTTTATAGCACCCATAGCGTCTTTCCCTATTAACTCTTTGCCTATATCGCCAAAAGACTTAGCAAAGTTTCTAACCCAAAGATGAGAAGTTTTAAAGTCTAGAAGCGTTTTAATACCCTGTCTTCCGAAAAATGAGTTGTCCATCGATGAAAGTAGGGACTTTAATGTTCCTGGCACTTTACCCACCAAATCTAGTGTTGCCCGAATAGGCTGTTCTTTAAAGAATATGTTTCTTGATTGTAGTTTTAATTTATTAACATACTTTTCAGTTTGGATATTTGCCCATCCGTAAGCTAATCTATCGTCTTTTGAGGGGAACACGCCTTCTGGGCTTGCTTTAGCTCTTAAGTCCTGCATTTTTGTTGATAGTTCAGATATGCTCTTAGCTTCTGCTTCTGTTACGCCAAAACCTAATCTTTGAGAAGCCAAATCCTCTAGGAAGGCTCTTTCTTCAGTGGGATTTAAGACGTTATCCATTCTTTCTATTCTTGAGATCAGATCACGCTTTGCTTGAGGGGACATACCGCTTACCCGTTTGGCCCAAGAGATATACCCGGCTTTTTGGTTTTTAAGAAGAAGTTTTGACTCAAATAGAGTATTTACCTGTTTGCCATTATCACTACCCACCAGCTTTTCAAGGAAGGCCCGTCTTTGCTCGCTTGACATCTTACCCAATTTCTCAGGATTTATAGTGCCGTCTTTTAAGGCTATCTTAAACTGTTCTACCTGTTTTGGTACGAGACAAAAGCTAGGCATCTTCTTTAGAGAATATAAAAAATCCTATAATTAACATCCAAAATGCAATTAAGTATAACATCTAACATTTAATTGACTCTACAAACTTATTCCAATCGTATTTATCAGCTACCTTAACCCCTTTTTGTATATCTGCAACTACTCTCTTTTGCATATCTACAGGAGTTTTACCTTTATACCTTCTTTTAAACGCTTCTTCTCGAACCCTTACTAGATCACTCATTATCTTTACTGGTGAATTTGGGTCAATTTCCTTTAGTATTTCTATTTCCTGCCCGAATCTAGTAGATTTAAGAGATGCTATCCGTCTTGCTAAACCAGTATCGTCTTTTGCTAAATTATGGAGTGCTACAAAAATAGCGTTATCCAATAGTCCTTTTGGTGTTGGTTTTTCTCCTTTTATTACTGCCATAGCCTCTTCAGTATTGTTAATTACATATTCCGAAGCCTTGCGTATTTGATCTTTATTTGTCATGCCAGTAATTTTGGTTTGTCCTAAAGCTTCTTTTGTTTCTTCACTGATATTTTTAAGAGAAGCTGTTATCCTTGCCTCAAGTCTTGAGACTTTTTCCACACCTTCTTTAGAAGATACTGGAAGTTGGTCTCTAGGCACACTTATTTCCTTTGGTTTTACTATAGGAGTAGCTTTTTGTTCTACTGTTTTAACTACGGGCTTAGCCCCACTAGGCTGTTGTGTTATACGTTTATAAAAACTAGCAAGATCAGGAATTGAACGAGCTTGTTTCCTTAATTTAAGATAATTGCTTATTTCATTAAAAACTTCTGGCATCTCCTTTTTAAAAAGTTTGTTTTCATAGGTAAATTCAGCAAGTAATTCTTGTGCAAGCTCAGCATTGTCTTCTAAGTAAACTTTTTTTGGATACCTCGTCCCAGTAGTTATAGGAAATTTATCAACTTTACCAACTATCTTTTTGTATTGTAGGTTTGGTAAGCTGACTAACCATTCGCTAATTTTATTATCTATTGAATGACGAGTTTCATGTCCTATCACCTCTTTAATTTCACCCCTTGAACCAATACCTTTCGTAATCTCTATCTTGTTTGTTATTGGATTATAGCTTCCTACCGCTTCCTTCAAATTAGTTAATTTTATTTCTCTTTGGGTTGGAGCATAATCACTTAAGAATCTCTGGAGTCCAAATTTTTTCCCTCCAACTCCACTTTGATATTTTTTTACTTCTTGTGCTAATTCCTTGTTGAGGACACTTGGCTTAGGCTCTTTAAACCCTAGTTCTTTAGCCGACACTACTTTTAATTCTTTAACTGCCTCTTTCTCTGCTTGCTCTACAGCTTCTTTAACTATCTCTTGAGCTACCTTTCTACCCCTTAACACCGTTACGCCCTTAGCTAATAGTCCTGTTGGAATAAGACCACCGGCATCAAGCGCTACGACTAAAGCAGTATTTGACATAGCTACCTCAAAAGCCTTCTGCCACTCCTTGTTATCTATGTGGGTTTTAACCTGAGACATAGTTTTCGGAAGATTTTTAGCATCTCTTTTTAACAAATTCCTACCTTCTTTTGTACTTACCAACTCAATGTCTGTTCCATACTGTCGGGCAACTGCCGAAGGAAAGTTACTTATAAAGTTGACTATCTTATCCTCTGGTTCAAGGGTCTTAGAAGCTACTTTAGTTTTTGGGAGTTCTTTTAATTTAAAAAAAGTACCTAAATTAACATCTGGGGCTTTCTGTAGTACCTTTCCAGTCTTTAATGCTACTTTCTGGAATGTATCTACTTTTTTACTTACTCCTAGTTGTTTGTCGGCTACCCTTAAACCCGTAGATATGATCTTTTTATATATGTCTATTGGTTTTCTGATTAGGGCTTCTTCTGGAACCTTACTAGAGGCTTTAGAGATAAAGCCTTTTACCTGTTGAGTGGGGGATTTGGTAGGCGTAGGCGTAGTAGTCTTGCCTATGGGTTTAGCTGTAGGCTTCGATGGTGCAAGTGTCTGTCCACTTTGTTGTAGAAAGCCACCGCTACTGCTAGCGGTTTTCTGTGCTGTCTGAGTTTGTGGTTGTAAAAATCCCATTTACCATCCCTTGCCCCACTTAACAAAGCCTAAATCTGTAAAGGCGGAAGCGGCGTAGTCATCTGCTGAGTTGAAGTCGATACCAGCATCTGCCATAAGTTTTGCTACGGCTTTTTTATACTCTGCTATGGAAAGCCTCTTGTCTTCATTTGTATCAACAGATGTGATAGCCTTTCTGGCTTGAGATGTTATTGCCCTTTCCTGAGTCGGTGTAAAGGTACTTCCTCCGCTTCCCGTAGCCTTCTCAGGTTTGGCATCTGCCAGAAATTGTTTCGCAATAATTTCTCCCGTGTCCTCGTTGATAATAACCGCATATTGTCCTGTCTCATCATCTACCTTTTGAAGAACCGTGTTAACCTTTGGAGCGTTTTTTGCCTGACTTACCCCTATAGCGCTTTGTATCATACTCGAAGAGATGCCCGTTGCCCGTGTTATGTTAGCTATGTCCTCACCAGACGCATTGTCTAGCGCTCCGTTGCTAAGTAGGCTGTTGAACTGATCCCATGCTTGCTTGACCTGATTGCTATTGATATCAAACTGTTTTGTTTGAATGTTAAGCTGTGTTTCTACGTCAGCCTTGCGAGTCGCTATGTCGTTTCTTATATTTGCAGTATCATCATTAAACTTCTCGTCTAGCTTCTTAAGCCTTCCTGTCATTGTAGCCTCTGACAGATAAGGGTTATCTTTTATTTTGGCTACCCGTTCTGTGTAGGCTTTTGATTTAGTAGATAGCTCATTTTCTATATCTTTGATCCCCGATTTAGCATATAACCCTTCGTACAGTGAGGGTAAGTCAATTGTGGGCTGATTAAATGTTTGTGCCGATATTCCGGATGTAGATGATTTTTGCTTTTCTTCCGTAAGAAGTTGCTGATAGCGACTTTCCTGAACAGGGTTTCTGTCTGTTTTTGCTAGCTGTTGTAGTTCGGTATCTCCTCCTGCCGGTCTAGACGATGACGAAGGCGCTGATGCTGTAGGTGTTGCGCCGAGTGCGGCTGCTGGTTGAGCCACAGGTTGTCCTGTTGCTCCTCCCCTTAGCATATTTAGGAGTTGGGTGTTCTGTTGGGCTGTCCCAGCATACCCTTGTATCCCTTTTGAAGCCGCTAGCTTAGCACGGGAAGCGTAATCGTTGGGTTGACCCACAGATCCTAAATAGTCAACGATACTTGGCCCAGAATAATCAGCCATTATAAATCGAACCTCCCTCTCATATCTTTACTATTCCCTCCACCGAAGAAGTCCGGGACTTCAAAGAAAGGCATATTCTTCTCATACTTACTTTGCTCTTTCTTGATCTTATCCCATGCGACTACCAATATCTGTTTTGCCTCTAGGCTTCTGAACTCGGCAGACTTGTCTTCCTCTATCTTAGACTTAAGTATTGCTACCGACTCTAAGACTATTGCCTCATTAGCTTCGGGGGTAGAATAAGAAAATATCGTGGTATCAGCATCGGCGCTTAGATCTGATATGACCTTTATACCCCAGACAACGATATTGTTGTTTCCCTGCACTGTGGGTACGGGCCAGACAAAGAACCTTCTCCATTGGTTGGCCCATTTCTTCTCTGTATCATCGGGATAGTCTTCTTTCCAGTTAAGATAGTCGTCAAATGATAAGGGGCTTCCATCAGGGTCTTCTCCATATCTTACGTCATCAATAACTAGCTTCCATACAGAGTTTGACCTCCAGTTTTGGGGATAATCGTAGTATTCCTGACTTACCTGTGTTGAGGTTTTCTTGGCATCTTGTAGCTCAGGCCAGGGGAATAGACCCCCCACCTTCCTATACGCACGGTTTATAGCTCTCTTAACCAGCGTGGGAGAGTAGAGTGTACTTTCGTCCCCTACCGTAAGATCGTCTTGGACTGCCTGTAATAGTTCTACAAATGTCGTCATAAGTCTAGGTTAAGGCATGACTTTACTCTTACGCAAATAGTTTTAAGTTGGTAAGGGTATATTCGTTAGAAAGAACTTGACAGTAAAGGTAGTTGCGGGAAGAGAAATACTACCTATGTTAGAAACAGCAATCCTACTCACCCTTAATCTTATTTTTGTTGCATCAATATACATTTCAGCGTCCCCGGCGGTATAATCCGGGCCAAAGCCCGTAGGTTCTGTTGAAAAATTAAAAAAAGCACCTGATCCAAAAATATCAGGAGCAATTACATGATTTGCCTGTGGTCTCCCATGGCTATAGTCAGTAAAATTAGTCTTTTGTATAGTTTCTCCCGGATTAGCTGATATTGCATCAATATTTACTGTAATACTATCTTGGAGAATAATTAGAGGAGACTGAAATTTAGAACTAAGCACTAATTCTGAATCTTCAGCTGTTTTAACATCCTTACCAGTCTGTGAAATCTTAAAACCATAATCTTTAACTGGTGCAATTGAAATAGCACCTGATCCATCATCGCCTGGATTAACATAACATATATAAACTAGGGTATTAGCTGAAGCGTGTTCACAATGTAAATTAGTAGTATCAGTATAAATGTCTCCATAAGTCCCAGTATATTCAAAAGAATAACCATCGAAAGGAGCGCTAAAATAGTTTAGGAAATACCTACCGCTATCAACAATATATCCATCAAAAGCTGGTCTATAACCCAACCCATGTGCGAAATTAAAAGAAGCAGAAGTCGCTATCCCTTTGCTTCTTACCATCATTGAGCGCATCTTTGAAGTAAATGAAAGGTTTTTATCAGTAGCAGTATTAGCGTCAAAACCAGGCTTTGTAGCTTTTATTCCATAATCTAAGCTCATATACTATTCGGGTCAACATAAATAAAATGAAAAACCTCATATATACGATCTGATGTATGCGTATTTACAGAATGACCCAATCTGACAGTTATAGCATTTACAGTTTCAGAAAGAATCCTTCCTCTTGTTGCATAGGCATCTGTGCTTTGCCCTGGGATATGAACTATTCGTCCACTTTGATCTTTAAAGAACAAATTATACAAGGGGTTATATCCTAGACTATGCGTAATAGTATAAGAAGCATTATAAGTAGAAGCAGGAATTGTTACTGACGTAGGCCACGAAGCATCTAAGTCTAACGCTTTTAAGTTATAGTATTTACTCCATATTAAATAATCTTCAGGAGTAGTAGAAGTAATATCTTTTCCATCAATAACAGCTTTAATTCCCTCATCGGCCATTAGAACCCTCCCAACTGATAGCCTATTAGCACTCGATCATTTGAGCCGTCGTTTATAACGATTGTTCCATCTGTTCCATCTATTATTACTCTATTATTCCCTACAACTACTTCTCCTGTAATTAAACTTCCAGATTGCACCTCACCCTTAAAAGTAGCACTTCCATCTGTTCCGCTTATAGCAAATGTGGTTATACCTGCTAAGTCTCTCGCTGTTAGACCGTTGGGGGTAATTCTTAAGTCTCCTGATAACCCCTCTTGAAAATTCCCCACCTGTATTCCGCCTGATTGAACTAACTCAAACTCTTCAAGTATCTTTCTGCTTCTAGTATTAAGAGATGTACTTAAAAGTTCGGTTGCTATCCTTTTTTTGGGTAACACTTTCTCTTTGGCGGTAGTTGGAGTATAAGTATCTACTGCGTTGGGCGTTGAGGGCGTAAAGGCAGTAATCCCCTCCATAGGAAAGGGTGTCTCCTGCATTACCTCTGGCTCATAGACCTTATCCATCTAATTAAAAAGAATCTGCTCTGGTAAATAACTTATTGTCTTTATACTTTTTCTCGAATTACAACTATGACAAAGTGGTTGGATGTTCTCTATAAAATTACTTCCACCCCTACTTAACGGGATAATATGATCTTCAGTAAGTTTAATTTCAGGTTCTACCCTTTTGCAACACAAACACATATAGCCATATAGTCTTTTTAGATTCTCCCATTCTTCTAGTGTATGTATTCCCTCAGCAGATTTCCTTAAATACTTATTTCTTCTACTATAGAATCTTTTGTACTCTTTCGTTGAGGATCTACCATCTATCCATCTTGGGCTTATTTCTCTTGGCATCTTCAACATTTTCTCTGACATTTCTTTTCTTAGTTCGTTTGTATGATGTTTTCCAAAAAACGTACCATTTTCTCCGCTAAAAAATTTACCATTACAGGTGATACATCTCTTTGCAATATAACTACTCACCCTTTTTCCACAATCAAGACATTTAGGTTTTCCACCCTTCCAGTTGTGATGATTCTCCTTTGTTTGCTTACCAGCCCTCACAATACTTAAATGTAATTTTGTTGCTAAAGTATGATGCTTGCCAAAGAAGGGGTTATCCTTTCCCTTTTTAAACTTACCAGCACAGCTTTTAGAACAATATTTTTTTCTAAGTGCTAAGCAAGGAAAGGTTTTTATTTCCTTTTTACAAGTTTTACAATTCTTTATAACCATTTTACGAGAAATAGGTACGAATACGATATATTTCTGGTGTTAAATTTTGAGATGGGATCATTAAGATACGAGGCTCGAATATATCCATCTCTGAGCCTATTCTAAATACTGCTTTTTTACTTCCCGTTGTAGCATGAGACTCGTTGCCATCTGCTGTGCTAGCCTGTACCCAAGTTCCCGACTTATTTTTCTGATAATAGAAGTAGATACTGCACCCTACAGGCAACTCATCAAAGAATACCTCGACCATGCTGAAAAACGTAGGCTTTTCGGCTTTTTTGACAGGCGCTCTAAACTCTAACCCTTCCCATATCCCCTGAGCCTTTGTAGAGGGGTCTACGGCTCGTACCCCGAAATCTGTGCCATCTCTATATGAGGCTATAATAACGCCCTCTACGTTAACCACAGCGCCTATTTCGTCTACATCCATAGCGTACTCAAGATTCATAGTGAAAGGTTGGTCTTTGTTTTTGCGCCCATAGGTATAGATACCGTTTTTACCACTATCTGCGTCAAATACTCCCCATAGCGACATATTTCCCATGCTTTGTTTGTCTACCCATGAGTCCGCACCGAATACCCAATCAAAAATCTCTACCTGATCTTCTTCATTTGCTACTCCCCCCGGATTTACTCTGCCTCCTCCGGGGAATCTCTTAACAGGCATAGAGTCTGTGAAGTTTGCATAAAACAACTCTCCGTCATCTCCTACCTGAATAAGAGGATATTCGCAATCTATAGCACCGTTGACCCCCTTGTTTGGGTATCCTGATTTATAAGTTCCTATAACTACTCTTCCGTTTCTCTCAATTAGGGTCTTTGCTATATTTCCGGGGATCAGATCTAGCGCCTCGTTTGTCCAAGAGTCATCATATCCCACTAACGCCAGCTTAGAACCGTTAGCGATGTAGTTTGCGCCCCCCACCTGTTTCATGGTATGCCAGTCTGCACCTATCAGGTTATCTGCTATCTCTGTAACATCCCCCCAAGTAGATGAGCCGGGAAGAGGTTTTCGCTTTATTGAAGTATCCGTAGCCCATATTAGATATGTTGCACCTGTGTCTGAGGGTTTTTCTACTGCTCCCTTTATACCACCATCGGGGTCTTTATATACGTTTCTTGTAAATCCATCAGAATAGCGTCTGTAGATATTCCCGGCGTTTCCGAACCCGTAAGTATTGCCGTCTGTTGCCTTAACCCATACGATAACAAGATCAACGAATACGTTGTTTAGTCCCTCCGAAGGTGAAAGAGAGGGGCTTACGCTTGATGAAGGGGAAGCTGATGCAGAGGGGGAGAGTGATTTTGATGCGCTTCTAGACGCAGAGGCACTAGGTGAAAGAGAAGGAGAGTTAGACTCGCTAGGGCTAGGAGAAGATGACGGGCTTGAGCTAGGCGATTGGGAGGCGCTTTGTGAGACAGAAGGAGACTGTGAATGGCTTGTGTCAAACAGCCCCTCCTCCTCCATAGCCTGCCCACAAGAAAGAGTATCTACGGCCTTTCGTATATCGATATTTGATGCAAACTTAAAAGACCCCTTGCCTGTTCCTACATCAGCCCAAGGCGAGATGCCGTCTTTAAAAGATTTTATTTCGTAAACCACAATTTAAGATTAAACTATATCATTACTTTTACGCAATTACTCAGGCGACTCCGGCAACTCTTCCCACTCCCTATATTTCCATGTGTAGTCAGTATCTACGTCTGTATATTTATCCCCGAAAGTGTTTCCTGTTACAGAGTATTTATCTGAGTATTCGATAGGAGATGCTGAGGGACTAGCGCTTTCACTTGGACTAGCGGATGCTGAGGGACTAAGCGATTTGCTGGCAGATGCCGACACTGAACCACTTGGACTAGTTGAAGGACTAAGAGATTTAGATTCAGAGGCTGAGGTAGAAGCGGAAGCTGATGCAGATATGCTAGCGCTTTCACTAGCGGAAGCTGATACTGATTCACTAGCGGAAGCTGATTTTGATTCACTAGCTGAAGCTGATTTTGATTCCGATGCACTCCCGGAGGCAGACATACTTGCACTAGCTGAAATAGAAGGACTTTCTGAACCCGATGGGCTAAGTGAAGCACTGACACTCGCTGATGGAGACAAGCTTTTGGACTCAGACGCAGAGGCGCTTTTTGATTCGCTCGCAGAAGCACTTTTTGAAGCCGAGGCACTTGGGGATAAAGATGCGCTAATACTACCAGAAGGACTTAAACTAGCACTTGGACTCAGGCTTTTTGATTCGGATGCTGAGGGACTAAGCGAACCGCTAGGACTTAAGGATGCACTTGCTGATGAACTAGGTGAAATTGAACCACTAGGACTTATAGATGCCGATTGCGATCCTGATAAACTTGGACTACCACTAGGAGAAAGAGAACCACTAGGACTTAATGAAGCACTAGCGGAAGCAGAAGGGCTTATCGAAGCTGAGGGACTTAAAGATGCGCTAGGTGAAAGAGATTTAGATTCTGATACACTAGGGCTTAGGGAGGCAGAAGGGGATAATGATTTACTCTCCGATGCTGACACTGAAGGCGAAAGAGAGGCCGATGGTGAAAGAGATGCACTTGGTGACAAACTAGCACTAGCCGATGCTGAAGGTGATAGAGAGGCACTTTCTGTATCATCCTTATAGACATAGAAACACATATCATGTGTAGCCGTTGCGAGCCATTCCGCTGTATCATTTTTCCAATGACTTCTATTTCCATCATGGCTAGGAGAGCTAGTATCCAGTCCAGCCCTGACATAATTAGAGGCATCTCCCCCTATGTATTCAAGAACGACTACATACTTTACAGCATTAGTTAGAGTTATTTTTTCCACTCCAGTAAAAGTAAAAGTAATGAGTTGCTCAGAACCTGTTAAGGTAGAAACATCAAAAACATCTGACGTTGCCAAAGGAGAACCCGTGGGAACCGATGAAGTTCCGAAAGTACCAGTATGAGCATAAATATAGACCACTGCATTTCCCGTTGGTGAACCAATCTTTGAAAGATGCCATTTAGCACTATCTAATGTTCCTCCATCTCCAGTAAAAGATTGTCCTTTTGCTCTACTAACGTTCTGGTCATAAAGACTTACAAGGGCATTTTGATTACTTTCACTATAACTATCTACAACTTGTGCCATATTTTAAAGCGTACTTGTATATTTATCCGTATAAGTATTTCCTACTGTTGAATACTTATTTACATATTCCGCAGGGGAAGGACTTGCGGAAGCTGAAGGCGAAAGAGAAGCTGATGCGGAAGCTGATG
>Ga0208958_1002963_pt1 | contig 13785 bp, 35 predicted proteins | sample RifOxyB1_FD_184032 | JGI IMG/M metagenome (GOLD analysis project Ga0208958, IMG submission 184032) | Soil microbial communities from Rifle, Colorado - Rifle Oxygen_injection B1 (SPAdes) | ecosystem: Environmental > Terrestrial > Deep subsurface > Rock core/Sediment | place: Rifle, Colorado... | reverse complement strand
CTAATCGCCGCTATCGGCTCGCTTTTGACCATCGTCTTAGTCAATGTCATCGGATTAGATAAAGAAGTCGCCGCTTCGATTACTGGCGCGGTGGTGATTATCGCCGGGATTTATCTTGGCGGTCAATCGGCGGTCGATGTGACGAAGGAAATCCAGAAGCCTAAATCAGCGAAATCCAGCGAAAAAAAAGAAGCCTAAATCAACTACCGGAAAACTTCGTAGGGTAAATTAGTCAGGCAGGCGGTCGATTAGGATATTGACGGCATCGACAAGTTCATTGAGCTTATAAGCTAATTGTTCGATTGTTATTGTTTCTTTTCGTGGACAACTGCTATACATAGAAGTAACAGCCTCTGCAAATACTCTTGATAAATCTATATTTTTAATCTTTTCTGGCTTCTTGGCTTCTGCTGTTTCTACCCCTTCCGGTCGATATCCTGCATCCCACATCTGACGCATTAGCAAGGGGATTATGGATGAGCGTATTTCTAATAGTGCTTCTTTTTGTTCTTTGTATAGAAAGACACTCTCGTTTGGTAACTTAAATTGTTCCTGCATTTCTTACTCCTTTTCCTTTATTGTGACATATAATTTATGTTTCTGCATATAATTTTTCCGTAAGGTACAGTATTGTCAATTTTAATCGGAATGTCTTGATACTTGATAATTATTGCATCTTGTTGTTTCCCTGTACCGATTTTTGCAGATAATTCCTTATATAACATTTTATATACATTATAAGACATAACTAATTCTAATGGATGACCTGTTTGCGCATTCTTTCGCACTTCGGCAATCATCCTATCTATTAATGGGATTATTTCCACGCTAAGACTCCTTTGTTTGGTATTTTTCTTGATATTCCGCTTCTGCATTAGTTATCGCTTCGGTTTGGCTTTTGCCGAGCCCTTCACCAACAACTACCCGGCAGGATTGGCAGTATTTATGAGCGCACCACTGCTTCCCGCCTTCGGAATACTTGCCGATTACCCAGCTACGATGCGTGATTATTCCAGTTTTACAGTTAGGACAAGACATTTTTGATATTTCCGGTTAAATTTTGTAAATTGATTTATTCCTTGAGCTGCGGGGATTCACCGCTGGAAGAGGACTCGAAAGAACCCCCTTTTTTATTCTGCAAATTGAATAGACCTAATCCAGCACTGCCTAATAACGGAAATAATTGTTGTAGGGGCGAAGGATAGCATTGTGGAAATTTGCCTAAAATTATTTGTTGCATTTCCGCCGCCAGGGGATGGGGATGTCTATCTCGTCCCCAAACATTTATCATTCCATCGCAATAGGCTTTATTCATTTCATAATTCCGGCTTCGTTCCGCCTCTAAATATTCCAGTTCGCACATCTCCTCAAGTTGGATGCCGTGCCAATTTCTTTTGAACATTTCAGACTCCTAATTGTTGGCTATGGTAGTGTTATCGCCGTCCGTAACTGCTATTTCCACCTGAGCGGGGTCTTTACGATGCGGGCGATGACCTGTCAAAATTGCCTCTATCCGGTCAACTTTCGCCTTAATAGCGTTGTGCTTCTCATTGAAGGATAACTGCGCTTCGTAATCTATGTGGACAAACGCCTGGTGAAGATTAGCGAACCGTCCTTCGGCGGCGAACTTCAATTCCGTCATTATCTCCGTTACCTCGTTCTCTCGAATTGTGATGCGATGCGTTTTCATTTCGACTCCTTGAGTTTATCTGTGATTAATCTTATTGCTATGCAGGGAACTATCACCACCACAAGCACGGCGAAGGCTATCAGGAACGCTCCCCACAGTATCAGACAGCCGATAACTTTGATTATATCGGTGATAGTGGTCATCCTTCCTTCTTTTGATAATATTTGCAATTTTGCCAATCTTTAGGAACATTAATCCAGCCGGGAAAATCACATAGCTTATGCCGTTTTCCATATTGCGCTCGCTTGCAATCTTCATTATGCGGGCAGATGGTCATAAAACAGCCCCATAAACGAGCTCCTCTACATAGCTTAAAATCAATTTGGATTTCCATATTATTCCTTCCAGTTTAGGGTGAACGGCGTTTAACCGCTTATTGCAAATATCGACATAATCCTGCTTGATGTCGATACCGATAAACCGCCGCCCTAAATCCTTCGCCGCTACCAGCGTCGTTCCGCTACCCGCAAACGGGTCACAGATTAAATCACCGGGATTGGAATGTATTAATATTAATTTCTTCATTAATTTTATCGGTTTTACCGTAGGATGGTCATTGGCTTGCGGTATAACATTTCCACAACGGATAATGTTCGAACATTTTTTGCTATTATCATAGAAATTATAGTTATCTTTATCTTTGCTTGCAATTAGAATATTTTCATAACTTGGTCTATATCGCCAGCCCAATCCAATCGTTTGCTTATCCCAAACTAAAGTTTGAATTAAGTGTAAATGTTTGATAAGTTCTAAAGTCATAATTGCAGTAACCGGAGTCTTACCACCACCACCACAACAACAACAACAACAACCCAAAGGTGTTAGAATACGCTTAAATTGTTTAAACATCTCTGGTAAAATATCAAACCAATCACTTAATTTGTCATTTTGTATCAATTCGTGAGCATCTGACCGATTACTCCAATAGTTTATCCCGTACGGCGGATCGGTCAACACCAAATCTATGCTATTATCTGGAATGTCTTTCATAACTTCAAGGCAGTCTGCACAAAGCACCTTGTTTTCATAGTCAGCTGGAAATGTCATCTTATCCCCTGTCCTTGAGTATTATCTGTTAATAACTTTTGATAAATCCCGCAACTCCCTTCGGTTAATAACTTAACCGTTGCTTCCGGTAAATAACTCTCACTGAACGATAGGTGCATCCCCACAAAAGCCTCTTCCATCGTTTCCAAGCCTCGAATTACTCCCATCCAGCGATTGTGTAGCCATTCATAAACCGCCGCCGCATTATCTTTGGGGGTCTTGTGGGTCTTGGAAATCCGCCTTATCAGCATAAAGTGCTCTTTGTCAGGATAATAGTATAACTTAAATTCCAGTCCAAACCAATTTGAGTTCCAATCGGTCAAAACTTTATATTCGCTTTTATCTACACCCATTTCGTTAAGCACTCGTCCAATTTCAAAAGTAATTTTATCAGTCGACTGCTTTTGGGTTTTGAATGGCTCTATTTTTCTTGTTGGAGCGTGCATATTATCCCTTGTCCTTGTAAATTACGCCCGTGCCATTGCACTTCCAGCAATGGTGGTCGCCGGTTGTTAAGTACCCCCTACCCTTACAGACAGGGCATTCCTCTTTACCAAAAGACGGTTTGTAGTCGTAAAGACGCTGTACGCGTTTTAATCGCTGTTGCGATTGGCTGAGTTCCGATTTAGCTCTCATTTTCCGCCTCATCATAATCACTACTCACGCCGTCCCATTCATAGTGTTCGCCATCACAATTATTGTCCTCAACTTCTGGCATTGCGCACCGGAACTCGTCAGGCGCGAGTCCCCGCCGCCGATGCTTGCAGGTCTCGCAGTTCCGGTCAAGCGATAGCGTGAGGGCAAGACGCTGGCTATGGTCGGTCATTTGTGGACTCCTTGAATTTATTGAGAATTTGGGCTATATTGGCAAGCTCACTGCAAATTAGTAATCCTGTCGCTATTAGGAGTGATATTCCACATCCTAAAGATTCTAATGCTATTAATGCCCCCAATCCACAACATAATACAAATAAAGCGCATATTCTGTAAATATCCCATTTGTGTTTCATTTTGCAGACTCCTAAAATTCCTTGTAATTTTGTTTCCGATATTTAATGACTTCAATAGGAACATCAAAAACAGCCGCAAGATGCGAGTCATTTGGGTCTTTCTGTAATTCCGCCTCAAATCTATCTTTAGGCATTAAAAAAGCAACGGCAAACCAATTCGCTTCTCGTTCAAGTTTTTTGTTTTTTCTATGGCTTGCTCTAAAACTCATTTGCAGATTCCTTGATTTTGATTAAGGGAAGATAATGCCGCTGAATGATACCTGCTTTATTTGCGAACGGAACAAGATATTGCTGAAGTTCTTGTATTTCCACATCATCACACTTAATCCGGCAAATATGATAAGCTATTATACAGAACAAATCCGGCGAAGCGGTAAAATCAAATGTGTTGCATCGAAATTGAAAGGAAGTAAAATCCCAATCCGCCCCTCGCAAATCCGCCCATCGCAAATCCGCCTCTTGCAAATCCGCTCCTCGCAAATTCGCCCATCGCAAATCCGCCTCTTGCAAATCCGCCCCTTGCAAATTCGCCTCTCGCAAATTCGCCCATCGCAAATCCGCTCCTTGCAAATTCGCCTCTCGCAAAAGAGTTATAAATTCCTTTTGCGAAGTATAAGTAAAAATTACTTCACCACCTAATCTCTTACATTCCATTTGCAGACTCCTTAATTTTGATTATGTGCACTTGACCGACACCATATTGACCTATATTCAAAGCATCGGCAAGATTATGGTCAATGATTTTCTGCCCTAAAACCGCCCCTGCGTAAAACAGTGATTGGATCTTCCGCTTTACCCGCTTATCCGCTCGTATCCCCCGGCAGACAGCGCAATACCACTGGTCGGTAAAAACTTCTTGAACACCCGCCGCAATGTCCTCAAGGCGTTCCTTCCAGCGTCCTATAACCTCACTCTGATTTATCAAATTCCGGGGATTGTGCTGAGTTCCGCCATATTTCCCCTTATAGCTTGCCAAGTATGGGCGTTCGACAAAAGCAGATAATTTTAGCTTGCCAATCCAGTAATCTTGTTCAAGATGATGAGTTGTTAAGATGTCTAAAAGCCACAACTGCAAGTTTCGTGGTTCGACATATTCAACAGCAAGGAATGTACCGTTATGAAACAGACTAACGGCAGATTTAACGCCGGGGTCGATGCCGATTACGAGCGATCCGGTCATACTTTCTCCAGTCGATTTAGGTCGTCTTGGTATTCTTTTATGTATTGGTCGCAATCTGTTATTTGCTCTTGCATTGCTTGGATTTCATCTAAAAGCACCCCCTTCCGGCTTTTGAATAATCCAATTTCTCGATTAAGAATACGCTTTAGGAATAAAAGCGTTGCCTCGTCCCGTTTTACAATTTGGTCAATCTCTGCTTTTTTCATACTTTCTCCAGTAGCCAAGCGATGCGGGCATGCATCAAATTAAATTTAGCTTCTGTGTACCAATCGTCTCTTGTGTTAAGATAAAATATTTCACCATCTCCGGTCTCATCTAATAAATCAATTCTTACCCCTTCGGGAAATTCAATAAAATATCCTTCTATGTCATCCATTCGTGTTCCATTCCGCTCCCAACACATATTATCGAAGTCCATCCATAGTAAATTTCCAGCATCATTATCCGTTTCTTCTTGCAGTGCTTTGATAATCGGTTGAAAATCAGCGATGATTTGTTCATAGCGTCTCATTTCTACTCCTCGCCTTCCGGCGGGTTAAGTCTTAATATTTCATTACAACAATCACAACTATATATGTCTGATTTTAAAGCTTCCTCTTGTGTATATTGTATTTCCCCTAATCCACAACGAGGACAAAATTCAGTGTGGATTTCCTTTTTTATATTGATTGAATTAGTCCACTTATTCATTAATTCGTCTAATTTATTTAGTTCAAATCTTGAATAAAGGTACAATATGCTACTTATTAAACATAATATTGAGATTGCCCAATCCATTTCAACTCCTTGCCTTCCGGCAGTTTGATTTCGGTTTCAATTACTAAGCAATTTTTGCACTTTCTTTCTTCTGGCAATCCTATTTCTCGTGTTTCGTCAAGGCAATGACATAGCTCTCCTGAATAATGTTGACTACAGGCTATATATCTCTCGCCAATTTCTACATCTCGTTCTTCATCTTCATAATCATAAAGCCACAAATGCGCTTTTGCAGATGGTATTAAATCCTCACTAAATTGATATGACCAAATTCCATTTTTGTGGATTATTTTATCCCCACAAACTACTTGGAAATTTAGTTCACAATTACAAATGCTCATTTCGACTCCTCACCTTCCGGCGGTTTAGTTTGTTCACTTTGACTCATTTTTTCATCCCGCCGTCTGAGTTTGCTGGTCTTGCGGCGAGCTTTAACATTAGCCTGACCATCATTAGCCTCCCAGTACCGCCAGTCCTTGTGTTTTTTATTTGATTTACGCTGGCTCATTATAGCCTCGCTCAAATTGACGACAGTGTTCGATTGTTTCTAAATAAATATAAAAGTAATATGAAGGCAATGAGTTCTTTCCCCATTGCTTAAACCAGAAAGGCACATTTTTAATAAGACATTGGTCGTATATATTGCAAATCCATCTGACATCACATATCCTTGCCTTCTGTCCTGTTTCCCCGCCTGCAATCACCCAATCTAAATCCTTCAAATATGGAGTTAAGTCGATATTGCCTACAAATGGCTCGGCGGAAACTCCAATGCGAAAGCGGGGATCAAGTAATTTTAACTTAATCAATTCTGGAATACGCTCGTCTGCAGCTGCTTGATTTTCCACTGATACAAGAAAAATTGAATTGTTAAGTGCAAGTGCAATTTTGTTTTTATTATTTATAAATGATTGCCAATATTCTAACATAGCTAATGGTCGTTTAGTGCAAAAGATAAATTTATGTTGTGGGCTTCCATTTATTCTTGTTATTACCTCGTCAATATCGGTGAAGTCCGCCGCAAACAAATCACCCATTAGACAAACAGCAATCCGGCGGGGTTTTTTCCAATGCAGGGGCTTGTCCAATGCACTCTCAATTAATCGAGTTGTTCCGTTCCACTGTTTGACATCGAAGTAGGCTTCGTAAGTTCCATTTTCAGGGTGTTTAGCATACTGCCCCGCTTGCCGTTGCGCCATCTTGTGAGCCCAGCAATTCAAACAGCCGTCACTGATTTTCTGGCATCCGACAATCGGATTCCAAGTGGTATCGCACCACCCAATTTTATTGCTCATCGCCGTCTCCGTTTTCGTTTTCGTGTAATTCATACCATCTGGCTATACAATCCATACAATATGGTTCAAGACTTTTAGAATTTTGTTCATTTTCAGGAATTTTATCCCCACAGATAATACATATTTTATTTGGCATTTTTATCTCCTTTGGATATGATTTAATATATCCGTCTTTGAACTGTATGTAGTTTATAAACATCACATAAGAAAGTATCCCCTTCAAAAATTATGGGAATTGTTGTTACTTCTTTGATAGTAGTTTCTTGCCACATTTCAAGCACCCAAAGGGTATCAATAACAATAGAATCACAAATACTATCAGGGCAAATATTGAAACTATCACTATTCTGTGGAAATTCAGTTTTAGTAGCGCATCCGCACAGAAATATCAAGATTAGAAGGGGTAGTTTATACACTTTTTGCCTCGCTTTCTGAATATCGGTCTTGAAGAAAAGCAATAAATAAAGGAATATTCTCGGGCAATATTATGTCTTTTTTCATTACTAAACTCCCGTTTGGGAATATTCCGGCATATTCTACATCCAAAATAGAGAATATATTGTTTTGACCAGCAATATATCCCAAGTTGCGGTTTTCCCAATCAATTTGATATTTTTTCATTGTTTATTCTTCCCCTTAAATGATAGTGAATTTCTTCCGTCTCGCCATTCAACTTTTTCCACTTGACTTGCCGGGCGGATATAAACCCTTCTCTCACCATTGCAATAAGGGCAAGCAATGGATGTACCCGATAGACCGGGATAATATATCCGGTTTTTAACTTGGCAAAACGGACAATCAATTATTTGTCCAGACATTGCTGTCTCCTATTTGTCCAGTAGATTAAAACAATGAACTTGCGCTAATAACATAGGTGTTATTTTATTGCACCATTCATTCAACTCTTGAAGTTCTGAGAGAGATTTTATAGAATTAGCTTTTATGGAAACCGCTTCTTTTAATTCAAGAGCGATTTCATTAATTCCTTTATTTCTGCTCATTTGTTCTCCGATTCTCGTTTAAGTTTTCTTAGCTTTGGCAACATTAATTTCCGCAAATGCTTAGCTCGGCTAATAGCAAATTCAGCATAGCTGTTTTTTCTTAATTCAGCGTATTCTTCCTCCCAAATGAGTCGGCAATAAGTATTAAATATAACCGTATAGGGGCATTTCTGACAACCGCCCACGCCAATTTCACAATACGGACACGGATGTAGCCTATCCGTATTGTCTAAATTTTCATAGTGAACAATCAAAGCATTCGTTGCCTCGATTGCCTTGTTAATCCAATTGATTGATTGTTGTAGTATCATCTGCACCGCTCTTCAACAAGCGGGTGCAGGTCTGTTTTCACATCTTTCCAAATTTGATTTTCTCGCCGGTTATTAAAAGCACTGTTCAAGTTTTCGTTGCAACGCTCTTCAATAGCTGGGTGAAGTTCTTCCGGTTCATTGTCAAGAGCGTCTTGCATCTCATCAACCAACTCTTGATCAATTTCAATGACAAGACCGTTGCAATCGCCGTAAGGAAATCTGTCGTGAAAGCTAATTTCATAGCCTTGACTTGGAACAAATATGTAATTTCCCCTTACAACATCATACATCTTGCCAGTAATGTCTTGAACTTCCAAGACAGCGTGGCATCTTAAACAGAAATTAATTTTAGGCATCTTTGTTCTCTTTATAATTTTGTTTTGTTATTAATATATCTGCCATTTGTTTGCCAATCCAATTACTAATTAAAAATCGTAATTTGTTCATTTCAGTCTCCTTTAGTTGAAATTTCTGATTTAATGTTTTGTTCAGAATACCTTCTTTCAAAACATTCATCACATAATGGAATTTCCTCAAATAAATGTGGAAAATCAACAATTATGTATCCACAATCTTCACATATTGGAAAGTGTTTTGACATTTATTTTATCCTAAGCTCTTAGTAAAACAATCTGGACAACATTTAGTTAGATAAGTTGCGGGAAAGTATAAAGCCATTTCCCTGCCTAAATGTGCCTTGCATAATGGAGCAACAATATCTGATATTGTTGCATCAGTGCCAGATTCTATTAATTTATCATCGTGCTCTCTAACTAATCTATGGCAGATAGAATTATGAGCAAGATGATACCAATTGGGTTTTGCGTTAGACATTTTTGTTCTCCTTAAATTTTTTCTGTTTAGTTAGTTGCCGGGAGTGGAGTCGAACCACTAATTATGTGCGAGAAAGATTGTCCATAGCAATCCACATAATACACGAACGAGAATCGTGTAGCGTCTACCATTCCGCCACCCGGCAAGAAGATCATTTTACTGCTAATACTAATATTGCACATCCACTTATTTTGGAAGTATCATAATAGTTTTTGTCGTCTTTTCTATTTACCCACCAAGCACAGCGTTCCTTTGCACAAGGAAGTATGTCTTGTTGTTTTGGTGTATTAAATGTCATTGGGCAATTTAAGGATTTTTCAATAGGTTTGCCTGTTCTCATTTCTTCTGCGGTTGGATGTATTTCCATTTCTTCCTCGAATTTATTTGCGGGCATAGCCTATTTTTAAGACGGCACTACACTCAATCTTAAGGATGCCCGCAAGGTGATTATTGTTCACTGTTTAGCTCTTTCTAACTGTTATTTTCAAGAGCGTCTGACCCACGCCGTCTGGTAATGATAATATCTGTTCGCCATACCAATACACCGGATCGCCACCCTGAATACCTATCAAGTCGTTAATTATCTTTTCCGCCGGAATACCCGCCCTAAGTTCCGCGCTAATGGATTTACCTAACGCTTCTGCTATCGCAAAGACCTCGTTCCCCGGCTTTTCGCTCTTTATGAAAACTTCAACTAAACGCCCGCCGTTGACATTAACCGTAATCCAGACAAAGCCTGCGGGGGTTTTGACTTTATGCGTTTCGCCGTTCCAATAGCGGGGTCGAGTTCGCCACCTTCCCCAGCAAGTAAGGAAGCGTGGGCGGTGTATTTTAACTGTTTTCCGCATTAGGCTCTATTCGCATTTTGCCTTCCCCAAGTATGGGTTAAATTGTGAAATTTGAATTGACATTTATCACACCATATTACCGCGCATTCCGGCGAGTTCCGTATATCCGGGTGATGGAATTGTAAGTTTTTCCGGCTTCCGCAGTTCACGCAGAACACTTTCGGAATTATCCGCCGTTGCCGCCACCGCAGCGCGCCGTATGTTCGGTCATAACGGCTCAAAGCAGTCTTCTTTATCGGTAAATGGTGAAAATTGTGGCTCTTGTTCTAAATAATCCCGCCACAGTAATTTCGAGCGGTTCGGTTCGTTTGGACTTATTGCTCTTTCTACAAGAAGTTGCTGGATTTTACCCGGCGAAAGAAGCCCGAAGCTTTCAAGAATATCATTGCAAAACCGCCGTTCCGCTAATGTTTCCGGTAGTTCCTTGCCTATACATTTTTTAATGAGACTTTTCGCTTGCAGAGAAACCGAACCCGCTTGATTGTCTTTTTTCCGCTCAATCCTTTTTGTGTTTAGTACTTTGTCTGCCATATCCTTCTCAAATTGTTCCACCATCCCGGCGAAACTCGGATAGTACCCCGGTGGCTTGCCTTCTTGATTGCGTTTATCACGCATTTGCAGGATAAAAGGGCAGTACCTTTCGACAATCCACCTTTCAAACCACGCCTTCCCTTTTGCAAAATCATTTTTACCTGCAAATTCAATATCATTCCGAAGCCGGTTCTCTAAATCCATAGAGATGCTTCCAACTGGATTAGTTTCTAAATTTTCTCTAATTAAGGAAGTGATTTCCATTCTTAGGTATGCGCCGATAGTTCCCATTTTATTTTCCGAATTTAGATTTTTTTTTTCATTATCCCCCTTTTGGGGGGTAGGGGGGAAAAAAGGTTGTGGCAAAGGCTTAGGGAGGGCTAAGGCAAAGGCAGTGCGCTCGTCATTGTGCGCTTGTGTGTGTGCGCTTTCTGGTGTGCGCACAGCACAAGGTATGTCATTTTGAGCGCTCACTGTGCGCTCACTGTGCGCTCGTTGTGCGCTCACAAGCGCATTAAATCGCGCTTCGCATATATCTCGTTCGGGTTTTTGTAATCTGTTCATTTTTGGAATTTTGCCATCTGCAAATAATTCAGTAGCTCTTGATAATGCCATATGCACTGCATCTTCGCAATGCTCATACCAGTCGTGAATAATTAACCGATGCTTATCGTTTTTGTCAATCCAATGTGATTTTACCAAAGCGGCGATTAATTTATCTGGATCGCCTCTCCAATAAATACTTTGGGCTATGTGAGCATTAGACCACTTTCCTATATTCCCCGCTTTAGCAAATTGTGCGGTGAATTGCCAAAGCAATTCCATTATTCCGACTGCCGTTGGTCTTTCAACTTGTAATTCTTCTTCTAAAATCTGCATTTTGGGATGTATCGGAGTTCCTCTTTTCATATCGTCCCCCGCCCCATTATACAACACTCTGGAGTTTGCGGAGTTGTGTTTCGCAAATATCACGGATTTTATTTTCTATTTCTGCGGTCATCGGTCGCAGACCGTTTAGCTGTTGATTAAGCGTTTCGTAAGAAATTCCTAATATTTCAGCTAATTCTATTCTCCGGACTCTGGAGTCATAGATGAGTTGTTTTAGTTCGGTTTTTGATTTCACGGTGTTATCCTTATTATTAATGTTATTACTACACACTAATAGTATAACACTTATTATCGACAATGTCAAGTAATTTCAGAAATATTTTGTAAAATTAATTTTAATAAATCGAAATCAATGACTCCTTGTGCCCATATAACTGCCCCCCAACAGTCCCATTCATTTTCAGGATATTGAGCATAAACGCTTGCAGATTCCGCTGCTTTAAATTTAGAATCTTCTAAATAATAATCTTTATAAGCAATATATTTTGCAGTGTGAGCGGCGGCGGAAGTTCTATCTTTTCCCGATAGCCAATTTTCTGCCCATTTTAGCCACAATGGATCATTATCATTATCAGGGCAATGAGTCAAAATTGCACATTGAATAGCAATTTTGACCTTTTGTTCAGTAGATAATAATTCATCAAATCCTAACCAACGGTTTTTCCATAAAGGGTCAATATATTTATAATTCATTTTTGTTCCTTGATTTTTTCCACTTTTTTGCCCGCCCGCTCCTGACGCAGTTCCCGCAAAAACTTCACCGGGGGACGCTTGCAAACTAATTCTATTAACGCCGGTAACGGCTTCCCGCAAAGCGTTTTGGGCATTGATATTTTAGTTTTGGGTTCGAGACACTTGTAAAATAAATCAACAGTGAAGTTGATATATTTTTTAAAGACTAAAAAACGCCAGACCTCTACAATGGTCATATCGGCATTGTGGATTTTGTCTTTGAGGGATTCAAGTTTTTTTGCAGACTGTTTCTTTTTCATAGTCTTTTGAGTTGAAATGGTTTGATATTTGCCCGCCAGCGTTTAAATGATGGGGCAAGGTTCGATTTTATCGTTAAGTTAATAGGGGATTTTACCTCTGTGTGTGAAAATCGCTTACGGTGCGTCCTGTGCAGATTCCGGCGGGGGTTCAGCGAGGAGAGGCGCATCCGCCCCGCCGGAAGGGAATGGTTATTGTTTGAAAAGTTCTTTATCTTCCGCCGGGATTTCCGGTTTTTCGACAGCGGCGGGCGGTTCTTTTACCACAGGTTGCGGGTTCACAAAATCCCGGAGTTGTTTCAACTTCGTAGCTGGTAGCTTCTTGATTGCCGTTACTCCGGCGTCTTTCAGCCAATTAGCCAGCATCTCCGGCGATATATCTCCTATTTCGATCCGGGCGGTTACTAAGTCCTCTGTTTCGACCGCATATTGGAAGCGGTAGGTTTCGCGGAGATGTTTCAAAACGGATTCCGCTTTGTCGATGGGGATGTTTGAGGATTTATCATACCCGCATCTTTTCAGACATTCGTAATAGCTGGATTCACCGAGAGCTTCTTTGGCTTTTTTGAACTCATCGAGTTTCTCAAAAGCCTTCGCTTCGAGGAGCGTTAATTGCGGGGGCGGTGGTGGTGGCGGCGGTGCGGCGGGCGGGTCTGATACATCGGTGTATTCCGCCGTTTCAATTATTGTTTCGTTCTCATCTACGACCGCTCCCATCTCGTCGGGAGTATAAAGCCCCATTTGGCTATCAGGCGCAACAGCCCTAAGAGAAGCAGAAGCAGTTCTTGCTCTTAGCATTGCAGGTTCATATTTTTTCCAGTTGTCTTTAGTAAGTAATCCGGCTGTTTCCGCTTCTTTGCGTGTAAAGGAAAATTCTTGCCAGTTTAAATCAGGTGAACGGCGAATTTTTAATCTTGCCTCGCCATCTTCTCCGGTTTTAATCCATTCCGCTTGACCGTTAGGAATATCACGGAAAAACTTTGCTAACATTGCTTCGCTCGATAAGACAGGTTTTCCTTGAATAATGTTAATGCTTCGTAAAGCAGTCATTGGCATTATGCCAAGTTCTTGACCAGCTAATACAACGGCGGCGGCCTGCGCTCCGGTTTTGATAGATACCGGAAATAAGCCAGTTTTTACTAAAACATCCATACCCGCTATTAGCGAATCAAAAGAAGCCTTGTGGATTGTAACTGAAAAAGTATCCCGGCGAGTAGCGGGTAGATTGAACAGTTCTTTTTTCTGTTGTTCATTCATTGACAGACTCCTATTCTTTTGCAGATTTCGTATTCCAGTTCGATGTCAGCGGTGCAGTGTTTGGCGATTTCTGACTCCATCCGATTTTCGTACCAGCCGTACACCATACTCCCATCGCCGTAGGGTTCGGTGGTACAGCCTAACAGTT
>Ga0208958_1002959_pt1 | contig 13798 bp, 16 predicted proteins | sample RifOxyB1_FD_184032 | JGI IMG/M metagenome (GOLD analysis project Ga0208958, IMG submission 184032) | Soil microbial communities from Rifle, Colorado - Rifle Oxygen_injection B1 (SPAdes) | ecosystem: Environmental > Terrestrial > Deep subsurface > Rock core/Sediment | place: Rifle, Colorado... | reverse complement strand
GAAAACTAAAACTAAAATTCATACAGTGTTTGATATTGGATGTGGGTTTAATATATTTAGTATGCCTTGGTTGGGGAATGTGCATTATTATGGGCTGGAAATTAACAAAGATGATGTTGATTTTTGTAATGCTTTCTTGAATAAATTTAAATTAACTGGGGCTATTCGTTATGGTGATGTTTTTGATTTTGATAAATTCATGAGAGTTGATATTGTATTTTTGTTTAAAGTATTAGAAGGATTTGAAGCTTTGGAAAGAGGGTTTACTGAAAGGTTATTGAAGAAGCTTGATTGTGATTATGTTTTAGTTAGTTTTGCTACAAGAAGTTTAGGTGGTGGAAAAATAATTAGTGAGAAAAGATTAAAATGGTTTTTAGAGTTAGTTGATGTTGTAGAAAGAAAGAAGTTTGGTGATGAAGTTTATTTCTTGTGTAAGAAAAAAGGTTCTACTGATAGTTTTGGGTTTAAAGGATTTGTATAACTCCGGACAGGACATTCACTCGTAGGATTTTTATAGTAATTTTGTTTTGGAATAAGTTTGGTTATTATTTTCCTAAATCCTCTTTAGTTTTTAGGTTGAAAGCATTAAATTTAAAAATAGAGGATATTTTTAGTTAATTACCCTTGGTTAGCTTATAGCCCCATAGAATGTTTTGTTTAGGCAAAGCTTATGGAATGTAGCGGCCAATCATTCGACCCTTTGGAGGTCGAGACCCAGGTTCGAATCCTGGTGGGGCTATTTATTACAAAGGTTTTTTAATTATTAAATAAAAATATTTTTTTATGAAAAAAGTTTTAGTTGCTGCACCTTTATGTGAATGGTATGATTATTGTTGGGATGAATTTTTAAATCGTGTTAAAGAATTAACTTATGAAAATTATGATTTATTTTTTACTGAGAATTCTTCAACAAATAATTTTTTTGGAAAAGTTAAAGCTCAAGGATTTGATGTGATTAAAACTGAACACTTGCATAGAATTAGAGATATGGTTACCAGAGATCATAATATTATTCGAGATAAGGTTTTGGATGGTGGTTATGATTATTTATTGATTTTAGATCAGGATGTTATTCCACCGAGAGATGTAATTGAAAAATTAATGAAGCATGATAAGGATATTATTTCAGGTTTATATTTTGGGCATCATGATATTAATGGTGAAGCTAAGGTTATGCCTTTTGCTTGGGTGTTTTCTAAAGAAATTAATGATTGGAATAATACTGGTTATTTAATTGAAAAAGAAATTTGGGAAGAGCAATTATTGAAAATTGCGTTTGCGGGGATGGGTTGTATTTTAATTAAACGAGAAGTTTTGGAGAAAATAAATTTTAGATATTCATTAGAGATGGATGCATGGGATGATAGATGGTTAGGTGTTGATGTTTGGGCGAATGGGTTTGAATATTATTTGGATAATTCTGTGAAATGTAAACATTTGTATTTGAAAAGAAAATTCTCGTATTGGGAACTGAAAAAGCAAGGTAGGAACTAGTTGATTTTTGAACATTTTGTTTTCATTGTTTGAATTTCAAATTTTATATTTGATATATCAAATTTTATTTCTTTAATATCTTTAGAATTTTCTTTAATATCTTTTGTTGCTCTTTCTAATTTATTTACATTCCAACCTGCAAGATAAATTGCTCCGTAAATTGGTGCATATTCTAACCAAATTGGAGTATTTATTATTCCTAATATTTTGAGAATTACCCAAATTGTAATTCCTGCTAAACATATCCATGCTAAGTAGTCCCAAAAATTTCTTTTTATGGTCATATTTTTATTATGATATTTTTTATTATAAATCTTTTGTAGATTTTTTTGAAATATTTTCAGTATTTTACTATCTAGAAACATTTATAAATCCGCATTTTTATCAGATTTGATAACAGATGGGTGGTTTTGTTGAAAGACATTGTCACGCCGGAGAAAATAGTTAATTTCTCCTTAGTCTTTATATAAAAATGGCAAGATTGTATTCGAAAAGTAAGGGAAAGGCTTCAAGTCACAAGCCAGTAGACAGAACTGTTCCTGAGTGGGTTAATTATTCACCAACAGAAGTTGAACAGATAATTGTAAAGTTAGCTAAGCAAGAAAATACTGCAAGTAAGATTGGAATGTTCTTAAGAGATTCTTATGGAATTCCTTCAGTGAAAGCTTTACTAAATAAAAGTATTAATGATGTTTTGAAAGATAAAAAATTGACACCTAAATTACCTGAAGATTTATTGGCGTTAATTAAAAGGCACATTGCTGTAATGAATCATGCTAATGCAAATAAACATGATGTTGTTGCTAAGAGAGGAGTTACTCTTGTTGAATCTAAAATTAAAAGATTAGCAAATTATTACAAGACAAAAAATATTTTACCAAATAAATGGGTATACGATAGAACCCAAGCAAAACTCTATATTGAATAAAAATGGCAAAAAAAATAATCACACAAAAAGCAAGAATATCTATTGCAAAGAAGCGATGGTATTCATTACAAGCACCAAAAGTTTTTAATGATTTTATGTTTGGCGAGACTTTGGCACAAACTCCAGAGTCGCTTGTTGGAAGATCTGTTAGAACAAACCTTTCTACAATTTTGAAAGGTGGAAAAAGACAAAGTATGGAAGCAAAGTTTAAAGTTGTTGAAGTTAAAGGGAACAATTGTATGACTGAATTAGTTTCATTAGAAATTTTGCCACCGAATGTAAAAAGAATTGTTAAAAGGGCTAAGAAAAGAGTTGATGATTCTTTTGTTGTTGAAACTAAAGATGATGTTAAAGTTAGATTGAAACCTATGTTGCTTGTTAAAGATAATGTGCAGCATGGAATCTTAACTGATTTGAGAGCTAAGTGTCAAGAGTATTTTGAGAGAGTCGCTAAGGAAAATAGCTTTAATGAGTTTACAAATAAAATTGTTCTTGGTGAATTATACAAAGACTTGAAAACTGAGCTTAAAAAAATATATCCAGTGTCTGCAGTTGAGATGAGGGCTTTCGTAAAAATTTAGAAAGTTATATTAACTTTTTATTTTTTATATTTATAATGCCTCTGTGGCTTAGTGGTATAGCAGCAGTTTTGTAAACTGCAGGTCGGGGGTTCAAATCCCTCCAGAGGCTTTAAACTTTTATTATAATCTAGTATGGCTATACTTATAAATTAGCTAGGGCTTTAAACTTTCTATGAATGAGAAGATTATAGCAAGTTTTCTTGAGAATTGCAGTTGCTGAGGGATTCGGAAAGTCAAGGATTTCTTAATGATTTAATTATTCAAATTTTAGGTGAAAAAGACTCTCATTTTAAAAGGAATATTCGAAAGTTAAGCGAAATTCAAGAAGATTTAAGATTAATTAATATTGAAATGTCAATTAATATTAATAAAAATGATAGTGACTCAATTAAGACTATTGATACTAATCTTAATATGTTAAAACCAAAGGAAATTGTGGAAGAGGTTAAAAAATATTGTTAATAGTTAGTAAGTATAAATAAGTATAATCAGTTAGTATAGTAGTAAAGAATGTTTGTGTAGATAAGTAAGTATATACACACTAAAAGAAAGTTTTTAGTTAGTGATTATACACATAAATGTGTATAATATATATTTTAAAATTCTTGTCTGAATTTTATTTAAAAATTTTTAATTAGGAAGTTATTTAAACTTCTTTGGTCTATTTTTAAATATGAATTGGTGTTTGAGTCTTAATTGGTTTTTAATGATATTAGGTTTGTTTTTGTTGTTAGATGGACTTTTTGGTTTTCTTAAAAAACTTTCAATTCCGATTCCCTCTTATTTAGGTGCTCCTATTGGATTTCTTTTAGTTCTTATAGCTGTTTTAATGAATTCAATGGGGGTATGTTCTTAGTGGTTTCTGAGTTTATTATTAGTACTGTAGTTACTGGTAGCATAACTGGAGCAGGTTTAGTCTTTGCTTCTTATGGAATTTTGGTTGCATTTTATGATAAAATTGTTGAACTGAAAAGAAGATTCGTTCCTAAAATACGAGAAAATATTAATCCAAAAAATTCTTCTGATGATTTAAGAAATCTTGCTACAAAATTGGATAGAGTTGAGTCTGTTCCTTTATATATTTCTAATTTTATATATGTTATTTTTATTTTATATATTATTTCAGTTTTACTTGGATTGTTTTATTTGAATTCAACTGAACCTACAAATGCTTTAGCTCAAGTTTCTATTTGGGCTTTTGGAATTGCAACTGCTCTTTTTGGTTTTATAGGTATTTCAATGTTGAGTGATTTCTTAATGTTACTTAGAAATATTAATGAGGATAAAGGAGATAAATGAGTCAAGATTTAATAAAAGGGATTGTATCTGTTTTTGTAGGTTTGTTATTGATTTTAGTGTTTATTCCATTATATAGAGAAATGGGTTTAGATATTATCCCATTGTTAATTGCTATTGTAGGGGTAGTTTTAACCGTTTTTATTACTTTTTTGATTGTTTTAATAAAATCACGTTAGTTTTTTTTAACAATGTTTTAATTATTTTATTTAAAATTTTGATTTTGGTTAATTTAAGGGATAGGTTTATTTAGGGTTTTAATAATCTTTAAAAAGCTTTGATTTATGTTTTTTTGTATGTTTATATATTCAGAATTATTAATTGCCTCTTTTACTTTTATTTTAGGTGTTTTTCTATTTATAATACAAAATATTTTTATGATTTTTGTTGTTGGGCCTTCTAAAAAATTTATTGAGTCTAAAACTAGACTTAAGTGTAATTTATTAGAAAAAAAACACGTTTTGTCAGTATGGGAAATTAATGATATAAAGAGAATTAATAACTATAGAGATACTGATGGAGCGGAATTATATAAATTGGGTGTGGACTATATTGTAAAATATGAAAATTTAAATTTTCTTGCAAAACTTTTTGCTTGTGCTCCTTCAAAAGAAGAAATTGATAAAATATTTACATTAATTATTAAATTAAAAGGTTTTTACCATCTAATCTCTGAGAATCAATTTCTGGATAGAAAAAATGATTTTCATAATCTAATGAATTTATTAAAATAGTTTGTTTAGTTAGATTTTATAAAAAATATTACCATTAGTATTAAATAAGCTATTAGAATAATCCAAGTTTTGTTGTGATAATTTGGGAATAAATTATTAATTTTGTATTTATCTTCAAATTCTTTTCTAATTTTGGATTCATAGGTTTTATCCATTAATTCTATAATTCCTTTTTCTTGTTGTTTGTCTTCCCAATAATTTTCCCATTTAATTATTAGATTATTCATTTGCTCATTAAAATGTGATTTTCTTATCCATTCTATTAATCCATAACATATAGTAATTAAACTTAGAATAATTAGTTTTGTTCTTGGGATTAATGTTGTTTCAATAAATAAAGAGATTAATAATATTGACCCTGCGAGTGATAGAAGGTAGCTATAATAATTTTTTATTTTTAAGGTTTTTAATGGATTTTCCATGGATTTTGATTTTTATTTTAGATTTTAAATCTTTTCATATTTGAGAGCTTTAAACTTTTGTTAAGATTACTCCAGAGGCTTATATTATATTCTAGAATAGTCTTATTTATAAGTATAAAATTGTTTTTTTAATTATGGTAAAAACTAAATTTATAGTAATTATAGTCGCAATTATTTTATTAGTAGGTTTAATGTTTGCAAATCCTTTTGGGATATTTAATTTTATTGGGATTGGGAATGAAATTACTGGAGAAGTTATTTCTGATATTCCAGAAGATACTGAAGTTGTTTTAGATGAAGTTGAAGAAGAAGTTGTAGATGAGGAAGAAGTTGTAGAAGAAGAAGAGGCTATTAATAATCAAACAGCTAATTCAACAAAAAAAAGGAGTTATAGTAGTGGTGGTAGTTCTGGTGGTTCAAGTAGTAGTTCTAGTACGCCATCTTTAAAAGGGAATGGAGAGGCTTGTTCTTCTGATTCTGAATGTAGTTCTAGTTTATGTAATGATCTCGGAGCTTGTGTAGAATGTGAAGGGGATTCTAGTTGTAATAATAATTATGCTTGTAATACTACCAGTTATAGTTGTTATAGTACTTGTTCTTCTAATGATGAATGCTCAAATAGTTATGCTTGTAATTTAGAGACTAGCGCTTGTTATGGAACTTGTGAAAGTAATAGTGCATGCATTTCAGATGCTGCTTGTGATACATCCACTGGAAGTTGTATAACTTGTGAAGAATCAGATAGTGGTTTGGATTATATTACCTATGGTACAGGTTCTGGTTTGTATTATGCAGGATCATATAGTTATAGTGGTGAAGATTCTTGTAATTCAAGAGGAAATCTTTTAGAATTATATTGTTCCTCTGATGGTTCAAATACTATTCTTTATAATCAAGAATTATCTTGCGAGGATGAACTTGGTTCTGGATATGTTTGTTCTGAAGGACTTTGTGTAAATATTCTTGTTGAAGTTTGTGATGATGAATTAGATAATGATGAAGATGGTTTGGCTGATTGTGATGATTCAGATTGTTCTTTAGAAAGTAATTGTTTAGAATCTGGAAATTGTGATGATGGTTATGATAATGATAAAGATGGTTTTGAAGATTGTGATGATAGTGATTGTAGTGATGATGAAGTTTGTGTAACTATTGAATGTACTTCAAATTCAGATTGTAATTCAGATGCTGCTTGTGATACATCCAGTGGAAGTTGTATAACCTGTGAAGAATCAGATAGTGGTTTGGATTATCTTAATTCTGGTACAGGTTCTGGTTTGTATTATGCAGGATTATATAGTTTTAGCAGTGAAGATTCTTGTAATTCCAGAGGAAATTTAGAAGAATATTATTGTTCCTCTGATGGTTCAAATACTATTCTTTATAGTGAAGAATTATCTTGTGAAGATGAGTATGGTTTTGGATATGTTTGTTTTGAAGGTTTTTGTACGACTTCAGTTTAATTTTTTTATTTTAATAAATTAAAAATAAGATAATTATTTATTTTTCCAAGAATCGTCTACTTGTCTAGGTGCGAAAGCATTTTCTATACCACTTATGATTCTATCACTAAAAGAGATTTTTCCTGGAGCATAGTTTATTGCATTTGGACTTGCTTGTTCGTCGTCACCATAAACGTAGAATGTCATCATAATCATTATTGTGATAATAATCCCTAATATGGCTGCAAAAATGATTTTATTTCGATTTAAATTATTATTTTTAGTCTTTTTTTTCATTTTAATAACACCTCTAGAAATAATCTAAGAATAATAAATATAAAAAGGTTTTTAAAAATTATCGAATCTTTTTTATTTTGCTTCCAGGCATATTAAAGCAGTTTATACAAACCATCATATTATTAGAGGGATTGATTTTCATGTCTTTGAGTTTGAATGTTAAGCTACAGTTAGAACATTCAGTATTAATTTCATTATAGTTTTCGTCCATGATTAGAAAATCTTAAGTTCTGGGGTTTAAAAGAATTATTGTTGTTTATAGATTATGATATTAGAAATATTTTTAAACTCTAATCTATATTATTTGGATTATGAAAAAGGGTGTGTATATATTAATGTTAGTTTTGTTGATGAGTTTTGTTATTGGTGCTGAAGGTGATAGTTGTTTTACCGATGATGATTGTGATGTTAATCTTTATTGTTATAGTAATACTTGTATGAGCTTAGGAGATATTGATACTTCTTGTTTATCTAATTCTGATTGTAGTTATGGTTATGCTTGTTCGTCTGATAATTATGAATGCGTTTTAATGGAGTATGTTGCGACTGCTGTTTGTTATGATATTTCTGAGTGTAAATCTGGTGAAGAATGTTTAGATGGATATTGTATTGAATCAGTTTCTATTAATGCAGGAATTACATCTGGGCCATTAGGGTTTATGGAAAAAGCATCTGATTCAGTATTGGGTGCTACTCTTTTTAGAAGCAATGAAAATTTTCAGAGTAAATTAGCTTTGGAAGGATTAGCTGAAAGTAAATCTATTGATCAAAGAAAAGCTCAAGGTTTTATGAGTGATAAATCTTATGCAAATTCAAAGCTTGGCGCTTTAGAAAGATCTGCTACTGCTGTTAATCGTTTAGCACAAAAAGAAAATTTAGGTGAATCTACAAATCAAAAATTAAATTCTATTAGTGGAAAAATGCAGTCGCAATATCAAAATTTGGAAAATACTAATTTTCAGTCTGCTGCTGGGGATAGATTTAGTAATGTGGGAATGCAAATTAGTGGAGCAAGAAAAAATGTTGGGCTTGCATCTTTGAATACTGAGAGAAAAATTTTAGATTGTGTTTCAGTTACTGAAAGTACAACTGTTGGTTCTACAAATGTTTATATTAATACTGATGGTTCTATAACATTAAGTGGTTCTAGAGGTGATTATAGTATATATACTGATGGTTATGGAATAGAATTTGTTGGTGATAATATTATTGCATATGCTACTGAAGAAACTTATACTGGTAGTGATGTATTAATTTATCCTGGAACAATGGGTAATGATTTGTATGTTGATTCAACAGTTGTTGGAAGTGTTGATATGAATCTTTATGGAACTCCTTTACTTGCTCTTGGTGGGGATGTTGTTTTTACAAATGAGGATGGAAAATTATTAATTGGAAAAGATTTGATGATTACTTTTAATACTGGTGTTTTGGATATTTGTCAATTGAATTTTGTTGGAACTACTACTGAAGCTTTTGGAGAAGAGGGAATGCAACAAGGTTTGGCAGGACAACAACAGGGAATGCAAGAAGGTTTAGCAGGACAACAACAGGGAATGCAAGAAGGTTTAGCAGGACAACAACAGGGAATTTATCAAACTGGAACTAGTCAAGTTTCTGGTACAACTTCTTTGAGAGATAGAACTAATACTCAGTTAGGAACTGGAACTCAGTTAGGAACTGGAACTCAGTTAGGAACTGGAACTCAGTTAGGAACTAATCAACAGTTAGGAACTAATACTCAATTAAGGACTGGAACACAGACTGGAACTTTAGGTATGCTAAGAACTGGAACTCAGTTAGGAACTAATCAACAATTAGGAACTAATACTCAATTAAGGACTGGAACACAAACAGGTCTTAATCCAACTTCATTGAGAACTGGAACTCAGTTAGGAACTAATCAACAATTAGGAACTAATACTCAATTAAGGACTGGAACACAATTACAACAACCGCAACAACAACCGCAACAACAACCGCAACAACAACCTGCACCAACACAGCAGCCTGCTCCACAGCCTGCACCAACAGGAATGGTTACTGGAAGTGTTACTCAGGATGTAAAGTTAGATTCTAATTGGAATTTATTCCATTTTTTAATTTATTCTGAATAGAGAAAGTTTTTTAAGCTTGTGAGAAAAATTATTTTTATTCTTGAGCCCATGGTCTAGTGGTTATGACGTAACCTTGACGTGGTTGAAGTCCCAGGTTCGAATCCTGGTGGGCTCATTCAGAAATATTTATATACATAGATTGTTTGTACTTTTTTAGAGGTGGTTTTATTTGGATGAAAATGAGAAGTTAGTATTAGAGTCAATTAAAAAATATAAATCCATGGGTTATAATAATGATCAAATTAAAGTTGCTATGCAAAAAAGTGGTATTCCCGAGCAGGAAACTATCAAATTAATAAATTATAAACCTTTTTATTTGAGAGCTTGGTTCTTTGTGCCGGTTATTTTAGCTTTAATCTTTGCAGGTTTATTAGGGGCATTTGTTCTTGATGAATTTGTTTTTATTTCTGAGCCTGTTAATGAAATTGATTTAATTGAAGATGAAATTAGTGATGATTCTTCTAGTACACGAACAACTACTGATGAAGTTGTTGATGAAGATGATGAGACTGAGGTTTCTTGTGGTGATGGTGTTTGTGATTCTGGTGAGGATTGTGCTTTAGATTGTGGTTGTGAAACTGATGATGAGTGTTCTGTTTATGGAAGTTATTTATGTGGTTCTGGAGGGGAATGTTATTATACTATAGGTACTGCTGGTGATTCTTCTAGTAGTTCTTCTGGTGGAAGTTCTTCTAGTTCAAGTTCTTCTGATACTGGGACTAGTGATTCTGGAACATCCGGTACAGGGTATACTGCAAGTGTTTGTGATGATGTAACTTGTAGTGATGGTTTTGTATGTTATGAAAGTACTGCTACTTGTGGGTGTGATAGTGATGATGATTGTGATGAAGGATTTAGTTGTGATGAAGATCTTGATGGAACTTGTGTTGAGGAAGTTGTGGATATTAGTTGTGCTACTGATGAGGATTGTTTAATTTTAGGAACCGCATACGCTTGTGATACTGCTTCTGGTTCTTGTGTTGCTTGTACTGAATCTGATGGTGAAAGTGATTATTTGACTCAGGGGACTGTTACTGGAATTAATATTGATGGAGAAATTTATGGTACAGTTAGTGATTATTGTGTTGACGATGATACTGTGTATGAATATTTTTGTATGAATACTGGTTATTATGATACTGATGGAGAGGTAGATTGTGGAGAAGGGTTTGGTTGTGCTGATGGTGCATGTTATTTAATTGAAGTTGCTCCTGAAGGAGATAGTTCTGAGAGTGTTTGTGTAGATTCTGATTGTGGTAATTATGTTTGTAATCCAGATGATAAACCTAATTGTTATTCTCAATGTGGTTCAAATATTGAATGTAGTAGTGGTTATGTTTGTGATAGTGGAAATTGTGTAGAAGATATTTCTGAGAGTGTTATTGTTGAAGTTTGTTATGATGGATTAGATGAAGATGAAGATGGTTTAGTTGATTGTACTGATGATGATTGCTTCTCTGATAGTCTTTGTCTAGAATCTGGAAATTGTGCTGATGGATATGACAATGATTTAGATGGATTAGAAGATTGTGCTGATGATGATTGTAGTGGTGATGAGGCTTGTGTAAGTTTAAGTGGACCAAGTTATGCAGCTGGGATTGAGGAATCTTTTTTAACAAAATTCCTAAGTTGGTTAGTATTTTGGTAGTAAGATTTATAAAATTGGAGAGCTTTAAAGAAAATAATGAAAGGAAAAAATAGTTTGTGTGTGTTAATTTTATTATTGTTTAGTTTTAGTTTTGTTATTGGTGTTGAATGTGGATCTGATGTTGGTTGTGATGATGGATTTGCTTGTGATTCTGAAGGAAGTTGTGTTGAATATTGTGGGTTAGGTGAAACTGAATGTTCTGATGGAATTGATAATGATGATGATGGGTTGGTAGATTATTCTAATTGTATTTTTGAAGATGTTACTTATTTTTGTAATTCTATAATTGTTGATGAAGAATTTGGTATCGTAAGATGTAAATCTGATTCAATGGATGTAACTTGTTCTTTAGCTGATGGAAGTTTTAGTTATGGTGACTTAGAATGTAGAAGTCCATATGATACTGATGAGAGTTCTAATCCTCAATGTGCTGATGGAATTGATAATGATAGTGATGGAAATTTAGATTATCCTTTTGATTCTGATTGTGAAAATCCAGAAAGTAGTTTTGAAGGTTTTCTAGGATATGCTGCACCGGAATATAGCTTGTGGGATTGGATAAAATCATTATTTAATTTTTAAATTAGTTCTTGAATGAGAAAAACTATTTAAATCGACTAAGTATTTATTATTAAATGCGAAAAAGAGGACAGTTTACATTATTCGTAATAGTGGGGCTCTTAATTGTTTCTGTAGTAATGTTAGGAGTTTATTACAAGGATGAAATTTTTGCATCAGAATGGGAAAAACAAAGAGCTCAATCTTTGGTTGTGCCTGAGGAAGCGGAAGAATTTAAAATAGCTGTTGATGATTGTATTGATGAAGTTAGTTCTGAAGGATTAAAAATTTTAGGGCTTCATGGGGGTTATATTGAAATACCTGCGGATGCTATTGCTGAAAGTGATTTGAATCCTTTCTCGAATTCTTTAGAAATTATAGATGGAACTGATTTTGAAACTGCTTATTGGTTTTATTTTGCGGCAAATAATGTGCAAAAAGAGCAAGTGCCTACAATTGTAGAAATGGAAATAGAATTAGGAAATTATGTTAATGAAAATTTAGCTAGGTGTGTTGATGAAGATTTTTATGTGGATTATAATGCTACTGTTAAAGCAATAAGTACTGATGTTGAAATACAAGATGAGGAAGTTTTGTTTACAGTGACTTACCCTATAATTATTGCTGTTGATGATTTTTCTTTTAAATTTGAGAATTTTTATATTGCTCAAGATGTGCCATTAGGAAAAATGTATGATGTAGCAACACAAATTATGGATGAAGAAAATGAAAATTTTTATTTGGAAGAATTAAGTTATGATTCGTTAACATTGTATGAAGAAGTTCCGTTGTCTTGGACTGAGTTTGATTGTGAGAGAGAAACTTGGGATGTAGAAGAAGTTAAAAGTAGTTTACAAGAAATATTAGTGAATAATATGTTTGCAGTTAAAATGAAAGGAACAGATTATGAAGTTAATAATGATGCTGAGAAAAATTATTTTGAATGGAGTGCTTTGAATGAGAATTATGGGGATTATAATGTCAATGTTTATGCTTCTCAGAGTTGGCCATTTACAATGCAAGTTACTCCTGTTGAAGATGGGGAATTAAAAGAGGATACTTTGAACTCTGGGCCATTAGGTGGATTATTGAGTAGTTTATTTTGTATGACAAGTTATAATTTTATTTATGATATTAAATATCCAGTATTGTTAACAATGTATGATAGTGATTCTAATTATAGATTTCAGTTTGCAATACAAGTTGTTTTAGATAATAATCAACCTAGAACAAATGAATTGGGGTTGATTGATTTTGGAAATGCAGAAGATACTTTATGCGCTGATGCACAAACGCCTATTGATGTTTATGTTTCTTCAGAAAATTATTATGGTTATTTGAATGCAGAAGAAAATGTTAAAGTTAGTTTACAATGTATTACAAGTAAATGTGAAATTGGGACTACAGATAGTAATGGAGATGTGTTTGGGTATGTGCCTCAATGTGTGAATGGAGTTTTAATTGCTGAGAAAGATGGATTTGCAATTGAGACTGAGGTGGTTACTACGATTGAAGAAGTTAGTGAATCATTGATTATTGATAAATTGTATAATCTTAGTTATGAAATAATGTTAGTAGATGATAATGGAAATGTATTTGCGCCAACTGGGGAAGATACTGTATTTGTAACTTTGACTTCAGATGATTATTCAATAACTGCTTATTATCCAACTGAAACTAATTATGTTTTATTAAAAGCTGGAAATTATGATGTTGATGGGAAAGTTGTAAGTAGTAGTTCATTCTCATTAGATTTGGATCCTTTAGAATTTGTGAGTTGTACTAATGTATTAACTAAAGGTGTTGATGATATTTTTGGAATTGGTGAAAAAGATTGTAATGTTTTAGAATTTGAAAGTGCAGAGTTTGAAAATGTTGTTAGTGGTGGTGTTGATATAATTTGGGATGTTGAAGTTTCAGATTTAGAGGGAGCAAGAAAAGTTACATTTTATGTTGCATCTCCGGGAGTTCCAGAGAATGCTGAAGAATTAGAAGAGATGATGAATTATATTGATGCTGGTTTAGGATCAAGGGAGCCAGAGTTATCATGAAAAAAATAATTGCATTGTTAATCATTGGATTGTTTATGTGTTTGCCTATTGCTACGTCTGCGGAGATTGTTAAAGATGAAGATTATGATGAGCAAGATTCTGGGGCTACAATTGCAATCAATGCTAGATCTTATGAACCAACAATTTTAACTTCGAATTTATTAGAAGATAATAGTGTGCCTGTTTATGTTTATCTTGCTGGAGCGACTGTTGGAAGTTTGATTCCTTCT
>Ga0208958_1002958_pt1 | contig 13801 bp, 12 predicted proteins | sample RifOxyB1_FD_184032 | JGI IMG/M metagenome (GOLD analysis project Ga0208958, IMG submission 184032) | Soil microbial communities from Rifle, Colorado - Rifle Oxygen_injection B1 (SPAdes) | ecosystem: Environmental > Terrestrial > Deep subsurface > Rock core/Sediment | place: Rifle, Colorado... | reverse complement strand
CTATTGGCGGGTAAAAGTAATGGAGTGACGGTGGTGGGAGATGCAGCTCAATCCATTTATGGCTGGCGGGGGGCGAGTTTTCAAAATTTGATGTCTTTTAAAAAGGATTTTGCCCATGCTGTAGAAATTCATCTGGAGCAAAACTACCGGTCAACTCCGACTATTTTGGAGGCAGCAAACTCGGTAATTATCAAAAGTACTGATCATCCGGTGCTCAAGCTTTTGGCAACACAGAAAGATGCCGGGAAAATTGGCCATTATGTAGCCAAATCAGAAATTGACGAGGCAGAGTTTGTCGCCGAAGAAATCAAGAGAAATACTACTAAAACTCCGTTTAGAGAAATCGCGGTTCTATATCGGATCAATGCCCAGTCAAGAGTTATTGAGGAGAGTTTTATCAAGCATCGGATACCTTATGTACTGGTCGGGGGAGTAAGATTTTATGAAAGGGCAGAGGTAAAGGATGTAATTGCCATGGTCAGATGGTGGCAAAATCCGGCAGATTTGGTGTCGGCAGAGAGAGCTGAGAAGGCTTTGGGCAAAAGGAGAAGGGATATCTGGAAGCAGAGTTGGAATGACAAAGATAAATTTAAAAGTGCCGATTTGATTGAGTGGATACTGAAATCGTCTGGATATCTTGAGAGGTTTGATCCCAAAGATGAAGAGGATCAGCGTCGGCTAGAAAACGTAAAAGAGCTGATCTCAGTGGCCAGTGAGTTTCCCAAGTTGAACGATTTTTTGGAAAATATTGCTTTGGTACAGCAGGAATATAGCCAATCTGAGAAAAGTAAGAAAAAGGAAGCCAAGGAGGGAGTACGGTTGATGACACTGCATGCCGCCAAGGGGCTGGAGTTTGAAAAAGTATTTTTGGTGGGGATGGAGGAGGGATTGCTACCTCACTCAAGGTCGTTGACGCAGGAGAGTGATATTGGCGAAGAGAGAAGGCTTTGCTATGTAGGAATAACCAGAGCCAAGAAGAAGTTGTATCTGACTTACGCCACCAGAAGGTTGCTAATCGGGAGAACTTCACTTTGTCAGCCGAGTCGTTTTTTGTCTGATATCCCGCCTGATTTGATTGAGGAGTTGAGGATAACAGCCAAGACAGTAGAGAGCGACGATCGACTAATATATGATCCGCTGGTTTATTAGTTATAATCGTCTATGGTTTGTCGGGTTCTATACGGAGAAGAAAAGAAAGAATATGACAGAGTAGTGGACCATCCGGTTCAGACTTGGATGTGGGGAGATTTCCAGGCAAGTCAAGGCCATCGGGTTTATCGGATCGGTAAATTTGAAAAAGAAAAATTGGTTTCTGGGTTTACCATTTCTTTTCATTTGATACCCAGGACAGGCTGGTCAGTGGGGACAGTGCTACGGAGCAAGAACATTGACGAGACGACGATAGAGCAAGTCAGAAAAATTGCTTTAGAGCAAAAAGCTTTGTTTGTAAAGTTTGAACCCGAAACAATAAGGAAAATATATTTGCCCGGAGGAAATACTGAGGAGGTTGGGGGTGAGCCGGGGATACCGGGTCTGTTGGTATCACCTAAAAGTGCTTTTTACCCGCACACTTTTCTGGTTGATTTGACCAAAAGCGAATCAGAGATGCTGGAGGCAATGCACCCAAAGACTCGGTACAACATCAAAATTGCCAATCGCTACGGGGTACGGGTTGAGGAGAAAACCAACGATGAAGGATTTGAAATCTATCTAAAATTATTGTTTGAGACGACCAAAAGACAGGGATTTTATCTTCATAGTCAAGATTATCATCGACAATTGTGGCAGAGATTGAAGGCGACAGATATGCCGCATATTTTGATTGCCTACTACCAAGACAAAGCGGTGGCGGCGTTTATGCTTCTGGGGTGGAAAAAGCGGTGGTACTATCCGTACGGAGCATCGGTAGATGAGTCGCGCCAAGTAATGGCACCAAATCTGTTGATGTGGGAGGCAATGAAGCTAGGCAAAAAGCTGGGCTACGAGGATTTTGATATGTGGGGGTGTCTTGGTCCTGGAGCTAAGGAGGGAGAGGTAGGGTTTGGTTTTCATCGGTTTAAGCAGGGGTACGGAGGGAAGCTGGTTGACTACATTGGTAGTTATGATCTGGTAGTCGACCATCGGTGGTATTCGATTTACAATCTGGCTGACAAGTATCGATGGAGGTTTTTGCGGGCTAAGGCTAATTTTTCCCGTTTTGCTGATATTGTGTTGTTCAAAAATTAGATGAAGAAGACATCTGTTCAGATTACTGCTAAGGATTTTGACCATATTGTCAACCTGGCTAGATTGACGATTACACCCAAAGACAGGTCTATAGCAGGCCAACTGGCGCAGGCAGTGCAATATGTTGAGGTTCTTGATGAGCTTGATACATCAGCAGTAGAGCCGACATTTCAGGTAAATCATAAGAAAAATATATTTCGGGATGACGTGGTTGAGATATCACTTTCTCAGGACCTGGCTCTGTCTCAAGCCCCAAAAAAGCATAATGGTTATTTTGTGACAGCGGCAACGATCAAGAAATGACTGACCTAAATAAACTTACTTTGGGACAGGCGCTTGAAGGTATCAAAACAAAGAAATTTACTCCTAGGGAATTAGTAACTGATTGTCTGGACCAAATAAAGCAACTCGAGCCAAAATTAAATGCGTTTGTGACTGTACTAGGAGAAGAGGCGTTGGCAAAGACAGAGAAGATTGATTTCTCTAAGCCTTTGGCGGGGATTCCGGTAGCGGTAAAAGATAATTTTTGTACCGAAGGGAGACGGACAACAGCATCGTCAAAGCTTCTTGATAGTTATATTGCTCAATATTCGTCAACATTTACCAGGAGACTAGAGGAGGCGGGAGCGATAATTATCGGCAAGACCAATATGGATGCCTGGGCCCACGGATCATCAACCGAGACTTCTGATTATGGTCCGTCCAGAAATCCTTGGAATACCGACCATCTACCAGGAGGATCTTCAGGTGGTTCTGCAGTGGCGGTGGCGGCAGATGAATGTACGGTAGCTGTCGGGTCAGAAACAGCTGGGTCGATTAGACAGCCGGCGGCATGGTCGGGGGTGGTGGGATTTAAGCCGACATATGGCCGCTGCTCCCGCTATGGGACTATTGCCATGAAATCGTCGACGGATTCACCCGGACCACTGGCCAAAACAGTTGATGATGCGGCACTGATATTGTCGATAGTATCCGGGAATGATCCCCAGGATGCAACTTGCATAGACGAAGGTCCGTGGCATATGCCGGATAGACTAGACTCACTGAGAAAAATCAGAATTGGGATACCATTGGCATATTTTCCAAAGGAGATTCAGCCGGCGGTTAGACAAGCAGTAATGGCGGCAGTGGAGAAATTTGGACAATTGGGAGCAGAGATAGTTGAGCTGACCGATGTGTTGGATCCAAAATATTCGATCGCTGTTTATACGATTTTGCAAAGGTCAGAAGTAAGTAGTAATTTGTCGAGGTTTGACGGAGTTCGCTACGGTCACGATAGGTCATATTTTGGTCAAGAGGCCAAGAGAAGAATATTGCTTGGGACATATTCTCTGTCGGCCGGATATTATGACGCTTATTATCTACGGGCACAGAAAGTTAGGACATTGATTTGCCAGGATTTTGACAGGCAATTTGAGAAGGTGGACGTGATCGTTGGTCCAACCTCACCTTGTACAGCCCTACCTCTAGGAGCAAGTGAAGGGCAGGCGATGTTTGGTGAGCTGCAGGATATGCTGCTCGAGCCGTCATCGATAGCTGGATTGCCGGGGATTTCCCTCCCCTGCGGGTTTGATGATGGTGGTCTGCCAATTGGACTACAGATTGTGGCGTCACAGAAAAGAGAGGATCTGGTCTATCAAGTAGCTAAGAGCTTTGAGGATAATACCGATTATCATTTGCAGAGACCGAAAATATGAGAGTGGTACAGTGGACAATGACCATACCAGCAGAGTTACAGCAGGATTTTGTGGAATATTTCCATAGCACCCTAAGTCCGACATGGGCCAAATTTGGATCGGTTGATCACAAAATTCTTAGGAGTGAAGAAGAGACGGGGAAAACAATCGAGTTGTTATTTTTCCCGGCTGATTACGATGTGGCTGACTTTTTTGAGCGAGTAAAATCAAATAAGGAGGCTTTGGAAATTTCCAAAAGTTACGAGACGAGATTTAAGGCGACAAATATTAAGAGGGAGATTTTGGAGCAATTATGAAAATAACACCAATAATTGGACTGGAGGTACATGTAGAACTAAAGACTAATAGCAAGATGTTTTGTGGTTGTGATGCTTCTCATTTTCTAGTTGAGCCAAACACTCACACTTGTCCGGTATGTTTGGGGTTGCCGGGGGCACTTCCGGTGCCAAATAAACTGGCCTGTGAGTGGTGTGTCAAGTTAGGTTTGGCGTTAAATTGCACAGTAAATAAGCAATCTTTTTTTGAGAGGAAGAATTATTTTTACCCAGATCTGGCTAAGGGCTATCAGATCTCGCAGCTACAAAAGCCATTTAGTATCAAAGGATTTGTGGAAATTGACGGACACAGAGTCGGTATAAACCGGGTTCATATGGAGGAAGATACCGGCAAGTCACAACACACTGTATTGGACGGTGAGGAGGTAACGCTTTTGGACTTCAACCGAAGCGGCGTGCCTCTGGTAGAGATAGTCTCCGAACCGGATATCGCCTCGCCTGAGGAGGCCAAAAAATATTTGAATAAGATTCAGCAGATTGTCCGATATCTTGGAGTCTCGGATGCAGATATTGAGAAGGGTAGTATGAGATGTGAGCCGACGGTAAATTTGGAAATTGAGGAGGGAGGCAAGAAATATTACACACCACTGGCCGAGATAAAGAACGTGGCATCGCTGACAGGGGTGATGAAAGCACTGGAATATGAGATAGATAGGCAGACTAAAGAGTTTGAGACTTCAAGAACAGAGAAGAACTCGACAAATAAGACGACTAGAGGTTGGGATGCAGAGAAGATGAGAACATTTCTACAGCGGGAGAAGGAAGGAAGTGCTGATTATCGCTATTTCCCCGAGCCGGATATCCCGCCGATTGAGTGGAGTGAGGAGGAGATAGAGAAGATTAAAGTTTCGATTCCTGAGTTACCGGATGAGAAAGTTTCAAAGTATAAGGCGCTAAAATTATCTGATTATGACGCAGAATTAATCAGTGAAAGTGCAGATGTGGCAGAGTATTTTGAGGGGGTTGTCGCTAGTGTCCCTGCGGGGGTCGATAAGTTTGAGTTTGCAAAAGGGGTGGCAAATCTGATTAATGGGTCAATCAGGACATATTTAAACGAAAAGCAGGTTGCAATAGGGGCAATTAAATTGGCAGGGGAAAATTTGGGGAAAACAGTGGAGGCGGTGATGAACGGGGAAATTTCTTGGGGGACAGCTAAAGAAAACGTGTTGGAGAGTTGTGAGACTGGTGAAGATATATTGGAAATGGCCAGAAGAAAGGGGCAGATACAGGTTTCTGACAGTGGGGAGATTGGCAGAATTGCCAGTGAGGTGGTGGGGAATAATTCCAAGGCTGTTGAGGACTACCGGAAGAATCCGATGGCGATTGGATTTCTGGTCGGTCAAGTGATGAAGAAGTCGGGCGGGTCGGCAAACCCGGCTGTGGCTAGAGCAGAGTTGGAGAAGATACTTAATCAGTAGGTATCGGGGGGTGTATAATTAGGTGGCTGGATTAATGGTTTAAATGTATATTTATGCCAACAGCAGTAGCGGAAAGAGTAGTGATTGCTGAGGGGCCATGGGGAAATAAATACACAGTGCCAATTAGTAGTTTGGAATGGGACAGAAAGAGGGATAGAATCATCGGGATGTCAAAAAGGAGGCAGGGAGGAATCGGGGAAGAAGTGGTTTTAAAATATGACGGGCAGTTGAGAGCACAGCCAGTAATAAGATCAGGAACAACTGCGCAGGAGGATTAAGGTTTGGTAGGGTAAAATGAGGGATGGAGGAGTGGCAGACAAATTTTGAGAAGGAATACGGGAGACTAAACAAGGAGCAGAGGCAGGCAGTAGATTCGATTGAGGGGCCAGTGATGGTAGTGGCCGGGGCGGGGACAGGCAAGACCCAGGTAATAGCTCTGCGTATTGCCAACATTCTTCATAGGACACAAGTAAATCCGAGTAATGTTCTTTGTCTGACATTTACCGACTCAGGAGCAGCCAATATGCGAGAGAGGCTGACAGCAATTATTGGCCCGACAGCTTCGGCGGTCAAGATCTCGACTTTTCATGGTTTCTGTACCGGAGTAATCAGACAACATCCGGAGTATTTCTGGCAATTTCAAAGCGAATCTGAGCCTCTTGATAAGATCGAACAAATCGAGATAGGACAAAAGCTGATTGACCAGCTGCCCCTCGATAGCCCACTGCGAAGTCCCAGTGAAACTTATTTTTACCGTCCGACGATAATTGAGGCTATTGAGGCACTAAAAAAGGAAAATATTGGGGTTGACCGGTATGAGGAACTGGTCTCAAAAGCAGAACAATTTGTGACTGTGGTGGGATTGGATTACCAGCAACTTAAGGGGGTGGCGGCATATCCCAAAAATCAGCCAATAATTTTGCAGACAGTAGAAAGGATATTGAAACTGCCTGATTTGTCTGATGAGTATCGCAGGAAATTGTCGTCAATATTGTCAGGATTGACAGGAGCCAAGGAGATGAAGATGGCTCTGGTGGGTTATATCGACAGATTGGTCAGTCAATTGCCAAAGCAGAAAGCTCTGATCGGGTTGTATAGGGGATATCAGACAGAGTTGTTGGCTAGGAGAAAGTACGATTTTGACGACATGATTTTGTCGGTGATCCAGGCTTTTTCCAAAGAGTCGGTTTTGCTTGCCGAGTATCAGGAGAGATATCAGTATGTTTTGGTTGATGAATACCAGGATACTTCATCCTCGCAAAATCAAATTCTTGAGATGTTAACTTTGGGCCAGGAGTCGCCAAATATCTTTGTGGTGGGAGATGATGACCAGTCAATCTTTCGTTTTCAGGGAGCGTCGGTAGAAAATGTTTATAGCTTTTATGAGAAATACCAGACGACACCAATAGTTTTGCGAAACAATTATCGTAGTCACCAGTTGATACTGGACTCGAGTCAATCGGTGATTGAGAGAAATATCAACCGTCTGAGTCGACAAATTAAAGAGGTGGACAAGAGTCTGGTGACAACCAGAGAGTATGACGCCGACCCGATAAATATCCTGGCAGCGGAAAGCGAGACGGAGGAGAAGTATTTTGTAGCCAAGAAAATCAAGACTTTGATTGCCGGTGGTGTCAGACCTGGAGAAATTGCCATTCTCTGCCGCAACAATAGTGATATTAGCGATATCGCCCTGGTCTTGACTCAGGAGAAAGTCAGGTTTGTCAAAGACTACGGTATTAATATCCGACAGATAGAGGAGATACAAAGTCTGTGGGAATTGTTAAAGCTGGTTGCCAATCCGGATGATGAACTCCAAAAAAAGCGGGTATTGAACTGTCGGTTTATGAGGCTGCCGGCAGTGGATTTGTTTTGGTATTTACGTGGCAGACCAATTGAGGAATTATCAGACAAGTTCCGGCAAAGATTTAAGAGATTTGAGAAGAGACTAATGGTAAGTCAAAAGAAAAAGTCAAATTACTCGGCCGAGAAAATGTTTAACTGGGCAATTAGAAAATTTGGAGTTTTAAGATTCATATTAAAGCAAGGCAATATCGAGCTTCTAAAACAGTTGAATCGGTACTATGCCGAGTTTAGACAATTGGCTCACGAGACAGGAATTGACTTTGATGGAGTGGTGGCAAAGTTGGCAATTGGAGAGGAGCAGCAAATACAGATTACGTCTCCTCCCCTACTGGCTGATATACCAGAATGTGTCCGGCTGATGACTATTCACCGAGCCAAGGGGCGGGAGTTTGAGCAAGTGTTTTTGTATCGTGTTTTGGCTTCCCGCTGGGAAGAAGCAAGAGGACGGAGTCGGATCGACCCACCACTGGGAGTAGTGGGCCACGAGCTTCTTAATCCAGAATATGACGTTGAGCTGGAGGAAAACCGGAGGTTATTTTATGTCGCGTTGACTAGAGCAAAAAACCAAATATATATTTCGTATACCAAAAAAAATTATGATGGTCGAGAGCAATCGCCCTCGAGGTTCATCGGGGAAATTGATCCAAAACTGATCGAGCTGGTGGCAAATGACGCCAACTTAGAAAAAGAGGCCTTGGTGAGTTTGTATGGTCAAAAGACAACTTCGTCTCTGGGGATAACTATCGGTGAGTATTTGTCAGATTATTTGACCAAACACTATCGGCTTAATATCACCCACATTAATTCGTACCACAAGTGTCCTTATTGTTTTTTTGTTAAGACAATTTTGAGGCTGCCTCAGGCAAAGACAAAGCCCTTGTCCTATGGGACAGCAATACACGGAGCGCTGGCGTATTTATCAGCAAGCTACAATCGGACAAAAGTATTGATATCCAGGGAGAAGTTATTGGAGGTGTTTGTACAAAATCTGGTAAAAGAAAATTTGGCTACAGAGTCTGTTGCTGAGTTGACAGCGCGAGGAGAAAGGGCTCTGGGGAAATATTATGATTATTATTTTGAGCAATTGACAAGAGAATGTCTGGTAGAACACGACTTTCGCCCATATAGAGCAGAATGGAAGGGAATACCCATTACTGGTAAGGTTGACAGGATTGAGGTGTTGGACAATCAGGAAGTAAGGGTGGTGGACTACAAAACCGGCCAGTCAGAAAACAAATATCGAGAGCTGGGACCGGAGGGGGACTATTTTAGGCAATTGGTGTTTTATAAAATATTGGCGGAGAATAGCCAGGGGTTCCCCTACCGGGTTAAGTCAGGGGTGATTGATTTTGTCGAGCCGGATAAAAGTGACCGGTTTGTAAAACGGGAGTATGAAATATCGGATGAGGCGGTGACCAAGATGGAGGAGGTAATAAAGGACACTTGGGGCAAAATTACTTCTCTGGCCTTTGAGCCAAATCAAAAATGTGATGATCGGGAGAGATGGCATCGGTTTTATGGCAAATGGTTTGCTACAACTGGGGTAAAATAACAAAATGACAATTGTTTATCTAATGCTGGGGGTGCTGATATTGGCAATCGGCTATCTGGGATTTTGGTTGAGAAAAAGTGGCAGACAAAACTTGTCGGAGGAGATGGGTCAAGTGCTCAATCAAATTTTCCCGGAAGTACTCAAAAATGCCAATCAGCAGCTGATTACAATGGCCGATCAAAAAATCGGCACAGATCTCTCAAACAAGAAGGAAGCAATTGAAAAAATGGTCAAGCAGGTTCTCGATGAGTTGGCCAAAAATCAACATAAGCTAGAAACAGCCGAAAGGGATAGGGTGGGGAGTTTTAACGGACTAAAAGAGGCGATTGAAAATAATCAGAAGTTGACTCAGCAATTGAGGGTGACTACCGAAGGGTTAAAAAGTGTTTTGTCCAACAATCAAATGAGGGGAGCGTTTGGCGAAAAAGTAGCCGAGGATCTGCTTAAGCAGTCGGGTTTTGTTATAGGGGTTGACTATTCCAAGCAGGAGACAGAGGGGACATCGCGGCCTGATTTTACAATTTATTTGCCGGACAAAACCAAGGTAAACATTGATTCTAAGTTTCCCTATACCAATATCCTCAAGATGAGCGAAACAGATGATCAGAGCCAAAAAACTCAATATCTAAAATTATTTGAGCAGGATATCAAAAAAAAGATAGCCGAAGTGACCAGTCGGGACTATATTGATCCGGGGAAAAACACAGTTGACTTTGTGGTGGTGTTTATTCCCAACGAAATGATTTTTAGTTTTATTTATGAGAAATTTCCCAATTTGCTGGAGGAGGCATTTGCCAAGAAGGTGGTCTTTGCCGGACCATTTAGTTTTGTGGCAATATTGCGGATGGTAAGACAGGCCTATGACAACTTTCGTTATCAGCAAGATGTGGTGGAAATCATCGGTCAGATTCGACAGTTTGAAAAGGAGTTTGCCAGATACAATGAGGAGTTTGGCAAAATCGGAGAAAAGATAGAGGCGCTGGCAAAGACCTATGATACCGTCAATACTACGAGGACTAGGAAGTTGCTACGGGCGGTGGACAAGGTAGCATTACCTGCTTGACATCTGTTAGCAGTCTCGTTAACATATTGCTAAGATGGCAGACTTAACTCAGAGACAGATCAAAATTCTCAAATGTGTGGTCGAGGAATTTATAGAGACGGCTGAAGCTGTCGGCTCAGAGACCCTGGAAAAGAAATTTTCGCTGGGGATATCATCGGCAACTATCAGAAACGAGATGGCATCATTGACCCAGCTTGGATATCTCAAAAAGGGTCACACATCAGCTGGCAGGGCACCAACATCGATGGGTCTTAAGTATTATGTAAAAAATCTGATGACCCCAAAGCCCTTGTCGTTGTCTGATGAAATCGGAGCCAAAGAAAAGGTCTGGGATTATAGAAATGAGTTTGACAGTTTGCTCAAGATGGCTACCAGAGAGTTGTCACAAAGGACAAGAATGCTGGCGATTTCTACCAATGATAACAATGAAGTAATGACCTACGGGGCCTCACATCTTTTGGAGGAGCCGGAGTTTTACAATATAGACGTTACCAAGACAATATTGGCATTGATTGACAATGAAAATTTTTGGTTTGAAGTAGTAAAGCGGATAGGACCGGTGATTGATACCGGGGATGATACGGTTCATCTTCTAATTGGCGAGGATCTGGGGATAGAACATTTGGAATTGTGCGGGTTTATATATCAGACATACGAGGCTGGCCCGCATCGAGGGATCATGGGTATAGTTGGGCCAGCAAGAATCAGGTATCAGACAGTAGTGCCAATGGTAGATTATTTTGCTGATTTAATTACTAAGCTCAGTCGATGAAAACTCAAGTAAAAAATAAAAATACAAAGATTGATTGGCAGGCAAAATGTATTGAGGCCGAGAGGCGATCTTCTGAATTGGAGGAAAAATGGAAGATGGCTCTGGCAGATTATTTGAACTTAGAAAAGAGAGTAGAAGAGCAAAAGCAGGTGATGGCAATGATGGCCATGATCGGCATGGCAGCCAGAGTAATCGCTGCACTTGATGACCTTTACCTGGCCAATGATCATTTGAAAGACGATGGTCTAAAAATGGCAATTGGTAAATTTATGGACAGCATGAAGACAGAGGGGCTAGAGGAGATCAGAGTCCAACCGGGAGATAAGTACGACGCCCAAAAAATGGAGTGTCTGTCAACTGAATCGGGTGAAACTGATAAGGTAATCAGAGTGGTCAAAAGGGGTTATATGTTAAATGGCCAAGTAATCCGCCCGGCAGGGGTGATAGTTGGCACGTCAAAAATTATTACTAATTAATTAATTTATATGAGCAGCAACAAAATCATTGGAATAGATCTGGGTACGACAAATTCTTGTGTAGCAGTAATGGAGGGTGGGACGGCAAAAGTAGTGTTAACCAGTGAGGGTAGAAATGTTATCCCCTCGGTGGTGGAGATTATCAAAGGTCTGGTGGGTGATCTGGCCAAAAGGCAAATGGTGCTAAATCCGGCCAAGACTATCTCTAGTGTCAAAAGATTGATGGGAAGGCGGATTGATGATCCGGAGGTAGAAAAGTCAAAAAAGACAGCACCATTTAAGATTGTGGCCGGGAAGGATAATATGGCGGCGATAGAGATTGAGGGTAAGATTTACACCCCTCAGGAAATATCGGCCAAGATTTTGATCAAAGCCAAGACCGATGCCGAGAAATATTTGGGGGAAAAGGTTGAAAGGGCGGTGATAACCGTCCCGGCCTATTTTGACGACTCTCAGAGACAAGCGACCAAGCAGGCAGGAGAAATTGCCGGACTGAAAGTGGAGAGAATTGTCAACGAGCCGACAGCGGCAGCATTGGCCTATGGTCTGGACAAGAAAAATAAAGGGACAATTGCTGTCTACGATCTGGGTGGCGGGACTTTTGATATCTCGATATTGGAAATTGGCGATGGGGTTTTTGAAGTCAAGGCGACCAATGGTGATACTTTTTTGGGTGGTGATGATTTTGATCAAAAAATACTTAATTGGCTTTTGGATAATTTCAAAAAAGAACACGGAGTGGATTTGACTTCTGATCCCCAGGCCCTGCAGAGATTAAGGGAGGCGGCAGAAAAAGCCAAGATTGAGTTGTCCTCAGCTGTAGAAACTGAGATTAATTTGCCGTTTATTACCCAAAAAGATGGGCAACCACTACACTTGACGGTCAAGATGACCAGGGCAGAGCTAGAAAAATTGGTAGATGATCTTTTGCAAAGAACTCTCGAGCCTGTCAAGAAGTGTCTGGCAGATGCCAAGGTGAGCAAGAGCGATATTACTGACGTAGTCATGGTGGGTGGAATGACCCGGATGCCCAAAGTCCAGGAAATAGTTAAGGAGTTTTTTGGCAAGGATTTGAATACTACAGTAAATCCTGATGAGGTAGTAGCCATCGGGGCTGCGGTGCAGGGAGCAGTGCTGACCGGAGAGGTTAAGGATGTGGTGCTTTTGGATGTGACGCCACTGACACTGGGGATCGAGACAGCTGGTGGGGTAATGACCCAGCTAATTGAGCGAAATACGACTGTGCCAACCAAGAAGTCGCAGGTTTTTACTACCTACTCTGACAACCAGCCGCAGGTGGAAATCAATATTCTCCAGGGAGAGAGGCCGATGGCTAGTGATAACAAATCTCTTGGTAGGTTTATCCTGGATGGGATTGCGCCGGCACCGAGAGGAACACCACAGATTGAGGTAACTTTTGATATTGATAGCAATGGTATTTTGCATGTCTCGGCCAAGGACAAGGGTACAGGCAAGGAGCAGGCTATTACGATTCAAAATGCCACCAATCTCTCTGATGAGGAAGTGGAGAAAATGAAGAAAGACGCTGAGTTGCATTCACAGGAGGACTCTGACAAGAGAAGTCTGGCTGAGAGCCGTAACAAGCTTGATGCAACTATTTTCTCGGCAGAGAAGACTCTTAAAGACTTTGCTGACAAGGTCAAAGAGGAGGATAAGACCAAGATTGAGGAGAAAGTTAAAGCTGGTAAGGATCTTTTGGCCAAGACAGATGCTAAGAGGGATGAGTTTGACAAGTTTAGTGAAGAGCTAGGGCAGATTCTTCAAGTAGTCGGCCAGTCGGTCTATTCACAGCAACCGCCACAATCCCCTCCTCCTGAGTCTGGCGAGCCAAAAGAGGAGAAGAAGGATGAGGACAAAAAATCAGCTGAAGAGGGAGAGATTGTAAGTTAATAATTAATTATTTGTTATTAAAACAATGAACAGTGAATTGAAGTTACCAAGGTACAAAGCTGACAGGACTGAGGGTGAGCCCGGGGCTTCCGGTATGGTTGAGTGGGTTGATGTTGCGAGTATAGATAGGAAAACCCCGATGCACTATCTGAATGATGTAATTGATGGAAGGTTGGATAGTTCTAAAGACTTTAGTAAGACAAGGCGAAGTATTTATGCGCTCAAATTTGGTGATGGTGTTTCTTTGAAAGATGTTGCAAGGGTGGGAACTATTCTTAATGGACTAATGCACGAAACACCCGTGCTAACTAAAAACCATTTCCTTATGGCAGGAGATCTAAATCAGGGAGGACCTAAGTATTTAGTGTTACAACTGGCGGGAGGTTTTGGAATATACGAACGACACATAGAGACTCTGGTGAAGGAATATAATGCTTTGATTCCTGAGGGGGCAGTGTAATTTTGAGGTCAGCAAACTATGGCGG
>Ga0208958_1002954_pt1 | contig 13813 bp, 14 predicted proteins | sample RifOxyB1_FD_184032 | JGI IMG/M metagenome (GOLD analysis project Ga0208958, IMG submission 184032) | Soil microbial communities from Rifle, Colorado - Rifle Oxygen_injection B1 (SPAdes) | ecosystem: Environmental > Terrestrial > Deep subsurface > Rock core/Sediment | place: Rifle, Colorado... | reverse complement strand
AATTTGATTTGTTTGTTAATAAAGTTGATAACTACTTTAAAAATATGGCCCAATATAAACCTGAATTAACAAATATTATGACTCAAAAGTTCGAAATTATAAAACTGGACTAGTATATCTGAAATACTTTGAACAACCATATTTAAAAAAAATTATAATACCTATTTAAACTTTATCCAAAATCACTCACCACAAACTATATAAATTATTAATCAATCATTAATTTAAAGAAAAGTTATTTCTGAAAGATTTGAGGTGAATGAGAAAATGGAAGCATATCCAAAAAAAGGTACAACAACAGTAGGAATAGTCTGTAAAGATGGTATAGCTATGGCTGCAGATAGAAGAGCAACAGCTGGATTCTTAATTGCAAACAAAAAAACAACAAAGGTTTTACCAGTTAGTGATCATATGGTTATTACCACAGCAGGTCTTGTTTCAGATATTCAACTTTTCACAAAAATCATAAGAGCACAAATCATGTTACTAAAAATCAGAAAAGGTAAAGAACCAACTGTTAAAGAAGCTGCAAGTCTATTAGCAAACTTAGCTTATACTAATATCAGAAGACCAAGTATGATTCCAGGAATTGTAGGATTCCTATTTGGTGGCTATGATAAAACAGGATATTCATTATATGAGATTTCATTCGACGGTAGTATTATGCCTGTTGAAGATTACGCTTCTGATGGCTCTGGAAGTTCAGTAGCATTAGGAGTAATGGAAACTTTGTATAAAAAAGACCTCTCATTAGAGGAAGGAAAAGAATTAGCAGTTCGAGCACTCACTGCAGCTATGAGCAGAGATGCAGCAACTGGAAATGGTATTGATGTAATGGTAATCACTCCGAAAGGAACTGAATACGCAATTGAGAAAGAAGTAAAGACCATTATTAAATAAAATACCAAATTCTCAAAAATTAGAAAAAATGGCAGATATATTAAATGAAGTAGTAAATAAATTACCAAAAGACACAGACATAACTAGTTCTAACTTTGAAGCCGCAAACATTATCTTATACACAAAGAACGCAGATTTTTTTATAGATAACAAAGGCGAGATCAAAAAATTAGTTTCAGAATTTAAAAAAAGAATTGAACTCAGACCAGACCCAGCTCTATGTTTAGATATGGAAAAAACTGAAGCTTTAATCAAAAAAACACTCCCTGAAGAATCAAACATTGATCAGATCATTTTTGATCCACAAAGGAGTACAGTAATAATTGAAGCCGGAAATCCTGGAGCTGCGATAGGCAGATCTGGAGAATTATTAAAAGAAATCAAAGAAAAAACCCTTTGGGTCCCATTGATTAGAAGAAAACCTGCAATCAGATCAAAAATAATTGAAAACATTCGGGGTGTTCTTTATGAGAATAACGACTATAGAAAAAAATTCCTTAATGAAGTTGGAAAAAGAATCTATAATGGTTGGACTAAAGGAAGAAAAGAAGAATGGGTTAGAATTACAACATTAGGTGCAGGAAGACAAGTTGGTAGATCTTGCTTTTTAGTTCAAACTCCAGAATCTAGAATATTATTAGATTGTGGATTAAATCCCGCAGCAAGTGAAGATGAAGCTTATCCTTACTTTGATTGCCCAGAGTTCAGAATTAACGAACTAGACGCAGTCATTATTTCCCACGCACACTTAGATCACAGTGCAATGGTTCCATTATTAGTGAAATATGGTTTTAAAGGCCCAGTATACTGTACAGAACCAACTAGAGATATTATGTCTTTATTAGCTTTAGATTTCATTTCTATTGGTTTCAAAAATGCAAAAAAACCAGCATATGAAGTTGCTGATGTAAAACAAATGGTCAAACAAACTGTTTGTATTAATATGGAAGAAGTTACTGACATCACTCCAGATATTAGACTCACATTCTACAACTCAGGCCATATTTTAGGTGGTGCAATGCCCCACTTACATATTGGTAATGGTTTACACAATATCTTATACACCGCAGACTTATTGTATGAAACTTCAAACTTACTACCAAAAGCAGTAACTCGTTATCCAAGATTAGAAACCGTTATCATTGAAAGTACTTATGGTGGAAATAATGATATTATTGCTTCAAGAAAAGAAAGTGATGATCTTTTAATGGCCACAATTAAAAAGACAATTGAACGTGGTGGTAAAGTCTTAATGCCAATATTAGGTGTAGGTCGTTCCCAAGAAATTATGTTAATGATTGATAGAGCAGTTAAAGAAGGTACTATCCCAAAAATACCCATTCTTTTACAAGGTATGGTCTGGGATGTAAACGCAATTCATACTGCATATCCTGAATTCTTTAATGCTGCAGTTAGAAAACAAATTTTCTATGATGACAATAATCCATTCTTATCAGACACATTCAAAAAAGTTGGTAGCCAAAAAGAAATGGAACAAATAATACACTCTGCAGATCCCTGTGTAATCATGGCAACCTCAGGAATGCTTACAGGCGGAGCTTCATTAGAATATTTCAAAACACTTTCGGAGAATGCAAAAAATACAGTAATTTTAACCTGTTATCAAGGTGAAGGTTCACTTGGAAGAAGAATCCAAAATGGAGAAAAAGAAATCAGCTTCTCCGTGGGTGATAATAAAACTGGAATAACAACTGTTAGAGCAGAAATTTTAACAATCAAAGGTTTCTCTGGTCATAGTTCAAGACCACAATTAATGTCCTTCTTGAAAAACTTAGACCCAAGACCAAAAAGAATATTGATCCAACACGGAGAAAATAGCAAATGTTTAGAATTTGCTTCAACAGTCCATAAATTATTACGAATGGAAACTACCGTACCTAGGAACTTAGATTCTATAAGATTAATTTAATTTTTTTATTTCTAAATTCTTGTAAAATTTTAAAAATTAAACAACTGTCCCTACTCTTTAGGGAATACAGAACAAAAGATTTATAAACCTGCTATTACTCCCAAAAAGTAGTTCATTAAGGCAATCCCTCCCTGTGTTTACTGGTGGCGCAGCGATGTACCACCTTTAAACCTTTTTAAAACTTAAAGAAATCCTTCAAGGTTTTCTGAGTTCTACAACGTTCTAAAACTTGACTTTTAATCAAAATATTATCCACATTATAATGAAAATGCATAGAAGTTAACCTTTGTGCATACTCGATCATTTCATTTTCAGAACCAAATATTTCGCAAGAGCCCATAGCTTTACGAACAGCTTCTCTAACAACCCAAACACCTAAAGGAGTAGTATACTCGTCTGTAATAAATCTTAATACTAACACAGTCGCTTGTTTCTTCATACCTTTCAATTTTTCAAGCACAGCTAACCGAGAAGCATAATAACCCCCAACGCAATTATTTGCATAAGATTTTCTTCCATCAAAAAATTCATAGTCAGTTGAATACTTAACTTCATTACTCATATTCAATAAACTCGTAGGCATATACATTTCAAAAAGTTCATAGGACCAAACACGCGGGAAAAACATTACCAAAAAATAATTCCCCATATACCCACCAAAAAACAAACTATAATCTGCCTCTTTAAAATCTTTAACATCCTCAAGAATATTCTTCCCTAAAGAATCATCAACAGCAGTTATCGACCAACGAGTTGGAACCAACTTCCTTTGTGGTTTCACACCCAAAGTCCCAATAGACAAAATTCTAGTTAAAAAAGTTTCATCAAACCCTTTCTTATACAAATAATTTAAAGAGTCATTAGCTTTCCTATCCGTATCAGAAACAACTTTATCAACCCTAGAATCTACATGCGGATTTGACATTAACATTGCCCTTTTCAGTTCAGCATTCGCACCAATTACAGTTTCAACATCCGAAGTTTTCACTCGATATTTCGGTTTTTTATTCAGAAGATACTCGATATCAACAGGCCTTGAAGCCATCGCAACTTCTTGAGACAAAGTAACATACCTTGACATAGATTTAACATTATTTTGAAATTTAGAATTAATCAGTACAGATCTAAAATCAAGAACATCATTAATTTTAAAATTCCTTTGGCTCCATTCTTTTGGCGCATCATAAAGATTAGATTCATCTGTAACAACATCAGGTAAAGCAAGAATACCAACATTAATTGACGGATAATTATATCTCCCCACAAATACACTCGGTGAAGTCCCAACAAAATTCTCCTTCTCCAACTTCGAAATTTTAAATTGGGGCATCTTTGAAAAAATTGGACAATAACTATGACCACACTTCAAAGGTTTAGAAAAATTCTTACCCTGACACCTGAAACAATCCATCAAAAAATAAAATATTGATGAACTTATAAGTTTTCATAGAAACAAAAAACTATATATACTAAAATAGTCATTATAAACCAAAAGGAGGTGTCATTATGGCAAAGAAAAAGAAAAGTGTTTTAGATTGGATTGCATTTGTTTTGCTAATTGTTGGTGGCTTAAACTGGGGTCTTGTTGGTTTATTCAGCTTTGACTTGGTAAGCTACATATTCGGATCAATTCCATTATTGCAAAACATAGTCTATGTATTAGTTGGATTAGCCGCTCTATACACAATTTACTACTTATATAAGGATTAATTTTTTCTTTTTTATTATTTTCTTCTAACAAAACCTTTAAAAACTCATAAAAATCCCAAGAATGAAAGGAAATGTAGGCTTTGCAACCTGAATCCTAGGAAAAACTAAAAATGGGAATGTATAAAGCAATCAAAGAGCTATGGAAAAGTCCTAAAGCCAATTTAGGTGAGCTCTACAAACAAAGGCTAATTGAATGGCGTAGACAAGACGTATTTACAGAAATTAAAAGACCAACGAGGTTGGATCGTGCAAGATCATTAGGTTATCGTGCAAAAAAAGGTTTCTTCTTAACTAGAGTTAGAGTTCTAAAAGGTGCACACACCAGAGAATTCAGACATTCAGGCAGAAGATCCAAAACAATGAGACGTTTAAAAATCGTTGGTATGAGTTATCAATGGATCGCAGAACAAAAAGCTCAAAGAAAACACAAAAACCTACAAGTTTTGAATTCATATTATGTTGGTGAAGATGGTGTTCATAAATGGTTTGAAGTCATTTTGGTTGATACACATGCACCTGAAATAATTTCGGATAAGACTATTAACTGGATTACAAAACAGAATGACAATAGAGTCTTCAGAGGTCAAACATCAGCTGCAAGAAAATCAAGAGGTTTAAGAAGAAAAGGAACCGGTGCTGAAAAATTAAGACCAAGTAGAAGAGCACATAATAGATTAGCAAAATAAATTATTTTTTTCTTTTAATTAAAATTATTTTATCATTCTTATTACCAGTAAATTTTGAAATCAAATAGACAACAAAAGCTAATACCAATAAAATCAAAAATATACCCATTATAAAAATTATAAATACCGAACCTAAAACAAACCCAATTAACAAAACAATTGGGAATATTAATAACAATATTAACTTAGAAATTAAACTCACCTTCTTCCCATTAACACTAAAATAACTTAATTCAATATAAGCAACAATAATTAATACAACCGAAATCAATAATAATAATCTCCAATCCATAAAAAATCCTAAAGAAAGCAAGTTTATAATCTTTTTCCTAAAAAAGTATTTAAATCCAATAAAGACCCCCTATTACATGAAAAAAGTGTTACTTCTAGGGATATTTTTATTATTCATCCCATTTGCAATCTCAGGAAGTGTAACATTAAATACACCAATTGAAAATAATATTACTAACGCAACCAGCATAACCTTTTCTTGTACAGCTTCAGATACATCATTATCAGTAACTTCTATCGCGCTTTATACTAATGAATCTGGTTCAATGTCCCAAGTTGCAATTGATAGCACTGGAACTGAAACCGTATCATTCACAGAAACATTTTCTGTAGGCAACTATCTCTGGAATTGTTTAGCAACATTCTCTGATGCATCAACAGCAGAAGCAACAAGCGACAATACATTCACAATTCATGCATTAAATTATGCAGGCACTATTCCCAACCAAACAATAGCCGAAGATTCCAGTGCAACAACAGCATTTGATTTAGATACATATTTTACAAACGCAAGATATTACACAATCCAAGGGAATTATTCAATAAATCTATCCATTAACTCCAACAATGAAGTACTAATAACACCCTCAACAAACTACACAGGCACACAAACCATAATTATTTCAGGACACTTTAATACAGTCTCATTCTCAAGCAACCCATTTTTAGTTAATATCACAGAAGTAAATGATAATCCCTATTTAATTACAGATATCCTTAATCAATCTTCAACAATTAACACTTCATTTACAATAAATATCAACCAATATTTTACAGACATTGATTCAGAATTAAATTACACCATAAATTCCACATCATTTACAATAAATAAAACTTCTTCAAGCTCAATAACCATTATCCCCCATCCAACATTTTCTGGAACAAAACAAGTCACAATTACAGCAACAGACGGCTCATTAACAGCAACAAGTAATGCATTTACAATCAATATTTCTTCAGCAGAAGAATCAGTTTTAACTATTGAATCATACTCCCCAGAAGATAATCTGACTTTAGAAACCGGTGAAGAACAAGAATTTGAAATAACTCCATCAACAGACGGGGGGACATTAACATATCTTTGGACATTAAATTCAGATAATGTCTCAACTTCAAGCAGTTATAAATTTACAGCAGAAGAAGAAGGCACATATTCATTAGTTGCAACAGTCTCTAACGGAAATACAACCGATTCCAAAATCTGGACAATAATTGTTGGTTCAGATTTAATTACAACAGAAGAGGAAATTAGATCGATCTTATCAGAAAGTTCAGAAAATGCAGTTTGTGGTAATGGTGTTGCAGAATCCGGTGAAACTTGTTCTACATGTACATTAGATGTTATTTGCCCTTCAGGCTCAATCTGCACAAACGGTACTTGTCAAGAAAAACAAAGTGCATTAACGGGAATAATTATATTAGCATTAGTAACCATCGGAATTGTAATAATAGGAATATTAATATACTACGTAATATCAGTCAAACCAACAAAAAATAAACCCCAACAATTTCAGTATCGGGCGGCTACAATTTCACCCCCAGCAAATTTTACTGATTTTTACAAGAAAAAATGATCCCAGACACAGAACTAAAAAAACTTCATGATTTGATAATTAAAGCAGATAATCCATTATACTTATTTGATGATGACCCTGATGGACTTTGTTCATTTCTAATTTTTTGGCGTGCAACAAAAAAAGGTAAAGGTATTGCACTAAAAGGAAAACCAACCAAAGATACAATTATGAAAAATCTCCAACGTACAAATGACCTTTTAGTAATTTTAGATAAACCCGTTTTAGAAGATGAAGCCCTTGATGAAGTAGGAATCCCGATTGTTTACTTAGATCATCACCCAATAAATCATATTACAAAAGAAAATTTTTATTATTTTAATCCAAAATTCCAAGATTCAGAAGACGAACTTTCAACAGCATATTGGGCATACAAAGCCATGAAAACAGATCTTTGGTTATCAGCTGTTGGCACTATCTCAGATTGGCACATCCCAGACTACATAAACGAAATACAAACACAATTCCCAGACATATTTACTAATATTGATAATCCTGGAGAAGCAATCTTTAATTCACCATTTGGAAGATTATCAAAAACATTTTTATTTTCTTTAAAGGGCAGTTCAGATATCACAAAACAATGCATTAAAATTTTAACAAGAATAGAATCACCTTATGAGATATTAAATCAAACAACACCCCAAGGGAAATATATCTACAAACACTATGAAAAGATGAATGTTAAATATGAAAAAGCTATAGAAGAAGCTTCAAAACACATTGATGGTGAACAATTTTTAATTTATATCTACCATTCAACAGAAGACAGTTTTACCTCAATTATTTCAAATGAATTAGTTTATAGAAACCCGAACAGGATAATTATAATTGCTCGTATGAAAGGCGAAAAAGTTAGCATAAGTATGAGATCCTGGAAATTAAACTTACCACCAATAGTAAAAAAATCCTTAGAAGGAATCCAAGGTTCAGGTGGAGGGCATCTTCATGCATGTGGTGCCGTAATTAACGCAAATGATTTAGATATATTCATAAATAATTTCAAAAAACATGCATTAGAAGAATTAAACAAAAAATAATAATACTCCTAAACCTAAAACACATCCTAAAGTGATATAAGGCATCGCAGGATAATATTTTTTCTTTTCACCATAAACAAACAATACTAATAACATTAATCCGGAAAATAAAGGTACAATATATGTTCTAAAATCAAATAACCCCAAACCAAAATACATCATAACCACAGCTGAAAATAATAATGGGAACCCAATATCCCCGCCACCAAGGATAGCCAGATTCTTTCCATAAGGCACAGCTAAACCCGCAAACAATTTTGCTTTACTTTGAGTTTTTGCCATTTTAATCATATGCTTTGTTTTTATAACTGCAATATAATCATAAATTGAGATTAAAATCAATAACACAAATATAGATAATAAATTCAAAACAGGAATAAAGATTGCGGCCATAGCACCATAGATAAATAATTCTGAAAAATTATGCACAATCGGATTTGGAATAAATATCCTCCAAAGAGTTAAAATAAATGCAAATATCAAAGCAAAAATAATCCCAAAGAATACATTCAAACTAATAATCAAAGTAATAAATACAGATAGAAAGAACCAAAATTTCCACAACCAAAATAATTTAAACTTAAATAACATCAAAATTAAAAAAGTAGCAACAAGCATAAAGAAGAATAATGGTATAAAAGAAGTTTGTTGATCAAATTCTGGTTTCTCAATTCCCAAAGGCAGATCACTATTATTATAATAGTCAACAACAACTAACCCAACAATTTGGGCAACTAAAAAAAGCAGTATCATTAAACTAATAACCTTAAAATTATGTTTCATTAAAAGAATACTAGGATAAAGAATTTAAAAAACTTTGTACAAACAACAAAAAGATATATAAACCAAGTTTCCTAATAAACACACCAATGGAAAAAGAGGTATTAATTCAAATAGAGAATATTACAAAAAAATTTGGTGACCACGTTGTTCTTAGTGGATTATCATTAACAATACCTAAAGATGGAATTTTTGGGATTATGGGTTTATCAGGTTCAGGTAAAACAACTCTATTAAACATTTTAATCGGATTCTGGCAACCAACATCCGGGAAAGTTTATTATAATTTTGTTGACATTCACAAAAACCAACATCTAATCAAACAGTTATTTGGCTTTGCAACTCAAGAAGGCAGTGTCTATCCAAATTTAACTGTTGAAGAAAATTTAAGATATTTTGGTAAATTATACAATATCCAATCAAGAGAACTAGAAAAAAGAATTTACGAATTAATCAAACAATTTGATTTACTTGACTCAAGAAACCAATATGCAAAAGAACTATCAACAGGAATGTACCGAAGATTAGATATCGCATGTTCATTAATCCATAATCCTAAAGTCTTAATTTTAGACGAACCAACCGGAAACCTAGACCCAATTCTTCGAAAAAAGGTCATGGCCATGATCCGTGAAATTCAAGATAATGGAACAAAAGTAATAATCACTTCTCACTTGTTAGGCGAATTAGAAAAAGTGTGCGATACTTTGGCAATTCTTCACAAAGGAAAAATTTGGGAATTCGGAACCCCAAACGAACTCAAAGAAAAATATACCACTTATGAAGAAATGAAAATTGAAACAAAAAGCCATAACTACGAAGAACTAATTCCAATGTTAAAAAGATTTAACACCCGAAATATTACCCAAAAAAACAAAGAATTATTTTTATACACCACTGAAGCAGAAAATATTCTGAGTTATATTTTAAATTATTTGAAAACAACAAATGACCAATTATTGAATGTAGAAGTCAGTAAACCATCAATTGAAGAGGTATTCGAATCCGTGACTAGAAGATGAAACCATTATTTAACCATCAAAAACAAATGCAAGAAAAACTTTACGAGCGCCCTACAATTAATCCATTTACTAAAATTTACTTCATGCTCGAAAAAAATTTAAAATTGCTCATTAGAACCAAAACCACAGCTATAATATTCATTCTAGGGCCATTAATTATCACAGCATTACTTGCAATAGCATTCAACACTTCAACTTTAGCTGATGTAAACATAGCTGTCTACTCAGATTCATACTCTGAATTAACAGAATCATTAATTAACAATCTTTCAGCCAGCAATAATAATATTATAAAAGCAAATTCCGAACCAGATTGTATTGATTCAGCAAGATTTGGTGACTTCCAAGTTTGTATTATTTTTCCTGAAGATCTAGCAGTAAGTAACGACGGGGATAATATAATTAGTATCTATGTAGACAATTCTAGACTAAATATAGCTAATTTAATAGCAAGCCAAATCACAACAAAAGTTTCTATTGAATCTTCAGCATTAAGTGAAGATATGATTTCAAACATCTTAATCGTATTAGATACAGCGAACACAAAATCAACTCAAACAAAATCAATAGTCACAGAATTATTATCTAAAAATTCTGAAATTACATCATCAATAGAAGAAACCTCTAATTCCTTAGAATCCTTAGACCTAGATTATACTTCAATAGACAACAGCACCACAATAAATGGTTACCTCTCAACATTAAGTTCAGCATGTAACAGTTCAAGTTCAACAATTACAAAATTAAAAGACCAAATAACTGCCTTACAAAATAATTATTCTCTTGTAACTACCAAACTAACTAGTGCAAAAGACTCTATTGAAACCTTATCAACAACTTTACCAACAATTTCTTCTGATATCTCAGCACAAACTTCTAAATTAAACTCAATAGAAACAAACTTAGTCTCAATCACAAACAATATTGCAACAATTCAAGTAACAAATGCTGGAAGTATAGCTACACCATTAAGAACCGAAATCGAATCTTCAAGCACAACAAACAGTTTCTTGATGTTCATCTTACCAACAATGTTAACAATAATCATAATGTTCCTAGCATTATTAATGAGTTCCTCAGGTATTATCGCAGAGAAAGAATCTAAAGCTTACTTTAGAAATTTTATCACACCAACTAATGGCTTACTATTCCTTATGGGCGAATTCTTAAGCAATATCTTGGTCCTTTCAGCACAAATTGTAATCATCTTAAGTGTCCTCTATATATTCCTAAAAGGAGTTATCTCTCAAGAAGCATTAATTTTAACTGGTTTAGCTTTACTTTCAATAGGAATATTCTTCACACTATTGGGTATGCTCATAGGATACCTCTTCAATACAAAACAAACAGTAACAATAGCCTCAATTTCAACAGGAATGGTACTCCTATTCTTCTCAAATACAATAATTCCATTAGAAACCCTTTCTTCAAAAATTAGAGATGTCTTATCTTATAATCCATTTATCTTAGGAGAAACTATGCTTAAAAAGATATTACTATTCAATTCATTATTCTCAGGAATAGACCAAATGCTATTAATTATGGGTATAGGTAGCCTAATTGTTCTCATAGCAGCTATCGTCGCTAGAAGCATTTCAAAGCATTATTTCTCAACCTAAATTCACTACTTTATAAAAGTAAAAAATGGAAAGGTTTATAAACAAAAGTAAGTTTTCACTACCGAGGTGAAGGAGTAAAAGATGATAGTAAATGAAGAATTCCTAAAAAAATTAAGATCCTCATTCGATTTAAACATATATGAAGTAAAAGTTTGGACAGCAATATTATCTCGAGGTGTTGCAACCGCAGGAGAGCTTGCAGATATTTCAAACGTACCAAGAAGCAGAAGTTATGATGTTCTAGAAAACCTAGAAAAGAAAGGTTTCATTATCATGAAATTGGGTAAACCAATTAAATATATCGCAGTTAAACCCGAAGAAATTCTAAAAAGAATCAAGAAAAAAGTTCAAGATGAAGCAGATACTCAAATGGCAATGCTTTCAAAAGTTGGTAGCACAGAAATTTACCAAGAGATTGAATTATTATACAAACAGGGTATTGATAAAATTGATCCAGCAGAACTTTCTGGAGTAATTAAAGGACGAAAGAACTTATACGACCATCTGAAAACTATAATCACAAACGCAGAAAAATCAGTTTCAATTATGACTACAGACAAAGGTTTAATAAGAAAAATTGACGTTTTAAAATCTTCATTGAAAAAAACAAAAGCTGGAGTAAAAATTAAAATTGTCGCTCCAATCAAAGAAGCTTCATTCATTCCAAAAGATGTTCGTGAAAATGTTGAATTTAGAAGCGCTGATGAAGCTACAAAAGCAAGATTTATTATTGTTGATGGCAAAGAATTATTATTCATGCTTTCAGATGACAACGAAGTTCATGAAGCATATGATATGGGCATTTGGGTTAAAACACCTTACTTTGCTCAAGCATTAAACCAAATGTTTGAATTAAACTGGAAAAATCTAAAGAGGATCTAAAAATGGGACTAAAAGATAATTTATTTGGATTTGCTGCAGTAATAGGAATAGGAGCATTAACACCATTAATTTGTAATAGTTTACAATCAGAAAGTTGTGAAGAATTAGTTGAACAAAATTTAAGAAAATCAAGTTTTATTCCAAATCAAGATTCTATTGAGGGTTTTGAATAACCCCTTTATTTAGAAAAATAGAACTTTTCTAATTTTTTTTAAGTCATAATCTTTGTATTTTACTCCCTGTATTACTATTTTGCTTCAGATTATCTCTTATTTTCTTAAATTTTCTCTTTTTTTTAGATAGCTCTCGCTAGCTTAATTCTTTCTAAAGTTACAAGTTGGTATAAATTATATCCGAAACATTTGAACATTTCCTTTATGGAAACTCTCTCAATGGTCTTCACATTTGTGTGTTCTCCATTGAACACACATTTTATGACTCCAAATGGTCTTTCTCCAGGTGCTCTTTTTTTTGAAATTCTAAAATTTCTTAGTTTTTGTTTTATTGTTAATTTTCCTCTTTTCATACTTGCATTTCCTTTTGCTTTTGTTTCCTTACCAGTATATCCTCTATCTCTGTATGCTACTTCATCTTTATCTGAAAGATCAATCTCTCCATCATGAAGTGATGCAGTTGTCACTTCATATTCTCTAATCAGCAAAAAATCAGTATCAGATTTGACATGATTTTTATAACCATAATGAACTTGACCTCTTTTAACTGAGAAAGTACCATCTTTATCGATATGCTCTTTTTGTTTCTCAGAGTATATAATCTCTTCACCATTCTTTTTTGCAATTTTTTCTTTTCTATATCTTGTTTTACCAATATTTGCCTCGATAAATGTTGCATCTTGAATTATTCCTTTAATAATTTTGTAACCTTTAGCATCCATTTGTCGTTGCAACTCATTCCAGATTTTTTTATCTGTTCCATTTTCTTTTAAACGATCTCTATGTTTCCACACACTTGAAAAATCAGGAATAGTTTCGGGAAATCCTAAAAAATTACGAAATGATAGACGATCATGGCAAGAAAATTCTAATTCTTCATCACTTAATCCATACCAGGATTGTAAAAGCATAGAACGAACAATCACTAGTTCATCAGTATGCGGTCGCCCACCAATTTTTTTATTATCATAAAAAACACTTGCGATAAGAGGAATAAATGGTTGCCAATCAATTTGTTCTTTCATAAGAACAAGACGATCGCCTAATCCTCTAACTTTTTGATATTGTTCCTTCAAAATAAATTCATTAAAACTCATATTTATTCACCTCAGCTTTATCGACGAGAAACTACTATTTATATCTTGTGAATTAGTTAAGAAAAAACATCTGAAATAGTTAGCAGGGGGTTATTCAAAACTCTCTATA
>Ga0208958_1002950_pt1 | contig 13826 bp, 20 predicted proteins | sample RifOxyB1_FD_184032 | JGI IMG/M metagenome (GOLD analysis project Ga0208958, IMG submission 184032) | Soil microbial communities from Rifle, Colorado - Rifle Oxygen_injection B1 (SPAdes) | ecosystem: Environmental > Terrestrial > Deep subsurface > Rock core/Sediment | place: Rifle, Colorado... | reverse complement strand
GGGCCACCCCGGAGTAGACCAGCGCCGCGACGACGTCGGACAGGGTCTCCGCGGCCCCGGCGTCGCTCCCCTGGAGGGCCTGCCGAATCGCCCCGGTGCGCGGGTAGGGCAGGCAGACCCACTGCGCGCCGGCGTAGGAGACGACGTCGAAGCGCTCGCGTGCGACGACGAACGGCGCGAACTGCACGGCGACCAGCGCCGACGGTTTCTCCTCGCCCTTGACGGCGTCGTGGTTGCCGCTGATGACGAGCACCTTCCCGGCCTCGCAGGCGGCGGCGAGCAGGTACAGGATCTCGGCCGCGGTGCCGATCTCCTCCGGCGAGGGCCGCGCGGTGTCGAAGACGTCGCCGGCGACGACGCAGCCGGCGATCGGCCCGACGGCCTGGGCCTCGGTGATGAGGGCCCGGACGGCGTCGACCAGGTCGACGAGGGCGGCGTTGCGGCCGCTCGGGTGGAGCACTCGGATCCCGCCGAAGGTGCGCGAGGCGGAGACGTGCAGGTCGGCCAGGTGGAGGATCCTCATCGCCCACCCCCGACCTTCGTCAGTGCCCGCTCGTACCAGCGCGGCAGGTCGTCCGCGGTCTCGGGCTCCTGCCCGGCCTGCACGCGCGCGGCGACGTCATCCTGCCCGATCTGCCGCAGCAGGGCGGCCAGCAGGGCGGCCTGCTCGCCCGTCGTCGTCAGGGCCTGGAACTCCGCCAGCGTCGGCCAGAACGGATCCTGCTTCGGCGCCGTCTTCTGCGTCGGGCGGTCCCAGGGGTCGGCGCCTTCCGCGGGCGGCGCGGCCGGCCGGCGCAGCTCGTCACGGGCCGCGTTCGGCTCCGGGCCGCGGGCCGGCTCGGACGCCGGGGGGGCGGACGTCCGAGCCGGCCCCGATGTCTCGGGCTCCTCGTGAGCGGCGAGTTGGGCGACGACCGGGGGCGACGCCAGGGCGTCGAGTACCCCCAGCCGCTGGCCGGCGCCGAACGCCAGCTTCGCGAGGCCGGTGTGCTTCGCGATGAGCATCGCGCGGGCCACGGGGTCGTTCTCGTAGTCGATGGCCGGGACGAGCTTCAGGAAAACGAAGGGGTACTGCCGCAGCTCCGTGACGCGGAAGCCGCCGCGCTTCATCCGCAGCAGGCGCTCGATCACCCGCGACTTCGCCCCGCTCGTGGCCTTCGTCATGGCGTGGACGCGGTCCTCGATCAAGGTCTTCTGGGCCGCGGCCTCGCCGGTCTGCTCGCGGGTGAGCCCCTTCGAGTCGTTGGCCTTCCACCACTTCTCGGCCTTCGCGCGGGCCTGCTCGGCACGGGCGGCGACGTCGTAGGTGTAGTGGTCGGTCAGCTCCTGCTCGGTGCCGTCGAGCAGGGCGCGGGAGCCGGTGGCCTGGACGGTGACGTACTCCGGGCAGCGCTCGGTGACGCGCACGGAGACCCAGTCGATGCCGGCCGCCGAACCGAGCTTCTCCAGACTCCCGTTGGAGAGCGCCCAGAGCGGCTCGTCGGCCCCGGGCTTGCCGCCGCCCGGGGCGTAGACCGGATCGTCGCCGTCGGGGTCGAGCTTGACCACGACCATCGCCACCCGGTGCATCGGCGGGATCGGCACCAGGGCGGTCTCGCCGAGCACGAAGGCGTGCTGCCGCATCCGCTCCACGGCGGCCAGGGCTTCCCGGATGTCGCCGAATTCGCGGGGCTCGTCCGAAGGGGTCTGCGCGGGCCCTTGCGGCCCGCCGGTCTGCTGTGCCATGCTATCCTCACCTTTCGGGCTTCCGCCCGGACTGGTTCCCTTGGGCCCGCCGCGGTCCCCCAGGCAATGCCTGTCGCGGCGGGCTTCTTCGTTCTCAGGACTCCGGCGGCGGGTCCGGCAGCTCGAACGGCTCCGCGTGGAAAAATACGTCCCGCTCGCAGCCGTAGGCCTGTGCGAGGGCCGCGATCTGCCGACCGTCCGGCTCCGTCCGCCCCTTCTCCCACTGGCAGATGGCCGCGTAGGTCATCGGGGCGCCGATCGCTGTACAGACGGCGGCGGCCTTCCTCTGCGTCAACCCGGCTTGCTTGCGCGCGAGGGCCAGCCTGGTCGGCTGCCAGTCGACCATGGGCCGGGCCGCGGCCTTCTGCGCCTTGTCGCTGGTCTTCCTTGCCACGTCTCCTCCTCGTTGCTTCAGTCCGGGCGCCGCCCGGCTCAGGTGCCGCTCTCGCCGCCCAGCTTGCCGACGACGGCGGCGACCGCATCCCGGACCGCCGGAGAGACAGGTCCCTGGGCGACCCACTCGGCGACCGCGGCGACGAGCCGCAGCCCCAGGCGCTCGCGGCGTCGGGCGGTCTTCTCGGCCTCGCGCCGGGCGCGCTCCGCGGGGGTGTCGTCGAGCCCCCAGAACGCCGGGCCGTTGACCCGCGTCCCGCCGAGCACGACGCGGGCGGCCGACGACAGGCTGCGCTCCTTCCCCTGGCCGCCGTCGGGGCCGGTCAGGGTGAAGCCGGAGTGGTCGACCCGCAGGCGCCAGGTCCGGCCGTCGTGCTCCCGCGAGAGGACGGTCCCCACCGCGGGGATGCGCGGGTCGGCGTGCCCGGTCGGCGGCTCGAAGGGGGTCCCGTCGGGGACCACGCGCAACTCGTCCGTGGGGCCCAACATCCGGCCGGCGATCTGGCCGCCGTGCTCGAGGTAGCAGCCCATGCGGTGGCCGCCCGAGTCGGGGTCGCTCAGGATGCGCAGCAGCATCCCGTCGGCGTGCCGGTAGAGCCGGCCGGTCTCGACCAGCGGGGCGAGCACGGGGGCGGGCGGGGCGGCGGGCTCCGGCTCCGCCGCCGCAGGCTCTTCCGCCGGCGCGAGGTCCAGGCGGGCGAGCACCAGCGCCACCTCGGCCTTCGTGGTGCCGCGGGGCGTCGACTCGCCGCTCCGGATCGCGTACTCCCGGCGCAGGTCGTTGAACGACCAGGTTTCGTACTCCTGGATGCGGGCGGCGAGCGCCGCGTCGGGGTCCGCTGGCTCCGGGGCGGACCCGACCACGGGCTCCGCGCCCGGCTCCGGCTGACTCTCGTCGGCGGCGGGCTCCGCCGTCGCAGTCGGTGCCGCCTCGTCCGTGGCCGGGGCCTCGTCCTCCGCGGTCGGCGCGGCGTGGTTGTCGTCGCAGTCGGCGGCGGCGGGCTCGGCCTCCGCGGGGACCTTCACGCACCACTCGCAGGTGCAGCCCTCGCGGCAGTCCTCGCCCCCGGCGGAACCGCAGACCGGGCAACGGTCGGGGTCGTCCGGGTAGCTGTCGTCCGTGGCGGTCTCCTCGACGACGGGCTCCGCGGCGTCCTCGCCGGCGTCGGTCGTCCCGTCGCCGTCCAGGTCGCCCGCGGGCTCCGTGCCGTCGGGCACCCCGAGCAGGCGCAGGAACTCGACCCGCCCGACACCCTCCGTGGCCTCGTTGAGCGCCTCGGCGACGTTGGACGAGGAGACCAGGTGGGTCGGGCCGTCCCCGATCGTGACGCGGTACTGCAAGCCCTGGCGCTCGATGCCGATCCCGTGGTCGGCGCCGAACGCATCCTCGAGCATCGACGCAAACGGGTTGCTGCTCACGGTGTTCCTCCTGGTCCCTTGGGCCGCTCCCCAGCGGCGCCCCCAAGGTAGCGCGGGCGGATGGGCTTGTCAATGAAATAACGCATGGGCAAACGGGAGTCAGTCGCTCGGCTTCGCGGCAGGCTCGAACTCCTGCTGCGGCGCGTCCAGGGCTTCCCGGCCGGCCTCGTCGGCGGCGGGGCGATGGGCCTCGGGGTACTTCCAGGCGCGCAGTCCACCGGCGGCGCAGACGCGGCACAGCGGAGCCGTCGCGACATCGATGGTCTCGTGGAGCGGCAGTCGGCAGCGGTCGCAGCGGCGGGCCTCGCTCACGGGCGGCCTCCTCGTAGGCGCTGGGCCAGCCAGGCGGCGGACCGTGCGCGCTCGGCCTCGCACCAACTTGCGACTGCGGCGACGCCCCCGCCGACCGTGGCGGTGAGAGCAGGGGTCGGCGCGCCGGTCGCGGTCCACCACGCCCCGGCGGCGACGGCGACGATCGCCAGGGCGAGCAGGGCCAGGGACCACAGGCGGTGTCGGCGGACGGTTGTCATCGGCCGCCCCCGAAGCCCCGGCTGCCGTAGCAGACGGTCTGCCGGCCGAAGCCGAAGGACTCCGGCGCCGGGGTGTCTCCGCAGCGTTCCGGCACTCGTCCGGGCGGCGTGCGGGCGGTGCGCGACCCAGCCGGGAAGACGTGCCCGCAGCCGCAGCGGATCGTACCGTCCGCCTCGCGCGCCACGATGCGGTGCCAACTCGTGCGCCCGAGCAGGACCCACTCGTCCTGGCTGGTGTCCCGCGGCGGCTCCTGCCCGAGGGCGCGGGTCTCCTCCTCCGAGAGCCCGAGTAGCGCGGCGATCTGGGGCAGGGTCTTGCCGGGCATGGTCTCCCCGGCGAGCAGCGCGCTTGCCGACCAGCGGGTACAGTCCAGGCGCCGCGCGAGCTCCGCCGGGCTCAGGATTCCGCGGGTGCGGCACTCGGCGTGGAAGGCGCGGCCCCAAGCCAGCTTGGAGGCGGCGCGGGCCGCGGTGTCACCGTGGGTCACCATCAGGATCTCCTCGGTCCAGCGGCGCCAGGCCCCGCTCCCAGCGCAGGCGTTCGGCTTCGTCCTCGGGCTCGTCAGTGCCCGGGTCGACGGACGGCAGGTCCGGGGCCTTCCAGGCGTCGGCGACACCGCGGACGAGACCGCCCACAGGGTCGTGGTCCCTGCCGCAGTGCGGGCACTTCGCACACTGCACGGCCAGCGCGGCTTCGTCGTCGGCGTAGATGCGCACGAGGGCCCACGCCGTTGGTTCGATCTCCGGCAGGAAGTCGCCGAACAGCTCCCGCAACAGGCTCGACGCCTCGTGCCCCGGGATGTCGTCCCGGCTCGCCTTCTCGCGCCAGCCGCGCAGACCTTCCTGGCGCTCCTCTTCGGTTTCGTCGTTCATCGGTAGCGTTCCTCCTCGCGGTATTCAGGGGCCGGGTCCTCGAACCGCACAAGGCTCTGGTTGAACCGCAGGCGGACGGTCCCCAACTCCCCGTTTCTGGCCTTCTTCACGAACACCTTGGCCTCACCGCTTTCCTCGTCGCGGTGCAAAAACCAGATGTTGTCGGCGGCCTGTTCGATGCCGCCCGACTCTCGCAGGTCGCTCATGATGGGCTCGCGCTCGGCCCCCCCGCGCTTCTCCAGGTTGCGGTTGAGCTGCGCCAGGGCAACGACCGGGATCCGAAGGGCCTTGGCGATGTCCTTGAGACCCTCCGCGACCTCGGTCACTTCCTGGTCGCGGTTTCCGTTTCGCCCGTAACGGTTGGTCCCGTTGACCTTCTGCAGGTAGTCGACGATCAGGACGTCGCAGCGCCCGGCGGCGTGCGCTCGGCGGGCGTCGGCCTGGATGTCCGCGATCGTGATCGGGGACTCGTCGTCGATCTCGATGGGCAGCGGGGTCAGGGACGTCGCCGCCGCCGTGAGCCGGTCCCACTCGTGAGGCGTCGAGATCTTGCCGGAGCGCAGCACGCGGTGCTGAATGTCCGAGGCGGCCGACAGGTAGCGCTTCGCCAGTTCGGGGGCGCCCATCTCGAGCGACCGAAACTGCGCGGCGCGCGAGCGACGGCTGGCGTGTTCGGCGATCTGAGCGCCGAACACGGTCTTCCCGACCCCGGGTCGCGCCGCGATGATGACCAGGTCGGCCGCGAACAACCCCAACGTCTTCGTTTGCAGACTCGGCCAGGGGAGCGCCACGGACGGATCTTCGCCCCGACAAGCGGCCTTGATCTCGTCCATGGCCTGTTTGACGGCTGCCGCGATGGACGTGTCCCGCTTTCTGCCGCCGCGCTTCGTCAGGTCGATGAGCCGTTGCAGGGCCTTCGCCTCGGTCGTCGCGACGTGGTCTTCCGCGGACGCGGCCAGTTCGGCTATCGCGTGCCCGACGTTGCGCAGTTGGCGCCGACGCGCCAGATCGAGCACGCTCGTGATGGCGTCCTCAATCACGGCCTCCTTGTGGAAGTGGTCCGGAATCAACGCGAGACCGGCGATTTCCTCCTGCTCCGGGGGGAGACTTCCCGTCGCTTCCAGGTCGCGCGTGATGGCGCTGGCGGCGAGCAGTTCTCCGGTCGCCGCGCGCCGCTGTACCTCGCCCCACAGAATGCGGTACAGCGGCAGGGCGAAGTCCTCCGTTCGGATCCGTTCGCCCAACTCGAGCGCGCGGTCGGCGCCGCACATGGCGGCCGAGATCAGGCGGCCCTCAGCGCATAGGTCGTCCAGGTTCACAGGGCATCTCCTGCCGCGCTGCGGTCGAAGTAGTGGTCGACCTCGGGCGGCGGCGGTATGGCCTTGCGCTGCCACAGCTCGTCCTTGGCCGGGTCGTAGTAGACGGTCTCCCGGGGCTTGCCGTTGCCGTTCGTTCCGGGTCCGGGCGGGGAAAGGACGCGAGCTGCTATCCTCTCCAGACGTCCGGGCTGTAGCGCGGCCTCCAGGTCGATGCGGTAGATGCGACCGTCGTTGGCTGGCTTTCTCCCGCAGGACCAGTCGTCCGCGGCGACCGCTTCGAAGTCTGCGCGCCACGCGGCTAGGTCGGCGCGTTCCTTCCAGCGAGCCTTGATGCGAGCGCGCAGCTTCTTGCCCGCAGCGGTCGATGCCCTTGGGACGACGCGGCAGACGACGGCACCGGCGGCCCCTGCGGTTTCGTTCCAGTGGGACACGATCGCAGCGTAGGGGGTGTCGTCCGTTCCGACCTTCAGCGCCAACTGCTCCCCCACCAGGGGGGAGGGGGGGGTGTTCTCGGAAGTCTTGGTCTCGGTCTCGGTGTCAGACGCGCCCGCGCGCGAGAGCGTCACAGGAGCGTCACGTCGAGCGTCACGCCGAGCGTCACATCGTGACGCCCCCGTGACGTCACTGCGTGACGCGACCGTCACGGTACCCGTGACGCTGCCCGTGACGGTAGGCGTCACTCCGGGCGTCACGTCTCCGACCGTCTTCTGGCGCCAGCGCTGCGTGCGGGCCGCCGCCTGGGCCTTGCGTCGGGCGTCCTTCTCCGCGGGGCTCAATGGTTCGAGGTCGGCTACGACGTAGCAGCCCTCGGCGTCCTGCCGGAGCCAACCGCCCGCCTCGCCCCACGCCACGAACAGCATCAGGCAGGCGCGGACGACGTCGGTTGCGATCCCGGTGCGACCGGCGATGTCGGCGGCATCGAGTGGCAGCCCGTCGTCCTCAAGCCGTCCGTCGGCCTGGGCCTCGTGAGCCATCAGCCGCAGAGCGACCCAGAGCCAACCGGCGTCTCGCGTCCGCGGGTCACGGTTCGCCCGTTGCAGCCGGGCTTGCCGGTACGTGTCGATCGGGACGGGTGCCCAGGTGTAGGCCATGGGTCAGCCCTCCGCCGCCTGCGACCCCTCGGCGCGCCGCGTGTTGCGGGTGATGTAGTCGGCGATCTCGTGTCCGAAGACGAGGATGCGCCCCCCGATGCGGACCGTCGGCAGGTTCCCTGACTCGGCCAGCCGGTAGACGGAGCGCAGGGAGACGTGGAGGATCTTCGCGGCATCGGAGATCGTGCGGAGGTCCGGCAACTCGGCGAACGGCTTCTCGGACATGGGGTACCCCCGGGCGCCGTGACAGTAATGGCGCGAATGGCAATCAAGTGACACGGGCCGGGGCGCGCGTCAAGAACTTCTTCACGCCGGCCGGATCGGCGATCCGGTAGGGTCTGGCAGGGGTGTGTCAGGACGTGTCGGGAGACGTATCGGCTGCCAGGGGTGACAGCCCGGCGGCTTGAGCGCGGTCACTCCGGCAGGGCGAGGGACACCCGCAGCTCGACGCCCGCGCCGGTCGCCAGCTTCACGAGCACGTCCTCCCGCTGGACGAGCCCGTGTCCCTCCTCGGTGTGCTCGCGGGCGTCGCACTGGCCGATCCGCTCGCGCGGCTCCGCGGTGGCGCCCTCGGGGAGCGCGGCGCGGATCTCCTGGAGCGCCGTCCACTGCGCCCCGGTCAGCCCGGCGACGGGCTCGGTGCGGAAGGTGAAGATGTCGCGCTCGTAGGTCCCGGCGCGGGCCCCATCCCAGCACTCCTCGCAGACGTCGGCGGGGTCGACGCGCTGGAACTCGCCGAACCGCTCGATGAGGCTCCCGAGGTAGACGTAGCGGAGCTGGTCCTCCAGTTCGGCGGCCGGCAGCAGCCCGGCCTCGAAGCGCTCGCGCTGGGTCGGCCGGCCGTGCTCCGCCAGGAAGCCCAGGGTCCAGGCCCGCTGTTCCGCGGCGCGGCGCTCGGCGGCGGCGGCCTTCTCGGCGGCGGCGCGCTTCGCCTCCTCCCGCTCGGCCTCGTAGGCGGCGAGGCGGCGCTGGAACACGGCGGCCACGGCGGGGTCCGTCTCGCTGCCGCGCGGCGGATTCGCGGGGGCGTCGCTGGGGTAGCGGCGCCCGAGGTTCGGGATGTCGAGCCAGCGGTCGACCTCGCGGCGGAGCTTCTCGGCGCGGATCTCCGGGTCGGCCGTCTCGACCGGCGTGAAGTAGGGGTCCGCCTCGCCGGAGAGGAACCGCCGCTTGCGGCCGGCGAACTCGGCCGCGGCCTTCGCCCGCTCCGCCTCGACGGCGGCGAGCCACGTCCGGATCGCGTCCTCGGCGTCCGCCGGCGGGGCCGGGAACCAGTAGCTCGCGAAGCGGCTGGCGTCCTGCCGCGCGTCGAACACGGCCCGGCCCTCGTCGTCGACGCTGCCGTGCTCGAGCAGCTCGGCCGGCACCTCGCCGGTCAGGGTCTGCACGGCGCGGGCGTCCCGCCCGGCGAGCAGGGCGGCCTTGCGGCCGTCGTCGGAGAGCTGGATCTGGACGTGGGCGGTGATGGTCTGCACGGTCTCCATTGGGTCGGTCTCCTTGCCGGGCGCCGTGCCCGGCGGTGTGCCCCAGCGGGGCGGTAGCGCCCGGCGACGTGCCGGGCGCGGGGTCTCAGGCGGCGGCCCCGTCTTTGATCGCCACCGGCACCGCGCCGGGGCAGTCGATGCACCCCGTCGGCAGGCACGGAGCGCCGCAGGCGGGGCAGTAGAACCCGGACTCGTCGGCCTCGGCGGCGTAGCTCTTGCGGGCCTCGCGCTTCGCCGCGCAGGCGTCGCAGTAGTAGACCCCGCCGAAGCCGTCCCCGCCGATCGCGTCGGCGAGCGTCAGCCCCTCGATCGGCGCCTCGCAGTCGCCGCAGAGCACGGGCTCCTTCGCGAGGCAGGTCCCGCAGATCGCGGTGAAGTTGCCGGGCTCGATCGGGCGCTCGCAGCCGGGGTTCGTGCAGCGGTGGTTGGTGATCATCTTCGTCGCTCCGCAGCGGGGTCGGGCCCCGCGGTCAGGGTCTCAGAACGCCAGGGAGAGCTGCACTGGGCGGAGGAACCCGGCGCCGGCGGTACCGCCGCGGGTGGGGGTCGTCTCGGTCTCCCACTCGTGGAAGGCCCGGATGGCCTCCTGCTCGGCGGCGGGCAGCGGCACCGCGACCGGGGCGCGGCGGATCATGTAGGCCGGCCCGGCTCCGCCGCCGACCGTGGCGACGTTCCCGGCCGCGGCCTGCCGCAGCGCGTCGCGCACGTCGTCGTCTTCCTCATTGTCGGCGAGCACGTCGGCGACCGTGCAGAGGTCGCGGCGGCCGTCGTCGTCGGTGACGAGGATGGCGACGTCGAGCACGTCGAGCAGGTCGTCCTGGGAGGGGGAGCGCTCGCCGGCGGCCTCGGTGCGCTGGCACTCGGCGACGGCCGCCCGCAGCCCGCCGAGGGTGCCCTTGTCCCCGCCCTGCTGCTGCGTGATGTTCTTCATCCAGGTCGCCGCGAAGGCGCCCAGGTCGCGGGCGGCGGCGGGGTTGATCTTCGTCGGGTAGCCCTTCTCGTCGACCTCGTGGGCGACGGTGAACACGGGCGGGAGCGCCTGCTGGAAGTAGCAGGCGACCCAGGCGCCCTCGGGGGTCTTCGCGAAAACCATCTCCGGGTCCTGGCACAGGTCGCCTTCCTGCACGAAGTAGTGGGCGACGCTGAACTGCGAGCCGCCGAGGGCCTCGATGCAGACGGCCATGTAGGGGGTCGTGGGCTTGCGGACGGTGCCGCCGACGTGGCGGGAGCAGCCCGGGAGGAGGTCGGCGGTCAGGACGTCGAGCACGGCGGCGGCGGTCTTCGTGAGCATCATCGGTTCGGTCTCCTGCCGGCTCCGTGCCGGCGGTTCGAGGGCCCCGGGCGCCGTGCCCGGGGTAGTGGTCTCAGAACGAGCGGCGAGCGGCGGCGCGGCGGCGGACGGTGGCCTTCGCGGTCGCCTCGGCGTCGTCCTCGGAGACCAGCCCGAGGTTCAGGATCCGGACGGCCTCCTCCATCCACTGCGGCGCCCGGCCGGCGCTGGTCGTCTCGGCGACGACGCGCACGGAGCCGCGCTCGCTCCAGGGGCGGTTGTGCAGGGTCACGGGCCCGCCGTCGTCGGCGGCGCGGAGCTGCCAGGGGGTGATCTTCACGCCGCAGCGGCGGCGCGGCGTGATGCTCTTGCGGCCGACGAGGCCGTAGGTGGTGGTCGGGATGGCGCGGGGGGTGATCTGCGTGGCGGTGGCGTTCATCGGAGGCTCCTCGGCGGGTCGTCGTGCCCGCTGTCTGTCCCCCGGGTCGTCGTGCCCGGGGTGCGTGGGGCCGGGCGCCGTGCCCGTCCCCTTCACCTCACGATCGGGAAGGTACAGGAACCCGGAACCGCTGTCAATGGAATCGCGCATCTTTCTAAAAACGGATGAGATTGCGCGTGGTTACAAGGCGCCGATTTTGGTCTTCCCGGGGCCTTCCGGGCCATCTGCGGCGCCGATTCCGGGCGTCTCCCGTGGTACGGCGCGCCCTGGGCGCTGGGAGAACCGTGCCAAGTCCGAAAACCACTGGTCGGGCGTCCATGGTCCGCCGCGGTTGTGGCGGCGGTCGTCCAGGGCGCGGTCGGCGGCGCACTCGGCGCAGGTACAGGTCCAAGGGTGGCGGTGCATGGGGTTCTCCTCGGCCGGCGTCCCCTGCCGGCTCCCCGGTGCATCGGCCCCCGTCGTCGCAGACGTGAGCCCTTGTCGCAGCCGCCCCGCTGTGCGACGGTAGGGGCACCCCAACGGCGGGCGGCCTCCGGCCCCCGCGCGGCGCCCTGGCGCCAAGGAGCCCCGATGGCCCGCAAGCCTGCCCCGCGCCCCCAGGTCCCCGCGTCTCCCGCTGAGACCGGCGAGCTGCGCATCGAGTACCTGCGTCTCGACGAGCTGCGGCGCCGGCCCGGGAATCCCAAGGGCCACGACGTCGCCGGCCTCAACCTGGCCTTCGAGCGCTTCGGCTTCGTCGACCTCCCCATCCTGGACGAGCGCGACGGGACCCTGGTCGCCGGCCACGGGCGGCTCGACACGCTCGAGGAGCGCCGGGCGATCGGGGAGGCACCGCCAGAGCGAATCCGGGTCGCCCCCGACGGGCAGTGGCTGGTCCCGGTCGTGCGCGGGATCGCCTTCTCGGACGACGGGGAGGCGCTGGCCTACACCGTCGCCAGCAACCGGCTCGTGGAGCGCGGCGGCTGGGACGACGAGTTGCTGCGGGCAGCGGTCGCGGCGATCGGGGAGACGGGCGAGCGCTACGCCGGGACGGGCTACGACGAGGCCGAGGCGGAGGCGCTGCTCGCGATCGCTGGGGAGGATGTCGGGAAGGGTGCCGCGAAGGGCGACGACTCCGACGACGACGCCGCGGCCCGCGACGAGACCGCGCTGGCGGGGGCGCTGAACGCGCCGGCGTTCTGCCGGGACGGCGACCTCTGGACGCTGGGCCGACACCGGCTCCTCGTCGGGGACTGCACGCAGGTCGACGTCCGCGGGCTGCTGCTCGGGGGCGGTTACGCGGACGCCGCGATCGTCGACTCGCCGTTCGCGATCTTCGGCAGCTCCACCGGGGTCGCTTCCGACGTCGCGGACGACTCGGTGGTGCTCCCGGCCTTCGAGTCCTACCTGCGCGCCAGCGGAGAGGCGGTCAAGGTCTTCGGGCTCCTCTACGTTCACTGCGACTGGCGGAGCTGGGCGCCGTTCTGGGCCGCCGGTCGGCGGGTCGGGTTGACCTGCAAGAACATGTTGGTCTGGGACAAGAAGACGGCGGTGTTGGGCCAGTGCTACCTGCTCCGCCACGAGCTCGTCGGGGTCTGGGCCCGGCTGCCCCGTCAGGGCGCCGTCGGGGACGCCTTCCACGGGAAGTTGCTCAAGGGCCGGCAGCGGCGCATCACCCGGCCGAACCTGCTCTCCTATGCCCGGGAGAGCGGCGCCGCCCGCGAGCACAACGCGCAAAAGCCGTTCGAGATGTCCTGCGACTTCGTCCGCGATGCCACGGACCCGGGCGGGGTCGTCCTCTCCCCCTTCTGCGGGTCCGGGACGGAGCTCGTCGCCGCGGAGCACACTGGGCGGGTCTGCGTGACGCTCGAGATCCTGCCGCGCCAGGCCGACAAGGCGATCATGCGCTGGATCCGCTTCGCCGGCGGCACGGCCACGCGCGCCAGCGACGGTGCCAGCTTCCCCGCGGGCTGAGCTACACCCGCGGCCGCTTCAGCTTCCGCTCGTGCAGGTTGATTCCCCACGCCTTCTCGGTCTCCTCGATCACGGCGGCGACGTCCACGGGCGGGGTGCCCCAGTCCTCGTAGAGGTCGTTCGGGGTCGCCCCCAACGCCCGCGCCAACCCGAAGAGGTAGTCGGCGCCGGGGGTCGTCCCTCTCTCCCACTCGTGGACGTGCTGCCGGCGGCAGGGTCTCCCCGTCGCCTGGGCGACCCGGTGGGCAACCTCGGTCTGCGAGAGCTTCAGCCGCGTCCGTAGCTCGCGCACGCGGGCGTGGTCGAAGCGGGGCATCAAGCCTCCACGTCGGGCGGGAAGCCGATCGGGGCGATGGGGATTCGCTCCCCCTCTCCGGCGTCGGTTTCCGGTTCCGCTTCGGGCAGCGGCCCGGGTCCGGTGGTGACGCGGACGGTCCAGACGTCGAGGATGCGCGCGGCGACCTGGAGGACGGCGGCGCGGCCGGCCTCGCGGGTGGGGTCGCCGTGGCCTCCTCCAGCGCGGCAGGAGAGCCCGAGCCGGGCGTAGACGATCTTCTCCGCGACCTGGAGCGCGTTGTTGACGGTCTGCCCGGCGGCCAGGATCTCCCGGGCGTCGGGGTCCAGCTCGGGCTCTGCCTCCACGCTGCGCACGTAGAGGTCGAAGCTGTCCAGGCCCGGCTCCGGCGCGGTGGTCGGCGGGGTCTCGGGGGTGTCGGTCACGGTTCGAGCTCCAGCGCGCCCTGCTGGGCGCTCCGTTCGGTGTCATCGGGCCGCAGGCGCTTCAACCAGGGCACCCACACCCGCACCCGTCCCCGGCGGGTCGTCCCGGCGACGACGACGCCGCGCCCGACGCGCAGGATGGCGCGGGCGCGGGGGAGCGGCCGGACGCCGTCCCGCCGCAGCCGCCGGAGCAGCGCGACCAGCTCGGCGAGCGACCCCGGTCCCGGTGGCACCGGGCGGCACCAGAGCACGGCGCCGTGGTGGACGTCGGCGGGCCGGGCGTCTTCCAGGCGCTCGTAGGTCGTCCAGCGGACCCGGGCGCCTTCGGGCCAGAGCTTCATCGGGCGGCCTCGGGGTCTCCGGCGAAGCGCTGCGCGTCCCGGACGAGGGCCAGGGCCCGCCCCGGGAGCCCCGGCAGCTCGGCGAGCCGGCGCAGGGTGTAGCGCAGCGCCGCGGTGTTCGGGACCCAGCGCGTCCGGGTGGCCCGTCGTGCGGGCCGGGGCTTCGGGGTGCGCGGCACCGTGCGCGGCTGGCCCTGGCGCTCGAGCAGCGCGTCGAGCTCGGCGTGGATGCGCTGGCGGTTGGTCTCGTCCATCAGGGTCCCTCGGGG
>Ga0208958_1002941_pt1 | contig 13850 bp, 15 predicted proteins | sample RifOxyB1_FD_184032 | JGI IMG/M metagenome (GOLD analysis project Ga0208958, IMG submission 184032) | Soil microbial communities from Rifle, Colorado - Rifle Oxygen_injection B1 (SPAdes) | ecosystem: Environmental > Terrestrial > Deep subsurface > Rock core/Sediment | place: Rifle, Colorado... | reverse complement strand
TTATGCCCGTGAAGAAGTCGCCGCCGGCACCACTCTGGTTGGTCCCCACCGTGACGATTTTTGTCTTTTTCTCCAAAAAAATGGGTCACCGCGTGCGCTTGATCGCTTTGGCAGCCGTGGTGAACAGCGCATGGGCGTTCTCTGGCTCAAGCTCGCCGAGCTCGGCTTTATTGAAAACAAATCCGGTGAAAAACCGGTACTTCTTCTCGATGACATCTTCTCTGAGCTAGATAAAGCTCATCGCTCCGTTGTCACCAAACTCACCCAATCCCAGCAAACCATTATCACTACAACCGAAAATCCGCCAGACAAAATCTCCGCTAGAGTCAGTCTCATTAATCTTGTAAAGTAAACTAAGCATGTCTGCCCAAACCTACACCATTACCTTAGGTGGGTGGTATCAGCGAACCACCCTTCATCTTACTGAACTTTCAGACTTTTTCACCCACGGTGTCACAAGACTCAATCTCAATAAACAAAAAATCCAAAAACTTTACGAAGGCCTCAATCTTGAATTTGCCGTTCGTGAAGCGAGTGATCTTGAATACATCAAAGCCAAAACCAACTCTAACATAGGAATTCGCTATTACGAAGACGGCCTCTACATTCTTGAGCTGGAGTCGTCTGATATCACTAAAGCCACGAAAGACCTTTCGCATTACTTTGAAAACATTTTTGAGCCCGCCATTTCCTATCTTTTTTCTCTCGGTGCGCCCACTCCCAAAGTTTTAGCCAACATTAAGCGTTATCACCCCACCGTCGTTTGTGTTAAATCTGTAAACCATCAGAAATATAAAATTGATGAAGAGTATGGGGAAGTTTATTCTCAAATTACTTCTGGCAAAGTTACCGTCTACAAAACCCCGCATTATATTTTCATTGTCAGTAGTCTTCCCAACATTGAAACCCAAAGCCTGGTTGAAGCCCAAATCTTTTTCCGAGAGTTCAAAGATCAGCTCGAAAAATATCTCCAAATCCATCGCTATATTTGGGAAGAAATTGCCACCATCAAAGAGCGGGGGCAAATCAAAGGCGGGGAAGTAGTTAAGCTCAGGTCCACTCTCGAAAGCTACAAAACCACCATCGACCTCATCAGTAATCGTATCAATCAAATGGGTGCCTACGTTGGCACGCGAAAAAGCCAAGCCAACGATCTCCAGTTTGAAAAAGAATTAATTCACCTTTTTCAATATAAATTCGACACTCTTACAAATACTCACAGCTACATTAAGGAGCTGTGGAAAATGACTTCAGATTATCTTGACGCCGCCATCAAAGTTGTCCTTGAAGTCGAAAATAAGTCTACCAATGTTACCATTCGTTCTCTCCAACTTATAACGACCGTCGGCGTTGTTTCGGGAGTATTGGGCTACTTGAGCAAAAGCGAACTTCCTAAATTCAATCAAATCGGTCTCATCTACTTTACCACTTTACTTTCCGTTACATGGCTCATTAATTCTCTTATTACTCTTACCTATCGACGCCTCCGTTACAAACTAAAATTTTCCTCTGAAACCAGAAATATTTGAAAAAACTATTCTAACACTGATACACTATGGGAACATGACTCCCGAATGCCTACTACAAAAAGAAGGAGGCTGTCTCTTATCCGACTGTGGCCCTGATAGTTGTTCGATTAGGAAACAATACGAGGAATATCTTCCCAAACATTCGGTCGCTAATGAAAAACCGGTTCGCGTTACCCAACCAAGTACACGGCCGTCCCGAACACCGCCTTCGCCAGTTAGCACGCATACATCCAGGACATCCGACAGATACTAGAATGATCTCTTTCGATCATGCTTCCCTACAAAAACTTTTTGTTCCAGCTACCAATAGTAATGGTGAAGATAATGGTCAAGTAACGATCATCGGTGGCAGTTCCCTTTTTCATGGTGCTCCACTTTTGTCTTTAACCACTGCTTCCCGGTTTGTTGATATGGTCTTTTTTACTTCACCAGAGCCAAGTATTGGAAAAATTGCCGAAGAAATTAAATCTCGCTTAAGCGCCTTTATTTGGGTTCCTTTTGCCGAAGTAGAAGATTACATTGCCAAATCAGACGCTGTCTTAATTGGCCCTGGCCTCATGCGCTATTCCCAAAAAGAAAAAGACGGAGCGTACCAAAAATCTCGCCAAATGACCTACGATCTTCTCATTAAGTTTCCCCAGAAAAAATGGGTCATTGATGCCGGTTCCCTCCAAACCATGGATCCCGACTGGATCCCAAACGGGGCCATTCTCACTCCTAATCTCAAGGAGTATGAACTCCTCTTCGGCAAAGAATCACCCGAAGCCATTGCCCAAAAATACCATTGCCTCATTGTTTTAAAGGGTCCCGTTACCCACGTTTACTTACCCACAGAAACCATCGAAATCAAAGGCGGCAATCCCGGTCTAACTAAAGGCGGCACCGGTGATGTACAGGCCGGCTTGACGGTCGCCCTTTTCGCCAAAAATGAAGCCGAGTTGGCCGCTTCCGCCGCCGCTTTTCTCGTTAAAACCGCCGGCGACGATTTATATCAAAAAGTTGGTGTGAACTTTAACGCCGATGACCTCACTCAAGCTATCCCCCAAGCCCTTCATAATCTTCTTGGTCAATAATTTTTACCGCATCTCCTGCAGGAATAGTGATATAATTAGGCTGTATGTATCAGCCGCGATTTCTTATAAGTAACGCCGTTTTACGAAACATCGGCGCCATTGAAGCCGCAAAAGAAGTTGTCGAGAACGCCCCCCTCGTACCCGATTTCGAAAAAGATTTTGTCACGGACGCCGTCATTCGTCAGGTTTATCACGGCACTCACATCGAGGGTAATGATCTAACGATGACTCAAACAAAACAAGTTCTTGAAGGCGAAAGTATTTTCGGCCGTGACCGTGACGTTCAGGAAGTTATAAATTACAGAAACGTTGTTAAACTAATTGACGATCTCGCCCCCAAACGTGCTGGTTATGATCTCGAGTCTCTTCTTGAAATCCATCGCGTCACCGTCGACAAACTTGTTCTCCCGGAAAAAACCGGTGTTCTTCGCTCCACCCAAGTTCTCATTAAAGAAGAAGGAAGCGGCAAAGTTATTCTTGAGCCGCCACCGCCCCACGAAGTGCCCTACCTCATTGAGGATTTTCTTTCTTGGCTCAATCAACCTTTAAGTAAAGAAATCCACCCTGTCATCAGGGCCGGCATTGTCCACTATGTCTTAGCCGCCATCCATCCTTTTGTCGAGGGTAACGGCCGAACAGCTCGTGCCTTCGCCACCCTCGTTCTCCTTCGAGAAAACTACGACATCAAGCGCTTCTTTGCGATCGAAGAGCATTTTGATCGCGACTTAAACCGCTACTATCAATCATTTTTCTTAGTTGACCGCCAATCTCCTGATATTGCCGCTCGCGACCTCACTCCCTGGCTAGAATATTTTACCGAGACGGTGTCCGTCGAACTGGGAAAAATCAAAGACAAGGTCAAAAAGCTCTCTATTGATTCCCGGCTCAAAGTCAGGATTGGCGAACAAGTTGCGCTTTCTCAGCGCCAAGTTAAACTCATTGAGTATCTCTCCGAGCACGGTGCCGCCGTTATGTATGATCTTAAAGACGTTCTCCCCATGGTTTCCGAAGACACCGTTCTTCGTGACCTGAAAGATCTTTTGAAAAAAGGTATTATAGATAAGGAGGGGAGCACCAAAGCTTCCCGCTACGTCATTAAAACCAAGCCCGCATGAGTGAATCATTAACCACCGACCCAAGGTTTCTCTATATGATTCTTATTCTTCCCAGTCTTTTCGGTCTTACTTTAGTCGGCGAAGGCCTAAACAAAATCGTTCACAGTGAATGGAACGGCATCATTAGTCTCGTTTTTGGCATTGCCTTTATCGGTGTCGTCATTTTTGCCTACGTTTTTTTCTCAACCTACATCTCCAACCACGCATAATTATCAACCCATAGTCTTGCTATTCACTCCGAATTTTGTTAAAATCGGGCATCGGCGAGCACAAGTTTTTCCTTGAGAGGAGCATAATCGTGATCGATCGTGTTGACAAAACCTTACAGGCCCTCGCGCCACACATGCACCCTGGCGAGGTGTTCATTACCAATGCCGACCGACGCCGAGAAATGATTACTGACCCCGCCGCCCCTATCCTTGACGGTGAAACCATTGCCGACGAATGCATGGCTACTGGCAAGTGGATATCCGTGCGGGTAATCGACGTCGCCTTTGATGTTGGGGGACAGCTCTGCCCAAGGTTGGTCAGTGTCGTTGGTGTTCCCAAGAAACAGTAATATACTTGCCGCTGGCGGCCCGATCAGCAAACATCGAGCCGCCTAATCTTACTTTACAGTATAATATTCCCAATGAAGTTTTCCGAACTCTCCCAATATTTAGAAAAACTAGAAAGAGTTTCCTCCCGCCTAACTATCACCGAAATTCTTAGCGATCTCTTTAAAATAACTGATGTCAAAGAAATCGACAAAGTCGTTTATCTCATTCTTGGTGGACTCGCTGCTCGCCACGAAAACATCGTTTTTAATCTCTCCGATAAGCTCATAATTCGTGCCGTTTCCGAAGCTTACAGTGCTGATGCTAAGAATATCCGTGAATGCTATAAACAAATTGGCGATCTAGGTCTCGTTGCCGAATCACTTCCTAATAAGCTACAAGCTACAAGCTACAAGCTAAGCGTGAACGAAGTTTACGAGAATCTCAAAATCATTGCCCTCGACGAAGGCGAGGGTAGCGTCGAGCGAAAAATCACCGGTGTCGCCAATTTACTTAAAAAACTTGATCCTTTAAGTTCCCGTTTTGTGGTACGCATTCCCATCGGGAAACTCCGCCTTGGTTTCTCCGATAAAACCATTCTTGATGCTCTCTCTTGGATGGAAGCGGGGGATAAGTCGAGCAAGAAAGATCTTGAAGCAGCTTATCAAGTTCTTCCTGACGTCGGCCTCCTCGCCAAAAATGTAAAAGAGCAGGGAATCAAAAAAGCGACTAAAAATATTAAGCCAATTACTGGTACACCAGTTCTTCCTATGTTGGCCCAAAGGTTAAAGTCTCCTGTCGAGATGATCAAAAAAATGGGCAAAGTGAGTATTGAACCAAAATTCGACGGTTTACGTATCCAAATTCATTACAAAAAAGGTCAATTTACCAAAGCTTACACGCGCAACTTAAATGAAACCTCCTGGATGTTTCCTGAGCTTGTTAATATTAAAAAACAAATTAAGGCAGATTCGGTTATTCTCGACTGTGAAGCGGTTGGCCTAAGTGAAGATGCCAAGAAAATGGTTAATTTTCAGGTAACCATGACTCGTCGTCGAAAGCACGACGTCGACGTACATTCAAACAAAACCCCCATTCGTTTCCAGATTTTTGATATCCTTGAAAAAAATGGCCAAAGCCTCCTCAGCGAACCTTATCTTAAGCGTCGTGAAATTTTAGACAAAACCTTAAATAAAGGGCCACTCTTAGTTGTTGATAATTATTTAATCACTGACAATCATGAAATTATCACCAGAGAACACACCGTCTGGCTCGCCAAAGGTCTTGAGGGAATTATTGTCAAAGCAATCGATAGCCGTTATGTTCCTGGTCGAACTGGTTGGCGTTGGGTGAAAATGAAAGAGGTCGAAAGCGCCGCCGGCAAACTTGCTGATACCGTCGACTGTGTGGTCATGGGGTATTCAAGAGGACGAGGGAAGCGTGCTCAATTCGGCATCGGTCAATTTTTAGCTGGCATTCGTGATGGTGAAATAATAAAAACCATTACTAAGGTCGGCACCGGCCTAACAGACGCTCAATTTAAAGAATTAAAAAAACGCCTCACCCCTCTTGAAATTAATCAAAAACCAGTCGGTTACGAAGTCGATAAAAATCTCGAACCAGATTTTTGGGTCAAACCCGCGCTTGTCGTCGAGCTTGCCGCCGACGAAATTACCATTTCACCTATTCACACCGCCGGTTATGCCCTTCGCTTTCCTCGGCTCATCCAATTTCGCGAGGACAAATCTCTTAAGGAGGTTACTTCAGTCAATGAAATTAGGGAACTCCATGCGCTACAATAAATCATGCCCGCTAAAACCCAAAGCCTGCCTGCCGGTAGACAGGGCCTTTCCTCTCATGAAGCCAAAAATCTCCTAAAAAGACACGGACCTAATTCTCTCCCCGAAACCCCGCCCCCAAGTGACATTTCTCTCTTTCTAGCTCAAATCAAAAGTCCTCTCGTTTATATCCTCATGGTCGCGAGCATCATCACTTTTTTTCTGGGCCATATTCCTGACACTATTATTATCGGGATTGCTATTACCATTAATACCGTCCTCGGTTTCATTCAAGAGCGGCGTGCCAGCCATGCTCTTGCCGCTCTCAAAAATCTTATCCATCCAGAAGCCAAGGTTATTCGTGATAACGAAATCAAAGATATCCCCGCCGTCGAAGTTGTCCCTGGCGATGTGGCTCTCCTTTACCAGGGTGCCAAAATCCCTGCCGACGGTAAAATTATTGAATCCTCTCATCTTTTTGTCTCCGAAGCCATTCTTACCGGCGAATCAAGCCCTGCTGCCAAATTAAATGGTGCCAAAGTTTTTATGGGCACAGTCATCGTCGCTGGCACGGCCAAAATGCTGGTCGAAAAAACCGGCGCCAATACTCAAATCGGCGCGATTGCCGCAAGCGTCCAAACCACTGATGAAGAAACCCCCCTCCGGCGTCAAATCAAACGCCTTGGCCGTGATCTCACCTACTTAGTTAGTTTTCTTACCGTCGCTGTTTTTGTCATCGGCCTTCTTGCCGGTCGTCCTCTCGAAGAAACCTTTATTGCTTCTGTTGCACTCGCCGTTTCCGCAATCCCCGAAGGTTTATTGGTTGGTCTTACTGTCATTCTCGCCATTGGTATGCAAAGAATTGTCAAAAGAAAAGGGCTGGTCAGGCACCTTCTTTCTGCCGAAACACTTGGCGGAGTTACGACCATTTGTCTTGATAAAACTGGAACCCTCACCGAAGGCAATCTTAAACTAAGCGGCTTTTTGGGGGAGGAAAAGGATCTCGCCATTCAAGCTATTCTGGCCAACGATTTGGATGACCCCATCGCTATTGCCGCCTGGGAATGGGCCGTGGGTAAAGTCAAAAATCACCAATCTTTAATCAAAAAACACTCTCGTCTCGATAGTCTTCCTTTTGATTCCAAGCTTCGCTTTTTTGCCAGTCTCAATAAGTGTGACAAGCACAATCTCATTCATGTTAACGGAGCTCCGGAATTTGTTCTCGAGTGGAGTAATCTAAGTTCCTCTGAAAAGGCTCGCGTCAAAGGCCATCTTGAGCTTTTAACTAGTCAGGGTCGCCGCGTCATGGGCCTTGCGCAAAAAAGAGTGTCCAAAAGCCATTCTAAGTTGTCCGCTAAAGATGTTACCGAAGGTGGTTTAGAATGGCTGGGTCTTCTTTCTTTTTCTGATCCTGTCCGCTCTGGTGTCGCCGCTTCTTTAGAAAAAGTCAAAGCCGCCGGTATAAAGTTTCTGGTTATTACCGGTGATTATCCCAAAACCGCTCTTGCCGTTATGAACGAGTTAGGTTTCTCACTTAGCGAAAACGCCGTTATTACAGGGGAAGAGCTGGAAAAACTTAGTGCGAAGTCTCTAGCCAAAAAACTCAAAACCGGGCAAATCATGCTTTTTGCGAGAACGACTCCAGATCAAAAGCTCAAAATAGTTCAAAGCCTTAAAAACAATTCTGAAGTTGTCGCCATGATGGGCGATGGCGTTAACGACGCCCCGGCCCTTAAAAAAGCCGATATTGGTGTGGTCGTTGGTGATGCCACCGACGTTGCCAAAGAAACCGCCGACCTTATTTTATTGGATAATAATTTCGAGACTTTAGTTGCCGCCATCGAAGAGGGAAGGGGTATCTTTGATAACATCCGGAAGGTCATTCTTTATCTAATGAGCGATTCCTTTGAAGAAATTATCTGTGTCGTTGGTACCATCTTGATCGGGCTTCCATTGCCTGTCACAGCTGCCCAAATTCTTTGGATCAATCTTGTCTCCGATGGTTTACCGGATTTAGCCCTAACCATCGATCCCAAGGCCTCTGGCCTCATGTCTCGTACTCCCAGAAAAAGCAAAGAGAGTATTATTGCCCCGTGGATGCAAGAACTCATTGTTTTGGTCTCTGCCTCCGGCGGCCTTTTCGCCCTTCTCATTTTTTATCATTTCTATCGCCAAACCGGCGATCTTGCCCTTGCTCGCTCCGCCGCCTTTGTAACCTTAGGCGTCAATTCACTCGTTTATGTTTTTTCTGTTCGAACTCTCACTGCGCCTTTTTGGCAGGAAAACCCCTTTGATAATCTTTGGCTTAATTTAGCCGTCGTCGGTGGGCTCGTTTTTCAATTTTCTCCTTTTCTCTCTTCAGCCACCAGAGGCTTCTTTGGCCTCACCTCTCTCAATCTCGAATCACTCATCCTTATCTTTTCAGCGTCAATCTGCATGTTTATACTGATTGAGGTAGGCAAAATCTACTTTCGCCTTAAGCATTACTTATGATTATCCTCAATTTTTTCGTTTTTTTTCTTTTCTCATTCATTTTAATTAAATCTGCCGACCTTGTTGCCATTTCCCTTAAAGGAATCAGCCGTCGCACTAAGACTGGTGTTTTCGCGCTCTCCGCCATCATTATTGCCATCGGCACTTCTTTACCCGAAATGTTTGTTGGCCTAAGCGCCGCCCTTGAAGGCAGCCCAAACCTTTCTCTGGGGAACATTATTGGAGCGAATATTGCTAATCTTTCTCTTGTAGCAGGCGTTTCTGGCCTCTTCATTAAAAGTGTTTACGTTCGCGGAAGTCTCCTTAAGAGAGACGTTACTGTTGCGCTTGTCGCCAGTATCGCTCCCCTCATTTTGATTCTCGATCTCTCCCTAAGCCGTGTCGACGGTCTTGTCCTTTTGGCTGTTTACGGCGTCTACATCACTAGTCTTTTTAAGACCCAATATTCCGAAATCGCCAAAGGAGTTCGACCTGATTATTTTCACAAGCTCTTAAGAAGTATTCCTGTCATGGACGGCCACCACACCAAAGAATATGGACGTCTTTTTCTGGGGCTGGCTCTCTTACTTTGGTCAAGTAATATCCTTGTTCGTACCAGTCAAGGGATAGCCACTTTTTTCAATGTTCCACTTTTTCTTATTGGTCTCATTATTATTTCCATTGGTACCACTCTCCCTGAGTTTGCCTTTTCCGTAAAATCTCTCAAAGAACACGAGCCGTCAATGTTTTTTGGAAATTTGTTAGGCTCAATTATTGCCAACTCCACTCTGGTTATCGGCCTCGTTGCCGTCATTTCACCTATAAAAATCATCGCTCTCGAAGATTATTTCATTGCTGTTTTATCCTTTATTATCATTTTTCTTATTTTCTGGCTATTCATCAAAAGTAAGCACCGTCTCGATCGTTGGGAAGCTATCGCCCTCATTATTCTTTATGCTCTCTTTGTTTTTGTCGAATTCCTCTAATCGGATATTGACCCAAGCCCCATTTTCTGAAAACATGAACTAGTGTTAATTAAAGGAGGTGAATCATATGCCCGCTAAATCAAGTTCGTCAACCGGTCTTAAAAAAGAAACTGCCGGAGCCCTTTCTTATGTCCTTGGCCCAATTACTGGCGTAATTTTTTTGGTTTTAGAAAAAGATTCCTTTGTTCGCTATCACGCTATGCAGTCCATCATTTTTTCCGTTGCCGTTTTTGCCCTAAACACTCTCTTAACTATTACCGTCATTTTTGCTCCCTTGGTGCCTTTGTTGGTTTTGGGAGAGTTCGTTCTTTGGTTGCTCTTAATTTATAAAGCTTCCCAAGGGGAAAAATGGGAAATCCCAGTTTTGGGGAAATACGTCCAAAAGTTTCTTTGAGTTTTTTCTGTTAAACTCACAATATGAGGCTCATTATTGGTTTGGGAAACCCAGGTCTGAGATATGCCAATACCCGTCATAATCTCGGGTCTACTTTTGTCGATTACTTTGCAGAGTCCAAATCACTCGTTTTTAGCTTTCAAGCAAGACACGAAACCTATCTCGCGCAAAACACCAGTCTAATGATTGCCAAACCAGTCAATTTCATGAATAACTCAGGCTCAACTGTCAGAAGTCTAGTTAATTTCTATAAAATTGATCTGGACGATCTATTTATTGTTCACGATGATTTAGATCTCACTCTTGGTGATTTCAAAATCCAAAAGGGGACTGGCCCAAAAGATCATAACGGCGTTAATTCTGTTGAATCCTCGCTAGGCAGTATTGACTTTTGGCGCATCAGGATCGGCGCCGATAACCGCACTCCAGATAATCAAATTTCGGGCGAAGAATACGTTCTCATGCCTTTTTCAGAATTTGAGTTAACCGTCGTCAAGAATCTGCTTCCCACCATCGCCAAACGTCTCAATGAAAATATACCCGCTTAATCAATTTCTCTTACTCAAAAAAAATACACCGAGCGGCGTTTTTGCCATCTATTTAAATATTGCCATCCGGACTACCGCTCTCTCCCTCGTTAATATTTTTATTCCCATTTATCTCTTTCTTGAAGCGCAATCCTATTTTGGTAATGACATTATTATTGGGCTTTACGGTGTCGCCGCTTATTATTTTATCGACCGCCTCGCCGCCCTCATTTTTACTGTTCCTGCCGCCCAATTTATCTTCCATTTTGGTTTTCGGGGGAGCATTTTCCTAAGTAACTTTTTCCTAGTCCTTACGCTGGTTTTTCTCAACGCCGCCGCGCATAATCCAATCTATTTCATTCTCGCCGCCGTCGCCGGTGGTGCCGTGACCCCGTTTTACTGGATTGCCTATCACACTATTTTTGCTGGAGATGGCATAATTGACAATTTTGGCCAAGAAATAAGCAGAGCCAATATTATCAGTTCTTTGGCCTATGTTATTGGCCCAGGTCTCGGTGGTGTCATCATTGTTTTTTATGGTTTTCCCGTGCTTTTTGTTTCTGCCCTCCTAATCGTCTTGCTTTCTGGGTTACCTTTTCTCTTTGCCCCCAATCTGCCCCAGAAAAATCACCCTGTTTCCTACCCAGAAATTTTAGAATGGCTCAAGAACCCCTCTCATCAAAACGAAGAAATCGCCTACTTCGGCCGTCATATTTTTGAAATTGTCGGTGGTTTTTTTTATCCCATTTTCATGTTTCTTATTGCGAAAAGTTTTGAAAGAATTGGTTTTCTTACTTCCCTCTCATTTCTCCTCGGTATCATAGCCACTTATTTTGCTGGCCGGGCTGGCGACAAATATAAAGGTCCATGGCTTTTAAAATTTGGTTCACTCGTTACTTTCTTTATCTGGCTCGGCCGAAGTCTCACCACTCAATTTTGGCAGCTTGCCACTCTTGATCTTTCCATGAAATCTCTTGGTGCTTTTTATTCTGTCCCCTTCGACTCTATGACCTACCAGCGCTCACGAAACAAAGATGAAAATGTTCTCACCTTTATTACTGCCCGTGAAATTATTGTCAGTTTCGTCTACTTTTTAACGTTTTTTATTGTTGGTTTAATTATTCCCTTTGATTGGCGCTGGAAAGGCATTTTTGGCTTAGCTGCATTAGGAAGTTTGCTATCTATCAAAATGTGGGAAAAAGAAGATTAATTTGTGACCAGCAAAAAAACATTTTCTGCCGTTAGTGAAATCCTTAATAAATACAAAATTGATGAGGATAAATATATCTCACGTGAATTCCAGCAGTACGGCTACGACCTTGCTCAAGAACTAGGAGACTTTAAACACAAAAGCCTCTATATTAAGCTTGCTAAAGAACACCCTCGAGGCCGTCTCGAAGCCGCGAGAAGCTTCGTCAAAGATGCCCCCAACGTCAAAAGCAAAGGCAGGTTATTCATGTGGAAACTTTCTCAGCTTAAAGCCGCAAAAGCTAACACACAGTAGACTTGTCACCTTTTTTCTGGCATTAGACTTGGCCTGGTCCCCTCATTTTTAAAGGAGCAGTTGGGATTTACACAAGCCCCCCTCACCACACAATTTTTATATTCTGGCAGAATTTCATAGAGTATTGGCGTTACAGGATCTTTTTGAGCAAGTTCCTCTACTCTGGTTCTTGCCGCATACCCTTCATGACAGACGAGGCACGGGTTTTTTTCTGTTCTCTCTGGAGTCATTCTTCACCTCCTTTCCACATTTGCTCGTATTCTAGGGATTAATACAACAAGCTTCATTGACAACGCTGTCAAGACCGCGATACAATAAAGGGTACCTTGGAAGGTACACTTGCAGGGCTTCTTCAAAAATACTTCAAAAAAGAAAAGGGGTACTATGTTTTTAAAAATGGCATGAGTCTTAACGGTCTCGCACTAGCAATGTGGGAGCATTTGGGATACCAAGGCATGGAAACAAGCACCCTCTCAAGAGTTATCCATGGTGAAAGGTTGTTTACCGCCGAACAACTACATGCTTTCTGCCACATCTTGGAAATTCCAGAAATCGAAAGCTGGGAGCTTTGGGAAGCTCTAAAATATGAAGTTTACAAACGCTTTGACATTCAAGGTGACCATCTCAATCCAAATGGTGATTTTCTTGGTAAATTTAACAACGAAGTTTTAGAAATTAGACGAGCCAGAAAATTGGGTGAGCCTCATTTAGCCCAAGAATGGATAAAAATCAACATCGACCAACTTAATAATCTGTTAAGCGCTTCTCATGGAAACACCCATAAGGAAATCTTAAAAATATATGCCAAACTCTTAATCGAGAAGATGTGGCTCTTAGCCGATACTGCTTCTGGTTCAGAACTAGCGGATAATACCCTCACCATTGCTAAAGAACTAGAGAAGATATCTGTCGATCTCCATGAATCTTGTTTTGCCACTAAAGCAAAGGTCCTCACCGCCAATATGTACTATCTCTGCGGCAACTTTAAAAAATCTGTTTTTAATAAAAAGACTGATTGGAATTTTGAAAACGCCAATTACTATAAAGGCTTAGCCTTAAGAAACAATGCGCTCTCCTACGCACACCTCAACTTGGAGAATGAGTTTAAAACCACCAAAAAAGAAATTTTTGAAAACTTAACTCTTTTACCGCTTAATATTTCTTGTGTTGCACTCGAAGGGATTGCCCGGGGAGAAGCTTGTCTGAAACACTTCAATGACTCTTTTTGCACCCTTCACCTTTGCAAGAAACTCCAAAAACACATGGAAGATACAAATGGCGATTATGAGAAATTGAGAAAAATACAAATTGCCCGCACCGAAATATATCTGGGAAATAAATCTGGTCTGTACACCAGTAAAAACTATTTAGATAAACTCGCAAGAGAGACAATATTGCTTGCCGAGGATAGGGGATATACCCGACATGCAGAAAAAATTAAAGCACTAACCCGTTCTGTTTCAAGCTAGTGGCGCTATAATAAACATAAAATGTCAGATAACTTCTTTCATCAAGTTTATGAATTAGTTCGCCAAGTTCCCCGAGGCAAAGTCACCACTTACGGCCACCTCGCTCGGGCACTCAATACTCGCGATGCTCGCCGTGTTGGTCATGCTCTCCACGCCAATCCTGATCCGGGCACTCCTTGTCATCGAGTTGTCAATAAGGAAGGCAAATTGGCCCCCGGCTACGCCTTCGGGGGAGCCAATATCCAAAAACAAAAACTTCAATCTGAAGGTGTCACCTTTACCGACGATTTAGTAAATCTTGAAAAACACCTCTGGACTCCTTCACTAAGTTGAAAATCTACTCCCAACAAGTCACAATGAGTAAGTTCCATGAAAAAAGAAGCCCTTCTTCATTTCTCAGTCCTTATCATTTACTTCGTTCTCATTACTCTTTACAAACGTTGGTTTGATAACCCCGTGTATCTTTT
>Ga0208958_1002940_pt1 | contig 13853 bp, 17 predicted proteins | sample RifOxyB1_FD_184032 | JGI IMG/M metagenome (GOLD analysis project Ga0208958, IMG submission 184032) | Soil microbial communities from Rifle, Colorado - Rifle Oxygen_injection B1 (SPAdes) | ecosystem: Environmental > Terrestrial > Deep subsurface > Rock core/Sediment | place: Rifle, Colorado... | reverse complement strand
TTTTTCCCCCTGTATTCGGGCAAATGATTGCAGTGGGTGAAGAAACCGGAAAGCTGGATGAGGTTTTGGAAAAACTGTCACATTACTTTGAAACTGAATCTGAACAGAAGGTTAAAGGCTTGACAACGGCTATTGAACCAATAATACTGATGGTAATGGCAGTCGGAGTAGGATTTCTAATGTACGCGATAATTATGCCTATTTATCAGATTACAGATGAAATATGATGGTTTTTTTGGAAGGAGGTGAGAACAGATGCTAAAAATGAAAAAAGGTTTCACATTGATTGAGCTTTTGGTGGTCATCGGCGTTCTCGCCGTACTTATGGCCGGAGTTGTAGCTTTGATCAATCCACAAGACAAGATCAGACAAGCAAATGATTCCAAAATCATGAGTGATGTTGGTCAATTGGCAACGGCCTTACAGTCTTATGCAGCACAGCAAGCTAACGGATCGTATCCGTCAGCCGCTCAAGGATTGGCTTTGCTGGGTACGGCTGGAGAATTGCAGGTAGTGCCTACTCAACCAAACGGAACTGCGTATGTCTATACGCCGGGACCTGCTGGTTGTGCTAACACTGCAGGAAGCCCTTGTACAACGGCTTTAGTTGGATCACCCTTAACCGCATTGAGGTACACTTCGGTGGCTGCCTCTGATACGTGGGTTTGGTGTTCAGCTTCCGGAAGGGCTGCTTTAACAGCTGATACAGCTACATGTCCTCCGTAATGGTTTGAAAGTTCTTTCAAACTTAACAACCCCGCAACAAGCGGGGTTGTTTTTTGGTCGGTAATAATTTGTTTGGGCAAGTCAGGAAACTTACGTTACAATTGCTGAATGGAGATAATTTTATTTCTTTTGGGGGCGATGATGGGCAGCGCGGCTAATGCTTTAATTGACAGATTGCCCAGAAACGAATCGTGGGTCTCCGGCAGGTCGCACTGTGATAAGTGCAAACACGTTTTAAACTGGTATGATTTGTTGCCGGTATTTTCGTATCTGCTGGTTAAAGGAAAATGCAGATATTGTAAGTCCCCTATCCCCCCGCGTAACTTACTGGTAGAAATGTTTCTGGGGTTGGCATTTATCGTTCTTTCCTGGAAATTTTCAGTTGTGAGCGGACAGACAATTTTACTTTTCGGAATTTTATGGGTAACGACAATTATTGCGGTGATGGATTGGGAAACAAAATTGGTAAGTGAGGCCATAGTAATTACCTGGGCTGTTTTGGTTCTGATGTCGGTGGGACTTTCGCTGTCACCTCTTGTCGGAGTAGTTACCGGAGTGGGAATTATCGGAGGAATTTGGGCAGCTACAAAAGGAAAGGCAATGGGATTTGGGGATGTGGAAATTGCGGCAGTGATGGGATATTGGTTGGGTTGGCAGAACACACTGGTCGGGTTGTGGCTGGCCTTTGTCACCGGAGCCATTGTCGGGGTGTATCAAATAATAAAAGGCAAAAAGAAATTAAAAAGTGAAATTGCCTTCGGGCCGTTTTTGGTTATAGGAGCTTGGATGGCATATTTTTGGGGTGATACAATAATTAGGTGGATGGGTTTTCCTTACTAGACTGGAAGAAATCGGAAGCTGGAATACTGGCAGTGACGGTGATTGTTATATTCGGACTGTCTTTTTTTCAGATAAAACTGGGCGAAATAAAAACGCGGGACGCACAAAGAAAAGCTGACGCGGAGATGATAGGCAGAGGTATCAGAAAATTTCGCGATGATTATAAAGTGGTTCCGGAAATGGCTACGGCGGAGGGAAAAATTAAATCCTGTGGAAATGAGGGAGGCTTGGTATGCGAATGGGGCAAAGGCAGATTAACAGATGAAGAGGGAGTAATTTATGTCAATTTAATTCCCGGAGACCCATTAACAAGTAAGGGCAGGACTTACGTATATTGGGCTTCGCCGGACCGCCAGACTTTCAGGATTTATGCGGGATTGGAAAACGGCGGCGATAAAGATATCAAACGCGATTTGACAGTGATGTGTGGAGACAATGTACAATGTAATTGGTATGTTCAGGAATAACAAAGGATTTACTCTGATTGAGCTGATGGTATCGTTGGGAGTGTTGGCGGTGATTTCTGCAGCGTTGATGTCCAGAATCGGTCCCGGGCCGCAGCAGTATGCAAGAGATACCAGAAGGCAAAGTGATTTGAATACCATAGCCTCCGCTTTAGCTCTTTACAGAAATGATCTGGGCGGATATCCCCTCACGACAGCTTCGTTAATACCAAACTATATTACTGCACCCGTACCTACAGATCCCCGGGACGGATCGGCGTATACATATACTCCGGGTCCACCCGGTTGCGCCGGAACTAATCCTCCGAGGTGCACCACTTTTACTATTTGTGACACGATGGAGAAAACCGGAGCAAATGTCTGTGTTTCCAACCCATGAAAAAGGCGTTTACATTAATCGAATTGATATTGGTCGTGGGACTGGTAACGGTGATGACATCTGCATCATTGACTGGTTTTGTGAATTACAACAGAAGACAAGTTGTGGTGGCTAGTACTGAAGCATTAAAACAAGCTCATAGATTGGCCAGAGCAAATGTGATCGCGGGGAAGGTAGATTGCGCTGTATGTGAATCAGGAGTCGGAGATGATAATACTTGTAATGGGGTAGGCGGAGTAGAAAGCCCCGTTACATATTGGCGAGTGGGAACTGCGGTGGTGGGAGGGGTGTGGCAGGTGATTACAAACGGCGTGTGTTCTACTTCTGTATTTATGCAAAAAACTCAAATATTTAACCCTTCAATTCAGATAATTCAGAGTTGCGCGAACGTGCAATATTTATCAAACGGGACGTCAAATGCTCCCGTTGCCGGTTGCAACTACACTGTCTCATGGTTGGGGTCTTTCCCCCAATCATTTTCAGTCACCAGGTCGGGTTTGGTGGATTGATATCGGGAATGATACACTGAGTATATGAGGAGCCGGTTATTAAAAGGAATGGGCATTGTGGAAGTAATGATAGGGGCAAGTGTGGCGGCTGTGGGGCTGGTGGCCGTAATCCAGTTGGCTACCAGGGCGATGTCAAATTCTGGACTGTCGGCCCGAGCAAGTGTGGCGGCAAAATATGCCGATGAGGGTATGGCTTGGCTAAAAGACTGGGAACAGGCCAACGGTTGGCAAGATATTGCGGATCGGGCCTGTGTGACGGCACCTTGTCCCATCCCTTCAACCAGGGCGTATTGTTTTAATGATTTAGGATTTACTTTATCTTCATGTCCGGTCGGCGATGTAATAGACGGTTCGGTTGAATTTATGAGAACTATGACTTTAAGTACACTGGCGGTTGGAACAGATACGGTAATAAGAGGTCGAGTGTTTGTTACCTGGATAGAAGGCAACAAACCATATACCATTCGCAGATATTATGAGTTCATACGAAATTAATAATCACAACTACTCAAACAAAAAGGGGTTTTCTCTAATTGAGCTGGTGGTGGGGATGGCTTTATTTGTGACTTTGATCGGAGCCTCGACCATGATGTTATTTACGGCTTTGAAAAATTCCAGAAAATCCGCGGCAATTAACAGGGTCAGATCAGACGCGGCTTATGTAATGGATTTAATCGCTAAGGATATTGCTTATTCTACGGCGATTAATACCTGCGCTGCTACAAATCTGACCCTAACCAGAAAAACGACCGCCGGAGATATTTTGGTTTCATATGCTTTGGACGGGGCTACTAACAGAATTACTCAGGGCGGATCGTTTATGACGTCGAATCAGGTGCAGGTGTCGACTGCGGGTTGTGCCGGAAATGCGATGTTTAGTTGCTCGGGACCTGCGGTGACTATTTGTTTTAGTATCAGTTCGGCAAACGGAATAGATGTCAGTGATACCGAAGATTTGTTTTTCAGAACCAGCGTGGTCAGAAGAAATCCGGGAACTTGATTTGGTTGACAACTAAATCCATAAAACGTCATAATGATGACATGAGAAAGGGCCAGGTTTTGGTTGTGGTGATGTTGATATTGGCAGTGGTGATGACTGTGGCCCTGTCTATCTCTTCCAGAAGCGTAACCGATATTTCTATGACGACTACTCAGGACGAATCAGTCAGAGCCTTGGAGGCAGCTGAGGTGGGTCTGGAAAGATTTTTGGGCGGAGTAAGTTTTCCAAATGTGGTGACCGGCGTGGGAGGAGGAGGAACTGTGTCAGAAATAAACGCGGATTATTTTGTGCCTAATGCGGCCAATTTAGGGGGCAGTGACAGTTACCAACCCAGTAATTTAATAGATGGTGATGTGGCGACAGTCGAACTGCCTGCCGACTCCAGTTCGTATGCGGGTATTCGAATTTGCTGGGGTTCTCAGACAAGCCCTCTTAATCCTGAACCGGCAATTGAAGTGGCGATTTATTACCAAGACAATTCCGTGGTCCCACCAGTTGTGTATGCCCGCGGCAAAGCGTATGACCCCTCGGGAACCAGAGCTAATTTTGTAAGTCCGGGAGGCGGACCTAATAGTTGTGGCACATCTCCCAGTTACAATTATGATAGCAATGTGCAAATTCTTTTTGTTGATGACATTGGCAGAAACATTAAGATTCCTGCAGGAGCTACAACTTTATTTATGAGAGTCAGATTAATTGCAAACGGGGTGGTTAATCCGCCATCCCAGCCATTGGCGGTGCAGATTGTTGGCGCAGCGGTCTTTCCTTTTCAGGGCGGAGTAGTGGAAAGTGTCGGCAGATCAGGAGAATCGGTGCAAAGAGTTAAGGCCACAGTGCGTCAGTATGATTTGCCGCCAGTATTTGATAACGCGTTATTTTCCGGAGGAGCGATAATTAAACAAAACTAGACAACTCATGAGTAACCTGCCCAGACTGGGAATTGATATCGGATCTACCACCACGAAAATGGTGGAGTTGGTGCCGGCCGGAAAAGACAAGTGGAAACTAGTGACGGCGGCTTCGATGCCTTCCTTTTCCGGTGGTATTGCGGGCAATCCGGCAAACCTGGGATCTTTTTCGCAAGCTTTGATCAAAATGAGAAAAGAAGCCGGAGTCAGGGCTACCAAAGTGATTGCGGCTTTGCCTGAGGGACAAGTGTCGTCACACGTAGTGGAACTGCCCTTGATGAGTGATGATGAAGTAAAGCAGGCATTGCAGTGGCAGGTGGAACAATATATTCCGATTCCGGCAGACCGGGCGGTATGGAGTCATCAGGTGATTCGTAAGGATCCGACCAGCGGAGGGATGGAAGTAATGTTGGTGGCAGCTGCTAAAAATTTGGTGAACGCGTATGTGTCGATAATGGAACAGGCCGGACTTGAAGTAGTAGCGCTGGAAACAGAATTAATGGCGATTTCCAGAGCCATGGTGCCTTCTTCGTATCCAACTTCTTTAATAATTGATGTGGGATCTAAAAGCACTAATGTGGGAGTGGTAGAAAAAGGCCAATTAGTTTTTGCCAGAACGATTCCTACGGCCGGGGAAGCTTTAACCAGGGCAATTCAGTCCTCTCTGGGACTGGAATTGTCATTGGCTGAACAATATAAAGTAACATACGGGCTTGATTCAACAAAGCTGGGGGGGAAGCTGGTTGAGGCGATGAAGCCGGTTTTGAATGTGATTTCGTCAGAAATCAGAAAAACGGCTGATTTTTATACGTCCAAGCATTCCGGACAGGGAATTACTTTGGCCACATTAACCGGCGGAGTGGCCATGATGCCGGAGATGGTGGCCATGCTTTCGGGGGCAGTAGGAATGGAAATGTCGGTGGGTGATCCGTTTATAAAACTGGTTTTGGATAAGCCGCAACAACAGGCATTGGCTACTTCCGGTCCCCTGTACGGGGTGGCAGTAGGACTGGGTATGAGGGATATATGATTAATTTAGTATCCAAAGACGAAAAACGGAATTTGGAATTAGCCAAATGGCGGAAAGTGGTGACGGCCTGGACGACACTGGTTTTGGGAGTGTACCTGATTGCGATAGCCGCTTTTTTTGGCTGGTGGTGGTATTGGACGGCCAAACAGAAGGCTTCTTCAAAAAAAGTTGAAAGCCTGAAGCAGGAAATAAGGATGTTGTCAGAAAATGAAGCATTAGCCAGAAAAATTGTTCTTCGGGCCAGGGCGGTGAATGAGTTTTTAGCAAACAGGGAAAACGCTTCGGCGGAATCCAAATTACTGCTGGTTTCTGATAAGCCGGTGGTGGAATGGAACTTAAAACCAGGATCTCAGCTGGTGGTGGTCTCGGCTTCTGATTCGGCGGCTTTAAAAGAGTATGAGAATTATATAACCGAACACTATTCTTCGGTTCTGGTGGAACAGGTTAACTGGGACACTTTAACCGGATGGACGTTGTCACTGATGCTTTCGGGGAGGAAGGAAAAATGAGATTATTTGGCGTGAAAGTTGAAGATTGGACCTGGGTGACGTATCCAATTCTCGTAGTAGTCATGATAGTGGTCGGATTGAACTTTTTTCTTTCAGGAGGGGTGGAATCACTGGATAGAATGTTGGTTAAGCCGACTCAAACGCATCAGGAAGAGCTGGAAGCAGCTCAGTTAGAAGTAAAACTGAATAAATTAAGAGCCATTAACACAGAAGATCTGCTTTTGAAAATGAAAAAGTTACTGGTGGCAGTGCCGCCATCAAAAAGAGTGTGGCTGCTTCTGGCTGAATTGCAGCTGTCAGCTTCCGAGGCGGGTATGACAATCGATAGTTACAAAGCCACGGTCGGAGATGTGAAAGAAGCATCGGAGAGCGCTGTCCCGGTAGCAGCTGAAGTTGCTGCTTCTGACTTGCTGTCACTTACTGTGGTATATAACGAATCCAGTTATGAAAATGTGATTTTACTTATGGAATCGCTACAAAAATTGAAGCCACTTATCAAAGTCGCGACCGTAGAATACAAAGAAAATAAAGCGACAGTCACAGTGGAGTCGGCCTGGTCGGCGTGGCAAAGTGTGGCTTCACAGGTGGGCATGGATTTGCCGGAATACAATCAGGAAGTTAATCAGGCTTTAACGTCAACCGAGGAACTTGTTGAAATCAGCTCTTGGTAACAGGAGCAGGCTGTGATGCGGCCGGAGCCGGCGGGGTTAACAGAAGAATATTGATCGGAGGCAACTGATGAATCGCGCAGTAGGTTCTGGATAAAGTCCGGATGGCGTTTATGACGTTGCCTTGCTTGCCGATAATTCGGCCCACATCCGGATCGCCCACTTTAATAGTGATGGAGTTATCGGTCGAAGTGATTTGCAGATGTTTGGGTTCAGACAGAAGCGGGGTGATGATGAATTTTAGGAAGTCTTCCATGGTTACTTGGTTGCCAGTAGTTTTTTGACCCGGTCAGTGGGGATGGCGCCTTTGGCAATCCAGGTTTGAGCCATTTTTTTATCAATAGTCAGACTGTTGGAGGTGGCAATGTAGTGACCAAGATTAGCCAGGCAGTTGCCGGTGAGCTTGGTGTTTTCCTCAGCTACGACAATGCGATAGGTATGAGCGTTTTTTTTGCCGAACGGTTGCAGCTTAATCTTAAGCATAGCGGTTATTTTAACATAGATCAGTGCCTGGGAACAGCTTTTGAATAGCCAGAGCTGCGGCGTCCCGTTCGGCCTTTTGTTTACTGGGGCCAGTCCCCTGGGCTTGCGAGGTGCCGTTAACGGTGACGCTGATGGTGAATTGCTTAGCATGATCCGGGCCGATGGCTTCGACGGTATCGTAAACCGGAGTGCCCCAACCGGCAGCCTGAGCTTTTTCCTGAAGCAGGCTTTTGGGATCTTTAATCTTAATTTTTTCGGAGAGAATGTCGGAGTCCGGGAAAATTTCGTCTAGAAAGCGGTAGCAGGCCTCTATTCCGGAATCAAGGAAAATGGCTCCTAAAATAGCCTCAAAAGTGTTGGCCAGAAGCCCGGGGTTTTTCCGGCCGCCCGAATCTTCTTCGCCTTTACTAAGTAGTAGTTTTTGGTCAAAACCCAAATCCAGAGATTTGGCGGCCAGGCTGGTGGTTTGAACCAGATATGACCTGCGGGCGGTTAGTTCTCCCTCAGGGGCGTCGGGAAGCAGACGGTAAAGCCGGTCGGAGATGACCAGGGACAGAACGGAATCCCCTAAAAATTCCAGACGCTCATTGGAGGTTAAACCTGAGTGTTCGTTACAATAAGAACGGTGAGTGAATGCCAGTTTGATAAAACCTTCGGATTTGATGAAATCAGTCAGATTCATGAGCTTCGTTTTCAGGGTTAAGGGCTTGTAATAAATCAGATATGGTATGGATGTCGGCAATTTTATCCTCGGGAAGAATGAAATCAAGGGCGTCCTGCATCCGGTCCAAAAGGTCAGTTATCTGTTCGGGGGTCAAATCAAAGTCTAAGGCCAGGTCGCTATCCGGCAGGACGTCTTCGGGAGACATGTGAAATTCGTTAGCCAGAAACAGCATGATGGCGTGGGAGAGGTTGGGATTCATGAAAAGGGTCCGAGGGCGGGATCCTGGACGATGTTTCCCAGGGCGCCATTAATAAATTTGCTGCTATTTTCCCCGCCAAATTCCTTGGCGAGTTCGATAGCTTCGTCAATAATAACCTTGTAGGGAGTAGACTTGTCAACGGTGAGTTCAAAGATGGCCAGACGCAGGATGGCCAAATCGACCGGGTTGAGTTTATCAATCGGCCACTCCGGGGCGGCTTTGGCAACTAAAGCATCGATCGTCGAAAGTTTTTCCCAGATCAGGGTTACGAAAGTGTCGGGTCTGTTTTGGACCGCGGAAGAATAAAGATGTTGCATCAGACGCACCCGGTGGCGGTGTCTGGGGTCGGTGGTAGTTTTCATTGTATGTTCCAGTCTAAGTCCGAACTTGCACAAAACGCAAGACAGAAGCGAGATTGTACCACGATTAACCGACCTTTTGACCTTTGTAGAAGTGACAATATGAACAAGCGGCGTGAGAACGGGTGGGTTTGTGGCAGTTGGAACAAGCCACTAAAGTGGGAAGGGTAAGCTTGATACTGGCCCGGCGTTTTCCCTGACGGGCGGTTGAATGACGTTTTTTTGTTAGCGGGGTCATATAAAATTAATTCGGTTGAATTAAGGTTATTTTATCCTCTTTGATGAGCTTTTTCAATAAAGGATATTGATCAAGGACGGGAAGGGTGGCTTTGGCATCGGCTGCAGCTTTTTCAACTAAGGCCACATCAGAGTAATCGGCGACTTTAAATTGCGGGAATCCGTGCTGGGCGTCTCCATAAACTTCTCCAGGGCCACGCAGCTTAAGATCGATTTCAGCCAACTGCAGTCCTGATGAATGCTGTTCCAGGGCTTTAAGTCGTTTCGACTCGGTGTCAGTTGTGGTAAACAACAGACAGTATGACTGCAGGTCGCTTCTGCCTACCCGACCGCGCATTTGATGAAGTTGGGCCAGGCCAAACCGTTCAGCTCCCTCGATGACCATCAGGGTAGCGTTGGGAATGTCTAAACCTACTTCCACAATCGGAGTGGCAACTAAGATGTGGTAATCCCCTGCCCTAAAGCGGGAAATGATTTCGTCTTTGTCTTTACTGGATAATTTCCCGTGTAAAAGACCAAGCTTTTGACGGGGAAAATCCTGTTTGAGCTGGTCAAATACCGAAGAAGCAGCTTTCACGGAGGTGAGAGTCTCACTGTCGTTAATAAAAGGGCAAATCCAAATAACCTGCTGACCGGGAGTGATGATTTCCTTTTGGATCCAGGCATAACCACTGCCACGTTTGGATTCCGGAACCACCCAGGTTTTGATCGTTTTTCGTCCTAACGGTTTGTCGCTGAGTACTGACAGATCGAGGTCGCCGAACATAGTCAGAGCTACTGTTCTGGGGATGGGAGTGGCGGTCATGGTGAGAGTGTGAGGACTGGAACCCAGTTTGGCGGCTAAACTTCTCTGAGCGACGCCAAAGCGGTGTTGCTCGTCAATAACGACCAATCCGACTTTTTGATATAGGTTTTGGTTTTTGGTTGAGAGCAAGGCGTGGGTTCCGACAAAAATGTTGCAGGTGGCAGATTTTTCGGTGGTCAGTTTAGAAGAACCAGTCAGCAGCGAGACATTAATGTTTAGGGGGTGGAACAGGGCGGTAAGGGTTTGAAAATGCTGAGTGGCCAGAATCTGGGTCGGTGCCATGAGCAGAGTTTGAAATCCATTGAGCTGAGTTACATAAGCGGCAACGGCGGCGACAACGGTTTTTCCACTGCCCACGTCACCTTCCAAAAGCCGGTTCATGGGTTTAGTTGAGGCTAAATCACTTAAGATATCTTTAATGGACTGATTCTGGGACGGGGTAAGGGAAAACGGCAGAGTGTTAATAAACTGGAGCACCCGATCCTGGTCGATACTAAACGGATGACTTAGTTTGGTTTTGCCCCAGCTTTTTTTTCGAAGTTGAGCGGCCAGCTGAAGCAGAAAGAGCTCGTCGTAGGCCAGTCTTTTTTTGCCCAGGAGTACTTTTTCTAAAGATTCCGGTTGGTGGACCAGTTTTAAAGCCTGGGACCAATTGGGAGAAATCAGATTAGGAGGCAGGATTTCTGAAGTGGGCAGGTTATTTAGCAAGGCGGAAAATCTGGTGCGCAGCCATTTGGAAGTTAACCTGGCGGTTTCGGGGTAAATGGGTACGATTTTTCCCATATGCAAAAGCGATCCGTCGGAGCGGGGAATTTCATAATCAGGAGACATTAAAGCGGGTTTGTTTTGATAAAAATCAACATGACCGTAAAGGGCCACCTGTTGGCCTTTTTTCAGGACTCTTTGCAAAAATGGCTGGTTAAACCAGAGAACTGACAGCGATCCGGAGTCATCGGTAATGCTGGCCAGCTGAATGATTTTGCCGGTTTTGGTATAGGCATTTTTTATGCCGGAGATCTGGCCTATGATCGTAACTGCTTCCCCGGCCTGGACCTGTTTTACATTTGAGATCAGGGAGCGGTCTTCGTAACGAAAAGGCAGATGATATAGCAAATCAAAAACGGAATTGATGCCTAGTTTGGCCAGTTTGCCGGCAGTCGACTCCCCTACTGCCGGAAGTGAAGTTACCGGAGAATCAACCAACATAAGATTTAGCCCATGTAGGCCAGATACGGAAGAAAAGTTCCCAGGAGCAAAGCCAGGGAACTGACGACTATAATAATTGAAAAAAGTCGCCGTTTCTTTTTAGAAAGGCTCATATTTGGTATTATATTGATGGAAGGTTTATTCTACAATGCGTGAATTGAATTGGTATGATGTGTGGGAAGATAAACAAATGAAATACCTAGGCAGAAGGCGAAGAATGTCATGGTCGAAAAATATGGTCTGGGTACTGTGGGCGGTACTGGGGTCAATTGCGGTCGGTGTGGTGGTTCTACTAATCATTTTTGCGTATTTTGCCAAAGATCTGCCCAGTCCGGATAAGATCGTTCGCAGGGAGGGTTTTTCGACCAAGATCTTTGATCGAAAAGGAGAGCTGCTTTACGATGTGTTTTCGGATCAGCGGCGCACTCCGGTTGAGTGGGCGGCTATCCCGGACAGTTTGAAAAAAGCTACGGTGGCAGTTGAGGATAAGAGCTTTTATACCCACGCCGGAGTCGATCCACTGACTCCATTTAGAATTGTTTACAACATAATTTTCAAACGTCGGGTAATCGGAGGCTCAAGCCTGACCCAACAGCTGGTCAAAAATGTTCTGTTAACCGACGAGAGAACCATTACCAGAAAATTAAAAGAGTTTATTTTGGCGCTGCAGGTTGAAAGTAAATACAGTAAGGATCAAATATTGCAGATGTACTTAAATGAAGTGCCTTATGGCGGCACAGCCTGGGGAGTGGGAGAAGCGGCCACCCAATATTTCCAAAAGAGTGTTTCAGATTTAACCCTTCCTGAAGCCATTATTCTGGCCGGTCTTCCGCAATCCCCTTCCAGGTACTCGCCTTTTACGGGGACATTGTATGTGGAGAGAGCCAAGGAAGTAGCCAAAAGAATGAGGGAAGACGGATACATAACCGCGGATGAAGAAAAAACCATTACGGCTACTTTGTCAGCCGTGCCGATTGCTACCCAGTCGGGAACCTTAAAAGCGCCGCATTTTGTGTTTTGGATTAAACAACAGCTGGAAGGCAAGTACGGAGAAAAAGTAGTCGAGCAGGGCGGACTGAGAGTGACCACTTCGCTGGATCTGGAAATCCAGGAAAAAGCTCAGCAGATAGTGACTGATCAGGTGGCAAAAGTAAAACACCTGAACATTAATAACGGGGCGGCCGTAGTCCTGGATGTAAAAACCGGAGAAGTTTTAGCGATGGTAGGAAGTAAAAACTGGGGCGATCCGGACTATGACGGCAAATACAATGTAGTGACAGCTTTAAGACAGCCGGGTTCGGCAATTAAGCCGGTGGTGTATGCTACCGCACTTAGAAAAGGCTATACGGCTTCAAGCCTGTTGATGGATACCAAAACTTCTTTTCCGGGTGGAGACAAGCCGGAATATGTGCCGGAAAATTATGACGGAAAATTCCGGGGGCCGGTACTGGTGCGGGAAGCTTTGGGAAATTCACTTAACGTCCCGGCGGTAAAAATGGTGTCACTGGTGGGGATTAAAGATATGTTAACTTTGGCTTACGAAATGGGATTCGGATCACTGGAGCCGACGGCTGAGCTACTAAAAAGAGTCGGGCTGTCAATCGCTTTGGGAGGCGGAGAGGTCAGATTACTGGATATGGCTTCGGCTTACAGCGGATTTGCCAACGGCGGATTAAGAGTTGATCCTGTGGGTATTTTGAAAGTCACCGACATTAATGGAAATACTTTGGAGGAATGGAAGGAAACTAAAGGCAGACAAGTCTTAACGGCCGGCGAAGCGTTTATTGTTTCTTCGATATTGTCCGATCCGGAAGCCAGAAAAATTACTTTCGGCGTCAGAAGCCAATTGGAAGTTCCCGGCAAAACGGTAGCGGTAAAAACCGGAACCACAAACGACAAGCGGGATAATTGGACGATTGGCTGGACGCCTTCGACTATCGTCGGAGTTTGGGTGGGAAATAACGACAATTCGGCCATGAAACAGGTGGCGTCCGGAGTAACCGGAGCCTCACCCATCTGGAGACAGATTACCGATGTGGTACTAAAGGGAAAATCGGATGAAAAATTTAATGTACCATCCGAAATAATGACTGTAGATGTGGATAAGATTTCCGGCTACAGAGTACACGACGGTTTTGAGGCTAAAAATGAGTTCTTTATTAAAGGTACCGAACCCTGGGCGGATGATCCCGTACACAAGAAGATCAAAGTGTGTAAGGGAGAGGGAAAACTGGCTACTCCGGTTGATATTGCCTCCGGAAATTATGAGGAACGGGAAGCTTTATATTTTAAGGAAGAAGACCCTTATGAAACGGCCAACAAAGGTAATAAATGGCAGGAAGGAATTCTGGCTTGGCTGGCTGCACAATCCGAGCCGAAGTATCATCCGCCAACCGATTACTGCAACAGTACGCAGATCTGGGTAACTATTACCGATCCGTCCGACAGAGCCAGAATAAACAGTAACGACCTGCACATAAAAGCGGAAGTAACCGACAGCAATCCGGTGACCAAGGTCGAGTACATTTTAGACGGGCAATTAAAATATACCGGATCCGGAAATGTGAGCGAAGTAACATTACCAAACGTGTCTGAGGGATATCACAAAATTGACGTGCGGGCGACGGATGACAAAGGCAATGTGGGAAACCGATCCGTGGAAATATCGATGCGCCAGGATTATGTCGGAGCTCCCACACCTACCCCGGTACCATCCCCTACTTTTGCCCCGACTTCCACACCCAGCCCATGAAAAAACCAACGTATGATGTGGCGATAGATGCCATGCGCACAGTGTCGATATTGGC
>Ga0208958_1002937_pt1 | contig 13858 bp, 8 predicted proteins | sample RifOxyB1_FD_184032 | JGI IMG/M metagenome (GOLD analysis project Ga0208958, IMG submission 184032) | Soil microbial communities from Rifle, Colorado - Rifle Oxygen_injection B1 (SPAdes) | ecosystem: Environmental > Terrestrial > Deep subsurface > Rock core/Sediment | place: Rifle, Colorado... | reverse complement strand
CAACAAACCCTGTTTCCATAAAAATTATTACAAAAAGCAAGCCATAGGTCAGAGTTCCGTATTGGGAAATAACAATTGCAAGATTTTTATCAAGGTGCAGGAAAATATCCAAAATCGTAGAGAAAAAAGAGCCCATCATTGAATTGTAAGTCAAAAGAAGACTAATTTCTACTAATTCCTATTGTATCTTCGGATTAAACCAACAACTTTTCCTTGAATTTTTACATTTTTAACAAAAATCGGTTGCATTTTAGCATTGGCCGGCTCAAGACGGATTCTGGTTGCTTCCTTAAAAAATCTCTTTAAGGTTGCCATGCCGTTATCAAGTAAGGCAACCACAATTTCGCCGTTATTGGCAACGTCAGTTTGTTCAATAATTACATAGTCGCCGTCTCTTATTTGCTCCTCAATCATGCTTTCCCCGCGGACCTGAAGAACATAAACTCGTCTCTTTTGGGAAGAAAATGAAGAGGGGATTGCCATGCTGGCATTAGGGTCTGTATAGGGCTCAATTGGAGCTCCGGCTGCGATAAAGCCTAGGATTGGAACTTCTACTCCTTCGTTTGTAAAATTTACGGGCCCGACAATGTCAATTGAACGTCTTTTGCCTTCTTTTCTTTTGATTAATCCTTTCTCAACCAGGGTCATTAAGTGCTCGTGCACCGTAGCAAGAGAAGAAACACCCATTGCGTCTGCAATTTCTCGCAAAGTTGGAGCTGAACCATGATTTTGAATATATTGCTTAATGAATTCAAAAATTTGATTTTGGCGTTTGTAAATAACCGGAGCCATACTATTAATTTACGAAGAAAACCCAAACATGTCAAGACCCAAATTTAACCCAAAAGTATGTTAGAATAACTTCGTATGAAATTTAAGCTTTGTTCCAAATTTAAAACCATTCCTGACCAGGAAAATGCGGTAAAAGAACTAGTTCACGGAGTGGAAAAAGGAGTTAACTATCAGGTTCTGCTTGGGGTAACTGGTTCGGGGAAAACGTTCACAATGGCCAATGTAATTGAGAAACTGCAAAGGCCTACCTTGATTATTTCCCACAATAAAACCCTGGCAGCACAGCTTTATCAGGAACTCCGGGATTTTTTCCCAAAAAATGCCGTCTCTTATTTTGTTTCTTATTACGATTATTACCAGCCTGAAAGTTATATTCCTTCAACCGATACCTATATTGAAAAAGATTCTGATATTAATGAACTTATTGACAAACTCCGTTTGGCTGCAACAACCAATCTTCTCACGCGTCCCGACACAATCGTTGTGGCTTCGGTTTCTTGTATTTATAACATTGGCTCGCCCCGAGAATACGGCCATTTTGTTTTTGAATTTAGTGAAGGAATGAAAATTCAAAGACAACAAATTATAGATAGATTGATCGGCCTTCAATATGAGAGAAGCGATTTCGGCTTCTACAGAGGAACTTTCAGGGTTCGCGGAGACACAATCGATATCTTCCCCGCATATCAAGATGAAGCAGTTAGAATAACCTTGGGAACCGAAGGAATAAAGAATGTAGAAATTATAAATCCTATCACCGGTTCAAAAATTGAAAATTTAAAATTTAAAATTGAAAATTTCATTTTGTATCCTGCCAAGCATTTTATGACCGACCCAAGTAAGCACAAAGAAGTTTTTGTTCAAATAAAGCACGATTTAGAAGAAAGGGTAAAAGTTCTTAAGAAACAAGGGAAACTTCTCGAAGCACAAAGAATCAGCCAACGGGTAACTTATGATTTGGAAATGATACGGGAAGTTGGCTATGTTAAAGGAATTGAAAATTATTCAAGATATTTTGACGGCCGAAAACCAGGGGATCCTCCATATTCACTTCTAGACTATTTCAATGCACCTTATGGTAAAGATTGGCTGGTTATAGCTGATGAGAGTCATATGACTTTCCCCCAAATTAGAGGGATGTACGCAGGTGATTTTTCAAGAAAAACCACCTTGATTGAATATGGATTTCGGCTTCCTGCCGCAATTGACAACAGGCCGCTTAAATTTGACGAATTTATGCGCAGAATTCCGAACTTTATTGCAACGAGCGCAACTCCCTCCGACTGGGAAATAAGCATGGCAAAAACCAATGTTATAGAACAGTTATTGAGGCCGACGGGAATACCGGATCCGGAAGTTGAAATAAGGCCGACAAAGAATCAGGTTGCCGATGTAATTGAGCAAATTAAAAAACAAGTTGCAAAAAAACAAAGAACCCTTGTTACAACTTTAACAAAAAGAACGGCTGAAGATTTATCGTCATACTTGGCCGAACAAGGCTTGAAAGTTCATTATCTTCATTCAGATGTCAAAACTCTCGACAGAACGGATATTTTGGATGATTTGCGTTTGGGTAAATATGATGTTTTGGTGGGAATTAATCTTCTTCGGGAAGGGCTTGATTTACCCGAGGTATCGCTGGTGGCCATTTTAGATGCGGATAAAGAAGGATTCCTCCGTAGCGACGTAACGCTTATTCAAACGATGGGTAGGACCGCCAGACACGTTGAGGGCCGCGTAATTATGTATGCCGACTCAATCACCGGTTCTATGCAAAGAGCCTTGAGCGAAGTCGAAAGGCGCCGTGAGTTTCAGCTTAAAATGAACAAGAAATACGGAATAACCCCGCGCTCAATCGAAAAACCGATCAGAGAAAAATTAATTGAAAAAGAGGAAGAGTCGGGAGTTGAAAGACTTTTCGGCAAAAAAGAGTCGACATTTCTTAAATTACCTCATTTGGATTTAGATGGGCTAACTCCGATGGATAAAAAACGTTTGGTCAAGAATCTGCGCCGCGAAATGCAGCTTGCCGCCCAAGATTTGAATTTCGAATTGGCCGCAGAAATAAGGGACAAGATTAAGGAAATTGAGTTATAATTGCTTTTGCCGTCGGTAAGCCGATGGGAACTTTGCGTGACATGGAACAATTTATAAAGATCCGTGGGGCGAGGCAACATAATTTAAAAAACATTGATCTTGATATTCCCAAAAACAAACTTGTTGTTTTTACGGGAGTTTCGGGAAGTGGAAAATCTTCTTTGGCTTTTGACACCATTTATGCGGAAGGTCAAAGGCGATATGTCGAAAGTCTTTCTTCTTATGCCCGGCAGTTTTTAGGAGTGATGGAAAAGCCCGATGTTGATTTAATTGAAGGTTTATCACCTTCCATTTCTATTGACCAAAAAACAACTTCCCATAATCCCCGCTCAACTGTCGGAACAGTAACAGAAATATATGATTATTTAAGATTACTTTTTGCACGAGTCGGGCATCCGCATTGTCCGGTTTGCGGACGGGAAATTTCGCACCAAACCCTGGACCAGATTACCCAAGCCAGTCTTAATTTAATTGAACAAACTGCAAAGAAACACAAAAAAGCATGGTTTTTTGTTCTTTCTCCAGTGGTAACAGACAGAAAAGGAGAATTCTCCAATCTTTTTGACAATTTAAAAGCAAAAGGATTTAGGCAAGTTAGGGTTGACGGCCAAGTTCGTGATTTATCCGAAGATTTGGTTTTGATTAAAACCAATAAACATACAATCGAGGCGGTAATTGACCGTCTAAGTTTAAGTCTAAGTGACACAAAAAATAAAATATTCAGAGATAATCTAAAGTCACGATTGTCTGATTCCATCCAACAAGCTTTGAATTTGTCCGAAGGGTTAATTGTTTTAGCTCAAGTTTTGGATTCCGGTTTTGAAATACCCGAATATCCGAAGAAATTTGAGAGCCATTTATTTTCAGAAAAATTTGCCTGCGCCATCGACAACATTTCACTTCCCGAAATTGAACCCCGAACTTTTTCTTTTAATTCTCCTCACGGGGCTTGTCCAACCTGCACGGGCTTGGGAAAAATACTCAAGGTTGCCCCCGAACTGGTTTTCTCTGAAGAAATCTCAATTATGGAAGGAGGAATTTTGCCGTTTTCTACGATGTTTGAACACGATACCTGGTACTCACGGCTAATTTTAAAAGTTTGTTCCGAGGTGGGGATAGATGTCAGAAAGCCCATTAAAAATCTCACTGAAACTGAAAGAGAAATAATCCTCTATGGAACAGGAAGTAAAGAATATAAAGTTGACGGTGAAAATAAGCAAGGAAGGCTGACTGCGGTATGGTGGCGTTTTCGGGGAATCGTTAATGAGCTTGAGAGAAGATACATCGAGAGTCAAAGTGATTGGGTAAGAGAAGAGATTAAAAAGTACATGCGGGAAAAAATTTGTCCGACTTGCGAAGGAACAAGACTTAAAAAAGAAGCCTTGGCAATAACAATTGGCGGCTTATCGATTTCTGACATTACATCATTCTCCATAGATAAAGCCTATGAATGGATTACTACACTACTACGTAGTGATGTAGTGAACGAGCGGGAGAAAGAAATAGGGAAACTTGTGATAAAAGAAATCGAGGCAAGGCTCGACTTTTTAAGGTCTGTCGGACTTGAATATTTAACTTTGTCCCGCCAAGCAGGAACACTTTCGGGCGGGGAGGCGCAAAGAATTCGCCTTGCATCCCAAATAGGGTCGGGTTTAACCGGAGTTTTGTATGTTTTGGATGAACCCACAATCGGTCTTCACCCTAGAGATAATCAAAGACTTATTGATACTCTTAAAAAATTAAGAGATTTAGGCAATACTGTCGTGGTTGTTGAACATGATAGAGACATGATGAAACAAAGCGACTATATAGTAGATTTTGGACCGGGAGCGGGGAAACACGGCGGGGAAGTGGTCGCGACGGGCGACCCTAAACAAATATCCAGAAATCCAAAATCATTGACAGGGAAATACCTTTCGGGGAAGAAAAAAATTCAGATAGGCCGAAACACGGAGTACACTGAGTCCACTGACAAACTGACTGTTCGAGGTTGTCAGCAATTTAACCTAAAGGATATCGATATTGAGTTTCCGCTTGGGAAATTGGTGGTCATAACTGGAGTTTCGGGAAGCGGAAAATCAACTCTTTTAGTTGAAACGCTTTATCCTGCTCTTCAAAGAGAATTTAATCCATACTTCAGAGGCGAAATAGGACTATATAAAAGGCTGGATGGAATTGAGAATGTCGACAAGGTAATACTAATTGACCAATCACCTATTGGCCGTACTCCGAGAAGTAATCCCGCAACTTACACCGGAGTTTTTGACCCAATCAGGGATGTTTACGCCCTAACCCATGAGGCAAAAAGTTATGGATTCAATAAGGGCAGATTTTCTTTCAATGTTAGGGGTGGTCGCTGTGAAGCTTGCGAAGGACAAGGCCAGATAAAAATTGAAATGCAGTTTATGAGTGATATTTGGGTAACTTGCGACGTTTGCCACGGCAAGCGCTATAACGCCCAAACTTTGGAAGTGTCTTATAAGGGCAAAAATATCGCGGAAGTTCTTGAAATGACAATCGATGAGGCCTTGGAGTTTTTCCACGCCCATCCTCAGATTGAAATTAAGCTTGAGACGCTTTCTTTAGTTGGTCTTGGCTATATGCAGCTTGGCCAGCCGGCAACTACCCTTTCGGGCGGGGAGGCGCAAAGAGTCAAACTTGCAACCGAGCTTTCGCGGCGCGCAACCGGCAAAACCGTTTATATCCTTGATGAGCCAACCACCGGTCTTCACTTTGCAGACGTTGAAAGGCTTTTGAGAGTTTTAAAAATGTTGGTACTAAGGGGAAATACCGTTCTTCTTATAGAACATAACCTGGATGTAATTAAAAATGCCGACTGGATTATTGACTTGGGGCCCGAAGGCGGAGAAGCGGGAGGGGAGCTTATTTATGCAGGAAGTGTTAAAGATGTTTCCAAGAATAAAAATTCCTATACCGGACTATTTTTGTCTAAAAGTTAATTCATACACTATACTAAACTAAATTAGCATGAGAAAAATTCTTCTTACTCTTTTTTGTTTTTTTGCACTTTTCTTAACTTTCCCAAAGGAAGTTTACGCAGAGGGGGAGTTTGCAATCGATACAAGCGCAGAATATAAAATTCAGGACTCCGGAAAAACACTAGTTACCCAAACAATTACAATTGAAAATTTATTTTCGAATATTTATGCAACCAGCTACAGTTTGGTTTTGGATAATATTGACCCGCAAAACCCAAAAGCGCATTTAGGTTCAAAAGAATTAGCGCTGACTTCACACAAGGAGGCCGATAAAACCACCTTAGATGTAAATTTCAATGATGCAGTTGTCGGCAAGGGTAAAAAAACAACTTTTGTAGTAACTTTTGAAAACTCAAGTTTTGCGGTGAGAACCGGCGAAGTTTGGGAAGTTTCTATACCGAAATTGGGCGACACATCTTTTAAATCATACAACATTACTTTGTCAATTCCGGATTCTTTCGGTTCAGAGGCGTATATTTCACCTAATCCGACAGATTTTACAAAAGGTGAGGGTGTCAGACACTACCTTTTTGACAAAGAAACAATACTTAAAAGTCCGATTACGGCAGGATTCGGAGCTTTTCAGGTTTTTTCCTTCAATTTAAATTATCATTTGGAAAATCCACTTCCAAGGTCTGCATCTGTCGATATAGCAATTCCTCCGGATACTTCGCTTCAAAGAATGTATTACCAGGAAATTTCACCTAAGCCTGAAAATATTACCGTCGACTCTGATGGAAACTGGCTGGCCAGATATATTTTAAAACCTCGGGAAAGAGTAGATATTAAGGTTAGCGGGCAAGTACAGATTTTTGCCGGTCCCCGACCATTCTTGCCTATATCTGACGAGACACTAAACACTAACCTCAAAGAGTCTAAATATTGGCAAATTAATGACCCAAAAATTCAAGAAATCGCAAAAACCCTAAAAACACCGAAAAACATTTATGATTACGTGGTTAAAACTCTTTCCTATGATTATGATAGGGTAAAACCCAATGTTACAAGGTACGGGGCGAAAGATGCACTCGCAAATCCCAAGAACGCAATTTGTATGGAATTTACAGACCTTTTCATTGCCATCGCACGCGCCTCGGGAATTCCGGCACGCGAAGTAAACGGGTTTGCCTATACCGAAAATCCCAAAATTCAGCCGCTTTCGTTAGTTGCCGACGTACTCCATTCCTGGCCTGAATATTGGGACAGCCAAAAAAAGACTTGGGTAGCGGTTGACCCTACTTGGGGAAAAACCACGGGTGGAGTTGACTACTTCAACAAACTTGACCTTAGACATTTTGCATTTGTGATGCACGGAGCCGACCCTGAAAAACCCTTCCCGCCGGGTTCTTATAAATTGGGCGACAATCCCCAAAAAGACGTCTTTGTTTCTTTCGGCCAGTTGCCCGAAAAAAAGGAAAGTCAGCCGAAAATCTCAATTGACTCAATTACCACAATTCCCTTTGTCGTAAACATCATAAACGCAAAAATAGAAAACCCCGGCCCTTCGGCTCTATATAATTTGACAGTTAGCGTCTTTTTTGACGACAAAAACCAAACAAACACAACTATTCCGTCCCTTCTTGCCGAAAGCTCTGAAATTATTAAAGTAAATGTGCCCTTTAGTTTCCTGGCAAGATCCACCCCTTCAAAAGTGAAAATTTCAACCAGCGGAGCCGATTTTGAGATTTCTACTATTAAGAGTCAGGTTCTGATGTACAATCTCCTGGTCCTTTTCTTACTTTTTTTGGTTGTGTTGGTTATGACATCCTTCTCGCTCTTAAGAGCGAGATTCCCTTCAAAGGAGGATGACATATCAGCGTTCAATTCATCCCCGAATTCAAAATTCAGGGCTTTCTTGAATGCTGTTATAATTCTTATTCGCCTAAGAAAAACTAAAATTCATGGAAATACAAATAGCCAAACTCCCCAGAATCCGGATACAAAAGAAAAGATTTAACAAGTTACCCGAAAGTTGCGGGGTGTATATTTTTTGGGCGAAAAATGAGGCGATATACATAGGCAAAGCACTAAATCTAAAAAGCCGCTTACTTTCGTATCTCACCGTTAACCTTTCTCCTAAAACCAAATCAATGGTGCACGAAGCCCAAAATGTTTCATTTATAAAAGTTAATTCCGAACTTGAAAGTTTATTACTTGAGGCGTACCTGGTCAGAAAAAATCAACCAAAATATAACGCTGCCCTAAAAGATGACAAACACCCGCTTTATATCAGAATAACCAAGGAAGATTATCCAAGAGTAATAACTGCAAGAAAAATTGACCAACAAGATAATTTAGCCTTTTACGGACCTTTCCCGAATTCGAGAAATGTTTATTCGGTCTTAAAAATGTTAAGACGGATATTCCCGTTTTCAGACCACAAGTTGGGTAAAAGAGGCTGTTTATATAACCACATAGGCCTTTGCAATCCTTGTCCTTCGGAAATAGAAAGAATTACGAATCGTCAGTTACAAATTATGGAGAGGAAAAAGTATTTGCACAATATAAGAATGATAAAAATGGTTCTGTCGAGAAAAATTAAAAGTGTCGCAACTAAACTCGGAAAAGAAATGGACTCTTATTCAAAAAATGAAAAATTTGAAGAAGCGGAAGAAGTTTATGAAAGGATAAAAAAACTTGAATATATAACCCAACCGACATTGCCGATAAAATATTTTGTCGAAAACCCCAATCTCTATGAAGACTTAAGGGCCGAGGAACTAAATGCCTTAAGAAAACTTCTAGCATCGCACATCCAACTTCCCACCTCCATCCATCGAATCGAGTGTTTTGATGTAGCCCATCTTTCCGGAACGTCTCCAGCAGCATCAATGGTCACTTTTATTAATGGAGAAGCCGATAAGAATCTTTATAGGCATTTCAAAATTCGTCAAGAAAAAAGTCGGGATGATGTAAGTTCTATAGGCGAAGTAGCAAAAAGAAGATTACGACATCTAACAGATTGGGGAATACCAAATTTAATAATTGTTGACGGAGGAGTCGGTCAAGTTAACGCTTTCGCTACGGATATACCGGTCATCGGAATTGCCAAAAACCCAGATAGATTAATAGTTGGCGGTAAAAAAATCAGATTAAAAGGACCGGCACTAAACCTCGTTGCCAGAATCCGCAATGAAGCCCACAGGTTCGCAAGACGATATCATCATAAACTAATTAGTAAAAATCTTATTAAGGCTAGAAAATAAATAGCAAATTAAAGAAGCAGGCTTTCTATCTGTTTTAAATAGTCAAGTACCTCTTGCGAAAAATCTGAACTTTTCCAGCCACTCATTTTGTCTATTTCAGCAACAATTTGCATTATCTTGGGTCTTAACATGACATTCTGCGCAGCGAGCCTGGTAAAAAGCAGTAGTCTCCGGGTGTAACTTCCCATATCAGTACCATCCATATTTGGAAGCAATATTTTCCTAAATCTTTCGACGACTTCAGCATGGGAACCCGGGTATTTTTGAGCAAACTCATTCAGTTTGGTGGGGTATTCAGAGTATCGGACCTGGTAGTCTTTTGGCAAGGCATTAGGAGGGTATTTAATATCCAAAATCTCTAATGCACGCCTTACTTCAGAAGGCAGTATTCCGGGAGATGCGGGAATGGCCGGTGGGGTACGCCGTACTGTGCTTGTTATGGCAGGAGCTATGACTTTATTTACGTCAACCTCAGCTTCTTCAACATTTTCCACTTGTTCCTCTTCATCTAACAAATCTCCCGCCTCAACACTAACCGGGCGTTGCAAATTACCATATGGATCTAATTTTGCTACAATCTCCGGAGGTGTGTAATTATTTTTTGAAACGTAACGCTTGCCATCATAGCCACTCCAAGCATCTAGCGTGACCTGATCCAATCCAGCAACTCTTAACTCTGAAACTTTTATGCCTTTTAAGAATCCCTGAAGAGCGAAGATTTCGGTCAAGTAATACCTGTCCTCTTCCGGAAAGTTTTCATTATTAACAAAGGCCATAATTCTTTTATTCAAAAATTCCCTAAAAGTTAGACCTGATTTTTCGGCATCTTCCCATCCAACCAACATATCTAGCGACTTTCCAGGGTCAAGTACTGCTTCACGAAGCGTTGCGGGTTTTCCAAGTGAACCCTGTCCCCTTGCTTCCAGTATTTGTCCAGAACTGGTATCTATTGTTTGTCCAAGGTAGGCTTTCTGAACCCATTCTGTGGCATCACATAATGATTTTAAAGTAGAACTTGCATCTTTGACCGATAGCTTAACTCCACCCTGAACATCCATCATTGAAGCCAACATAATATCATAGAGTTCATCCGGTGGAAAATAATCAATCGCCATTGATTCAAACATTCTTACCAAGGCTGGGTCCAATTTTTCCCGCTCTACGTGTTTTTCACTTTTGACATTTTCGGTTGCTCCTACAGCAAACTTATCCCCAACTACAACTTCTTTATCGCTATCTTCCTGAATCGTAACTTTTGAACCCACACGAGCGTTTAAATCGGTTTTAAGACGCATTAGTATCTTATTGGGAACCACGTTTATTTCATCAAAAACAAACGGGACATTTCGCTCTAAAGCCCTAATGAACGGAGCGGCACCAAACATCAAAGACATTTGGCCCTCTTTACTAATTCCACCCTTTGTTTTGCCATAAACCTCATAATTAGTCATTAATTCATGACCTGTCAATCGTTCAGCCTCGGCACCAAAAAGGCTACGGGACGCATGCAAGAGAAGTTCTGTTTTGCCCCCACCGGTTGGGCCGGTAAGTAAAACCTTTTTTCCTTGTGCCCAAGAAAGCCTAACTGAATCAATATATTTACCCCTACTTGGAGTTTCAGCAAACCTATCTGTCTTTAGTCCCTGTTGATACCTCTCCAATTGGCGTATTCTAACCAAATCAAATACCTCAGGATCCTCCTTGAGCTTACTCACCCTTTCACTAATTGCTTGAATTATTTGTTTGTTTTCATCAATTATCCTTCGTTCTCCTGGTGAATATTGTCTATTACCCAAAAAAACTGTCCTTGCCATTTTCTCCTTCTGCAGTTGCAACTCCTTAATGGCAACTTGACCATCGGTTGCCTCTTTTGCCTGTCTAAGTTTATCCACACGTTTCTCCCGAAATTTTGAATATTCCTTAACCACTTGAGTGTTTTTGGACAAATCACTAATCTTTCCCTCTGTTTCCCTTAGTTCTCTTAAATCGGTCTCTAAGGTTCTAGTTTTAGTATCTCCTCCAACTACCTGACTAACCACGCTCCTTAATTCACCCTTTTTAATTAAATCCAAACGTTCTTGTAAACTCATTTCTGGTGCTGTATTACCACTGGTTCCACCCGACTTTTCAGACTGTCTGGCAATGTCTATTCTCAGTTCCACGCGGTGAACAAGAAGATTAAATAATTCCTGTGTGTTTCTCTGTACTTCCTCGGGGCTAAGGCGCTTGTCTTCTGGACCGCGTTTAAAAAATAAACCACTCTTTTTCTCCGAACTATCCGGGGTAGATTTCTTCAAATCTGGAGGAAGAGTGGGAACAAAATTTCGTGATATTTCCGATTTATCTTCAGACATTTTTATTACTTATCTTAGTATAACCTAAATCATTAATAGCTCCCCCCAATATTCCTGCCATTTGCGAAGTAAAATTGCTTCCATCTGTTATCCTTCTGTAATTAACCACTTTTACACCCATTGTTTCAAGTTCAGACCTTTTTTTGCTAAATTCAGTCTTATTAGAACTTGCTCCATCCGAAAATATAATTACCAATTTCTTTATGGCGCGGGTCCTCACATTTTCTAGATACCCTGGAATTGACCTATCCCTTTGCTTCATTTCATCGATAATTTGCCCGAGAGAAACATAATCTTCAGTTGATCCTCCAGGGCACGTTCCAAGGGTTTTGAACACTTCAACTCTCTGTTTTTCAGTTAACTCTGCTGAAAGTGGTTTTACTAAAACATTTTCACTCACACCACCAAAACTCCTTATCTCTGAAAGTGTTTTCAAGTTTGGATTAAGAAGATTATCTCTAACTTCAGGAGTTTCCATAAACTCCCTTAAAGTCTCCATTATAAGTATAGCTGCCCTGCGTTGCTCTTCCTTCTTACCTCCACTTTCCATTGAACCACTTCTGTCTAATACCGCAGTTGCTTCAAAGACCGAGGGGACTTCTTCTCTTCTAACTCTTCCTTCAAAATCTCTAAAAACTTGGGGGTCAGAAATACCCCTTGAAAGATCAGCCATGGCTTGTACAGCTAAACCAGGTTCAATCATAACGCCTTCATCAAAAAATCCAACCATTTTTCTATATGGTTCTAGACGCTCGGCAACAATCTTTCTAAATTGTTCTCTCATTGGTTCTATAAATTGCTCAATTTTCTTATACTCTGTAAGGTAATCGACCATGTCTTTCTTACTGACACCATGCTCCTTTTCGTACCCGGCTGTTTGTCTACCGCCTATGCCAGAGTCGCTTCCTGATTCTGTTTCAACTGCCTTTTCAACATCTTCGGGTGACATGGCCTCTGGCGATTTTTCATCATAATCATCATAATCGTCCGAAAAATCATCTTCGGGATTACCTGATCCTTTCTGTGGTTGTCCCTGCTTCTTTTTTTGTTGTTCCTTCTCTTCTTTATCCTCTTTAAATAACTTTTCGTATACCGGCTCAATGTATTTCTCAATCAATTTAACCTTTATTAGAGGGTCAAGTGATGGATCAGTCACAATTTTAATAATGTCTCTTTCAGATCCGCTCCTCCCTTTTGTATGCCTTAGCCCTTCCACTGCCTCTTGCACCTTGGGATCTATTTGGACCTGTTCATCGGGTAACATTCCTGTTCGCAACATTGCATACGCCAACTGGAGATGTTTGGGTTTATCGGTTAAGTCAGCGATAGGCCATAACTTTTCTTGATACAACTTAGTTACTTCCCGAGATAACGCAGGAAATTGACCCGTCACTCTACGATTATCGGCCACATCAAGTAAACAATTCTCTAAAATATGCTTTCTTCTTTCCTTTTTCGCAGTTTCCCTCCTCCTCCCGTATATCCGTTTTCCTTCTTCAGTAGTTCGTAGTTGAGTAAACTCTTTAACATGATCGATTTCGTGAAGGGTGGCAAAAATTGATTGAGTTTCAGAATATCCCTTTTCCGTGAAGAATTTGGGGTCGTATGTTGCTTCTCCAGTATCAGGATCAACACTCCACCCTTCACCCCGTTTGAAAGCTACTCCAAGGCCTTGAGAAAAATCGGCAATAAGATTTCCTTCCCGAGTAAAAAACTCATCCTCTCTTCCTTTTTCTTTACCGGCATCACTCTTATCGGGTTGGTTGGCTCCTTTTACCACGGAGTATTCCGGAATATTAGAATCTGATTCACCTGAGATTGACATAAATTTTCCTTCTAACCCTACTAAATCTAGTACTATATTAGTATCTCATTACCGATAATATAATCGCAAACAAGATGATATTCTTTCTAAAGAAACTGTTATACTCAAATAATGAAAACAATCTTGCGACATTATGTAATTGATACTGTATCTTTATTCTTAGTCTCAAAAATTGCCAGTGGAATGATTTTTGAACAAGGAATTGTGACTTTGCTTCTTTGCGGGCTTGCTCTTTCCCTTACAACCATTTTAATCAAACCTCTCATAAATATTTTACTTTTACCGATAAATTTGATTACTTTTGGTTTATTTAAGTGGTTATCAAGCGCCATAGCTTTTTATATAGTCACCTTAATAGTTCCCGGTTTTAAAATACTAAGCTTTAGTCTCGCAAGTTTTGCCACTGGTTGGTTTACAACTCCCAGCCTCGCATTTAGCGGAATCTTTGCCTATCTTGCCTTCTCATTTCTTCTCTCTTTGATATCTTCATTCATTCACTGGCTGGTAAAGTAGCTTTTTTGGTATAATCAAAGGACTGATGAAAAATGTGATGTTTATAATTCAAATAATAGTTTCCCTGCTTCT
>Ga0208958_1002935_pt1 | contig 13871 bp, 12 predicted proteins | sample RifOxyB1_FD_184032 | JGI IMG/M metagenome (GOLD analysis project Ga0208958, IMG submission 184032) | Soil microbial communities from Rifle, Colorado - Rifle Oxygen_injection B1 (SPAdes) | ecosystem: Environmental > Terrestrial > Deep subsurface > Rock core/Sediment | place: Rifle, Colorado... | reverse complement strand
AAGCAGTTAGATGAAAAAAAAGTTCACCAGACTGTTATCAAGCATGAACCACATATCGCATTATTTTTGGAAGACTCTCAATATGAAATCTGGTTTAGGGATTTATTTACTCAAGTAAGGGATAAACTTAAAGCAGGTGGCATGTTTATAATGGAAGGACATGAAGACCATCTGGAACGATTGCAAGAAATAGCGGTGCAAATGCAGCTTGCACAAGTACAAATTCTAAAAGATTATAATAACAAGAAACGATTTTTAAAAGCATTCAAGGAATAGAATATGGATAGATTAATTATTGAAGGCCCCAGCAAAATGAGTGGAGAAGTTGCAGTATCAGCTGCTAAAAATGCGTATTTGCCTATTTTAGCGGCTACTTTGGTTTCTAGTAAACCAGTACATTTAAAAAACCTGCCAGATTTAAAAGATATTAAAACCATGATTAAATTGCTTACTCATCTTGGAGTGGTTGTTGAGACCAAGGGTAATGTAACTAGTTTTGATTCATCGAAACTTTCATCGAACGAGGCTACCTATGATTTAGTAAAAACCATGAGGGCATCTATCTTGGTTCTAGGTCCAATTCTTGGAAGGTTTTTGGAATCGAAAATATCTCTCCCAGGGGGATGTGCTATTGGGGCTAGACCCATCGATTTACATTTGAAAAATTTAAAAAAGATGAATACAAATATTACTATTGAAAGTGGATATGTTTATGCCAAAACAAGCGGATTAAAATCTGCAGATATTACGCTTAACTTTCCTTCGGTTGGTGCCACTGAAAATTTAATGATGGCCGCTTTGTTTGCAGATGGTGAAACAGTAATTGAAAATGCAGCTATGGAACCTGAAGTGGAAGATCTTGCCAATTTTTTGATTGCAATGGGAGCTAAAATTCACGGTTCAGGTACCAGTCGGCTTTCCATCAAAGGAAATATGAAGGCAGATGATTTCCAGGAAGTAACTTACGAAGCCATAGGTGATCGGATCGAAGCCGGCACATTAATTATGGCGGCACTTATTACAAATTCAAAAATCAAGGTTAAAAATATAAATCCCAGGCATTTAAGTGTGGTTTTACATGTTCTTGAAGAAATGGGGGCAACCTTTGAAATTGGGAAAAATTTTATTACCGTCAAACCTTCTAAATTAAAATGGGCAAAAATTCATACAGCTCCTTATCCGGGATTTCCCACTGATTTACAGGCGCAGGTCATGACTTTAGCGACTAAAGCAGAGGGGGCAAGCATTATTAGGGAAGAGATTTTCGAAAATAGGTTTATGCATGTTCCTGAGTTGGTTCGTCTCGGGGCAGAAATTGAATTAATCGGAAATGCGGCAATTATTCAAGGTAATACCAAACTGACTGGGTGTCCTGTAATGTGCACAGATCTTAGGGCCTCTGCTGCACTTGTTTTAGCAGCCATGAGTGCTGAAGGTATCACCGATGTGCAAAGAGTTTATCATTTGGATAGAGGTTATGAAAGATTAGAGGAAAAATTAAAAGTGCTTGGTGTAAAAATTGAAAGAAGTAATCCTGGAGAATACTTATGATTGATTGTATTTTTTGTAAAATTATAAATGGCAAAATACCAGCAGAAATTGTATTTGAAAATGACAAGGTATTGGCGTTTAGAGATATTCAACCTCAGGCAAGAGAGCATTTTCTTTTTATTCATAAAACTCATCAAGCAGACTTAGTCGAGATGGTACATGAAAATCCGGAAGGAGTATTGCAACTAATGCAAGCTATAAGCGAATTTTCCAAGAAGACCAAAATGAAAGAAAATGGTTTTAGAGTTGTCACTAATATTGGTAGAAGTGCAGGTCAAAGTGTGTTTCATACCCATTTCCATGTGCTGAGTGATAATCAGCTGGGTAGATTTGGAAAATAATTCTCAATGGTGATCTATATCCAATTTTCAATAATGAAAAAGGCCTTGCCAGTAGGGCGAATTATTCTTAAATAAAATTATTTTCCTGGTAGATATAAATTCTAACCAAGGAGATTTTATGAGAGTATTTTTTTGTGTCTTTATTTTGTTATTTGCTGCGTGTGGAAAGACTAATAAGTCTATAAAGCTGGAACCGTTGGACCCTGCATTTGGAGCCCCAACTCAAATAACTTCTTCGCTTGTTCCAAATATTTCATTTGACGGGATGGAAAATACTGAGATTTATTTTGATTCTAACAATATATATAAAAATAATTTCAAGGTGCTGCCTTCTAATCAAATACTAAGAAGAAAAATTTTAAGCGATTTAGCCAAAATAGGACTTCATAAAAAAGTCGTGTGGGATCAAAAGGAACTAGTCGATTATTTAAATCTAAATGTAATAGAGTATAACGATATTTCAGATAAGATGCAGTTAGAAAAATTGGTGACAGGGCTTGGTCAACTTGAAGAAATGCAGTTTAGTTTTGATGCAAAATTAATATTTAAGGGGTTTAACAAAAGTGATATGATTTCTGATATCATGCTTGCGTTTTATTACTACTATCCCCTAACTGGAGAGTTAAAACCGGTTCAGGATGGGCAGATGGTTAGTTCAAAAGAGTTTTTTAGCTCCGATAATAATCAGTACCTTCAGGTTGATAAACAGCAATTCAATTTCCCCAATCTAAAACAATCTTTAGAAAAAAATTCCAGATTAGTATTTCAAGTCAAGGATTACAAAATTGAAAATCATAACATTGTTCAAAATTATGATGAACTTTATTCAACCTATTTAAAAAATAATGCGATGGTTATTATTTCTTCCAAAGAACACACCGAGGTTCGATTTGTATCACCTGGCATTAGGCTTAAGGATTTAGTTGAAGCATATTCGCCAGATTTGACCCTGAATCAAGAAGGAGAGATTCAGTGCTATTTGGGGTTTTGTCAAAATACTGAAACTTATAGCATGACCGAAAATGCAAGTGAGTTAGAAGGTCAAAAAATTTGGTATCAATCGGCTCCTCTAAATAGTGTTTTGGAAGCCGCAGGCGTTTATATTTTATTGTCTTTGGAAGGAAGCGAACTCTATTGGCATATAAACCAAAATAAAACTACTAAAAAATATGATTTGATTAAAATAGACACTGAAGCGTTAGTTATTAATCCATACGATTTATTAAAAATAAATATAAAATCATTTAAGGCAATACCTGAATTTACATATCAACAACAACGATTTAATGGAGAATCTAACAGTGAGCCACTCCTGAAAAAAGTTTGGGCAAGTTGTATGGGAAACATCAAATCATTTAGTGGCTCAGGTAAAGAAGATCTTCCTTGGAAGGAGGCGGATTTAATTCTGGTGCTGGATGATAATAATTACACCATTCAAGAATTAAGGGATAGTGGAGTGATTGAAATATTAGAGCATTCCGCCAGTCATATTGACGTGCAATTTAAAAATATTTCATTTAAGACGATGCAAATATTGATGAATAAAAAAGTTAAAACTATTCAAACCAGTGTTGGTTTTGTAGGTTGGGTCGGAAATGGAAGATGTGATATAGCTCATTTCTCTTCTACTCCTCCGCAAACCAGCACTTTGAATTTCACCGAAAATAATTTGTTTGATATTGAGATAAAGTAGGGAGTGTTTTTTAAATCCTTTGTAATCCTTCGAACAAAGCGGTGAAAAAAGATTTTTGTATACTAGTAAACTCAAAAAGCTCGGCCATAATAATGACCGGGCTTTCTTTAATTAAAGCGCATATGACTATTTGTCCCTGAGATTTATCATATTCTGTAATATTGAATAAACTGTCCATTTGTGGACGGTAGGTTTCCATCAGACTTTTTTCAAAATCATCTCCCACGTGAGTAGAAGGAAGTCTTGAACCATCAATTCTAAATTGGGTGAGTTGGCTTTTAGATTGGCCTTTTTCACTTGGTTTGATACTATTGAAAATAAGTTTTAAAGTGATAGCTCCTAAATTTCTTTTGATGATAAACCACAATTCCTCAAAAAAATCCATTCTGTCGTTTGGTAAAAGTTCTTTAAGATGATCGAGTGTTGTAAACAAATTTTCAACACTTTTAAGATTGCAATTTAAAATCCAAGTCGAATAAGCTTGTTTAATAATATCCCTAGCGGAATGAAAAGATAGTTGATTGAAGCTGTCTTCATTTAAATTAAAAGTGGAGACAGTGCATATGGGGTAATATTTATTTTCTTCTTCTAAAAGAGACATAATTTCATTTTCATTTTCTGATATATCAAGCATCATTAAATTTACTTTTTCGTTCTTAATGTCATCCATCGTAATTGTTTTTAAGTAAGTTGGAAGGATTAGATCAAAACTTTTTATTAAAACCTTATTTTTTGATTTAATTAAGCCAATGGTGAAAATCATAATAATCCTTTTCTTTTGTGCGATAACATGAACAATTTAACCTATAGATTAATGGCCTGCAAGGGTAAATTGAGTGATTAAATAGGATTAAGTGAGATGGTGATATAATGCCTCTGGACGTTGAATTTTCAATAATTTAAAATAGAAGACATGAAGGTTTTATTTATTGCCGTGATTTTGGGGTGGGGCGCTTGGCAAGCAAGCGCTTTAGCGCAGGACGAGTTGTATATCAAGAAGATGCTTTTACAAGAGCGGTTACAGGAGTCAAATAAAGAGCTCAAAAAAGCGGTATACGATTTACAAGTAAGTACTCCGCTTTACAAGGTTGATTTAAACCAAGACAAATATAAAGAGGGGATTATTTACCATAAAGACAATGGGCGGGACGTTTTACATATTTTATCCCACAGAGGGGAATTAATTAAAAGTTTTGAGCTGGATGCCTTCGGTAAAAACGCGGTTTTGGACAGGATTTCAATTAAACAACTCTCTACAGAAACGAATGTTATGATTTTATACTTTTATGCTGGAGAGCAAGAGTATATCGATTACAAAGGGCAAGGCCGACTCTACTTTATCAATATTGATAAAAGTAGTTTTGATAAAATGAGTATCCAAAAAGGGCCGAGTTTTTGGTCTGAAGCCAAAGATAGTTATGGGAACTATCATCGTCGTCACTACAAGGTGGATCTAAAAGATTTGAATCATGATGGAGTTAAAGAGATTCTGGTTAAATATGCGAGTATTTCACAGGTATGCATGTACCAAGGTGAAGGTAAATGGGTGTGTAAGTAAATTAATCAAGAAGCTTTGGGAATATTGTCATCGTCATGATCTTTTAAATTACTGTTTTGATAATCAGAAAGAAATGAAAGATTATTTTTTAGTCTTCCAGTACGATTGTTTGAGTGTTTATCATTCATTCCTTTGATAATGGTAAACCAGATAATAAATGGTAACACTGAAATAAATATTATAAAAATTATGGGTATTGTGTTGGAGCTATTCTCTAATTTAGTCTCTTTGACCCCATCGTTTGAGTAAATATTAGCAGCTAGTTCACGATTGGTTCTTTCAGAATTGGGTTTGAATCTATAACCTTTGGCCTTCGCTGGTGCAATAGGTTTTTGCTCGTCGATGGAAAGTCCCATTACTGGCTCTACGGCAGGTTGTCTTGCTAGAAGTGTAAAACACAAGAAAAAAGACGCAAGAATAAGGAACGTTGTTTTTCTCATGATCCCTCCATGGATACTTAGAGAAAAATTCCGTAAAATTAGTAGCTTACGGAAGTCTGGAATTTGGAGATTGTGTGAATATTTTTCATCAATGCTCTCTATTCCACTTTATATATGATACATGGCAAAAGAGCTAAATTATAGTGGGAAATTTATCCTTCCATGGGGGCAAATTTGGAAAAACTTGAGATATTTAATCAGGAACAACTTGGCAAAGTTCAGGCATTTTGTCTGCTGGAAAAACCTTATAATGTTAGTCAAGAAACAGAGTCGCTTTTTGTTGATGCCCTTAAAGAAGTAATTGCTTGGCATAGCAAGCAATCAACTTTTTACCACAATCTGTTAATCAAAAAACAATTTTCTTCGCATATGCTTCAATCGATTTCAGATGTTCATAAAGTTCCTTTTATATTTGCAAATTTTTTTAAAAAATATGAAGTACTTTCAATTGATAAAAAAGACGTCTATTTGCATTTAACCTCATCTGGAACCACTGGTCAAAAATCTCAAATCTTTTTTGATGAGTGGTCTATCAAATCGGCTCAAAGAATGGTTGATTTGATTTTTAATTATTATGGGTGGATAACACCTGAACAAAAATGTAACTATCTTTTGTATACGTATGAACCTGAAAAAAATTTCAATTTAGGTACATCTTATACAGATAATTTTTTATGCAAATATGCTCCGATCAATGAAGTATCTTATGCGCTTAAAAATATTGGTGGTGGGGAACATAAGTTTGATTTATTTGGTTGCATAGAAGCTTTGAAAAAATATGAAGAGGCAAAGTTGCCAGTGAGAATTTTTGGATTTCCAGCATTTTTATATTTTACACTTGAACATATGAAAAAAATCAAAATGCCACCAATAAAATTACATAAGGATTCACTGGTATTTTTAGGAGGAGGCTGGAAAGGTCATCAAGATCAATTGATTGAGAAAAAAGATTTTTATAATTTGGTCAATGAATTCTTAAATATCCCAGACGAAAGACTCCGCGATGGGTTTGGTTCAGTGGAACACTGTATCCCTTATATCGAATGTAAATGTCACCATTTCCATGTACCTGTATGGTCTCAAATAATTATTAGAGACATAAAAAACCTAGAACCACTTGGGTTTGATCAAGTGGGCTATTTAAATTTTATTTCACCCTACATAACTTCAGTCCCTGCCAACTCTGTATTAATGGGAGATCTAGCCATTTTACATGCGGGGAGTGATTGTGATTGTGAGTTGTCGACCCCTTGGTTTGATATTGTAGGTAGGGCCGGTACGGCTCAAAATAAAAGTTGTGCAATGAAAGCTTCTGAACTTTTGGATAATTTTTAAGGAATCATTATGCATTTATGGAAAGGTATTGAAATTGATGATTTAAGTTTAATGGAATATTTGGAAAAACTAGATAGTGAAATGTCGAATTCGCTTAAGCAAAATCTACCCGTAAAGTTAGTGTTGCGCACTTTAGATAAATTCAATCAATCTTTAAGCGACGAACAATTAAGTGAATATTTAATCGATGCCAATTTATCGAAGGAAGATTTAAAAGATGAGATCGAATTTTTAAGAAATTTTCTAAAAATGAGTAATCTCAAAAATAAAATTAAAAAAGAATTAGGTGGTTACGATTTTTGGGATCTTAAGAAAAATATGGATTCCGCTGACGTCTTTGAAGGCAAACGTCCGCTTGGAATTATCTTGCATATTACACCTTCAAATTCTAATGTGCTGGCATTTTTGGCGGCACTGGAGGGATTATTAAGCGGTAATGTGAATATACTTAAAATTTCCAGCAAGGATTCGAGTTTTTCCCTAAAAGCATTGAAAATTTTAGGCGAACTTGATGACACGGGATTCATTAAGAATCATCTAATGGTTCTAAGTCTTAATTCCAAACAAAAAAATATTCTGATCAAATTGGCATCGGTTGCAGGCGGTGTTTCGGTTTGGGGTGGGGACCCGGCAGTCATGGACATAAAAAACATGGTACCGGCTCAATGTAAAGTGATTACCTGGGGACATAAAATTTCCTTTGCTTATATTACCAAGCCTTTTTTTCATGATGAGGAAACTTTATGTAATTTAGCCAAGGATTGTGTGAGGTTGGAACAGCAAGCGTGTGCGTCTCCTCAATGTGTTTATTTAGAGACTGACTCCTACGAAGTAGTTAAGCAGTTTGCTAAAGAGTTTTATCAGTATTTAAAAAGCGAATCTGACCCCAAAATAAATGGGGCACTTTCGGCAGATACTCAGGCCGAAATTACTAATGTTACAGAAATGGTTAAACTTGATGAAGTCATGATAGACTCACTGGTGCTTGAAGATCCGGATAAAAAATTTCGCATCTTTGTTGAAAACGATTCAACTTTAAAAACCTCTCCATTAAATAGAACTATCTGGATCAAACCTCTGCCAAAAGATCACATTTTGTCTGAATTATTTAAATTTAGAAACCATTTACAAACAATTGGATTTGCGGGCAATTTCAAAGATTCTTCTGATGTGTTGAATGTATTATTGAAAACTGGGGCTACTCGGATCAAACCTGTGGGAACTATGCTGGATACTTACGAAGGTGAAGCGCATGATGGTATTTATCCGCTTCATGCGTTTACCAAAAATGTAAGCACCATCATAAACGGACTAGAGGGATGGTCTAGAATAAACTTCTCTAATTATTTTAACCAATCATTAAGCACTAAAGTAATGACCAAAGATGATTTTCAAAAACAAAGTCATGATTTGCAATATGCTAAATTGTTTTTTAAAAGTGGTGGTAGCTCTGGAAAAACTGCACTGTCATCTTTTAACTATGCCGATTATAATTTACTGATGGAAGCTGCCAGTGAGGGCTTGGTAGCCTCTGGCCTGGATCCTCGACGTGATAAAGTTATAAATCTTTTTTTTGGTGGTGGTCTGTATGGTGGCATGATTAGTTTCTTTACTATCTTGGAAAAAATGCAGGCTATTCAATATTCTATGGGTGCTTGGCCAAATTTCGAATTTGTAGGAGAGACTATTATTTCAAATAATATAGATACGCTAATTGGTATGACTTCTTATTTAATGCAATTATTGGATTATAATAGGGAAAAATTTAAAAAATATAATGGAATAAAGAAAATATTTTATGGCGGGGAACATTTCACTAATAATCAAAAAGAGTGGGTCCAAAAAGAATTTAATATACACTTGATCAAGTCAGCCAGCTATGGAAGTGTTGATGCTGGTCCGCTTGGGTATCAGTGCCCATATACTTTGGGAAGCGTTCATCATTTACACGACAGTATTCATCACTTGGAAATTTTAAAACTTGATCAAGATACGCCTGTTGAAGACCATGAAATTGGCAGACTAGTATTTACTACACCTGATCGGGAATCTGTAGTAATCAACCGCTATGAGATAGGTGACATCGGCAGGTGGATACCTGGGATTTGTGCTTGCGGGAGAAAAGCGAAGATGTTCGAGTTAAAAGGACGACTGGGCGATGTGTTTAAGGCCGGTGGTACTTTTATAAATTTTCAAATTATTGAAAACATCTTGAGTGAAAAATGTGCGTATAGTGGGCAGTTACAAATAGAGATAATGAAAACTGAGCGTTTAGATCACTTGATAGTAAAATTAGATAAGAGCAAAATTATTTCCAGTGACGTAGAAAAAATAATCTTAAAAAATTATAAAGATTTATCAGAAACAGTCGAGGCTGAACAAACCTTGAAATTAGAAGTAAAAAAAATAGACTCAAAAGAATTTTTAAAAACCCCGTCTAGCGGTAAACTAATTCGGGTTATAGACCAGAGAAAAGACTAATGAAAACAAACGTACATGAAAAACTAAAGCATCTGGTTAAGTTTGCCAGAGAAAAATCCCCCTTTTATCGAGAGATATATCATGACATAAATGTTGAGAAATTTCGGTTGGAAGATCTCCCCATCGTTGATCAAGAAAAATTCTGGATTGCTAATTCCCTAGAAAATAATCAATTGCTTACGGGGGAAATTGAAAATGGAATTGTTCTTAAAAGTGGAGGAACTTCGGGAAATCCAAAGTTTTCAATTTATACTAAATCAGAATGGGAAATGTTTACTAAAATATTTGGAGAAGGACTGGATCAATGCAATCTTAAAAATGGCGATAGAGTGGCTAATCTATTTTATAGTGGAGAACTTTATGCCTCGTTTATTTTTATTATGAAGTCGCTTGAATATGCTAAAACTCCCGTGATTCATTATCCGATAACAGGGAAATGTCCTGATGCTAATTTGTTGGAAGTGATTCAGGAATTGAATATAAATGTCTTGGCTGGGGTGCCGACTTCATTTATGCATCTGGCAAGTTTGGTACGTAGTAAAAATTTAAAACTACCAGTAAAAAAGATTTTATATGGTGGAGAAGGATTATACCAAGATCAAAGAGCTGTGTTGGAGGATTGTTTTCCTGGGGTTATTATTTCATCCATTGGATATGCCAGCGTAGATGGAGGACATCTAGGATTTGTGGATAAAACTTGCTTACCCGGAGAACATGTTTGTTTTAATCAGTACTCAATTATGGAAATACTGGATGAAAATACTAATGAGCCAATTAATCAAGCTGGCATTGTTGGAAAACTAGTTTATACAAATCTAGAGCGAACTTTAATGCCGATTATAAGATATCCTGTGGGAGATCTGGCGAAATGGAGCAATGTTGGTGAAAAGTTTTTGTTACAAGGGCGATCAGAAGTTGGCGCTAGAGTTGGGCCGGTTACGGTTAATCGGGATGATTTTTTAAATATTTTAAAATCTTATCCACACAAAAATTTGATTATGGGATTCCAGCTTATTATTGAACATGATAAGCAAAAAGATTTCCTGATTTGGCGAATTGCTTCAGATAGCAGCAATCTTAAGTTATTAGGGCGTGATATAAAACAGTTATATCAACTTTTTAATCAAGAAAAAAAGATGTATCAAGAAAGCGTTGAGCTTGGACTCATTGGTGATATACAAATTCAAATTTGCGAGTACGAGGACTTGGTTAAAAATCGACGTACTGGCAAATTGAGAAATGTTATTGATCGACGCAATTGATGTAAGTATAACTTCTATTAGGGTTGAAAATACCGATAATAGATTTTTTCTAATCTGGTTTGATGTGCTTTTTCTAGATTAGCTAGGTTTAATAAAGTGTCTTTGGTTTCTTTGTCCTTATAAGCTCTGGCCATGTCGTTATAAAATAGATAGGAGTCCTTTTCTTTAGCGATAGTAAACTCCAGCACTTCTTTGACAGTGGCATCTTCTTTTAATACATCACTAAATTCCTGATCATGATATTTTTCAAATGTAACCTTACTAGCTTTAAAACTACCTGGGCCTCCCGCAATTAATTTTTGGAGCACTTTGATATGTTCCAATTCTTCTAATGCTAATCGGTTCAATGCATTTTTTGCATCGGCATTTTCCATTTTATTGCATAGTCCCAGAAGAACATTGTAGGCTTCTTCCTCTTTTAAAATGGCAAAATCCATTATGTCATAAAAATCGACATTCTTGTCTAAATACTGACTTGAAACTTGTGATGCATCATCACTTACGTTAGTAAATTCACTCATGTTCATAATTTTCCTTCCCTGATTAAGTACCATTTATGTTTCCGTATAACTAACAGTGCCTGGTGTATTGCTTTTATTACGAATTTTTCATAATCTTTTGATATATTTTTATGGAGGCGATATGTTAAAGGGAAGTCTTACAGAAATAAACTTACTTAAATCTTTTACCAGTAAATCACAAACCAGAAATAGATATAGTTTTTTTGCCAAAGTTGCCAAGGAAGAAGGCCATCCTATAATTGAACAAGTTTTTGAGCAAGCGGCAGAATATGAACGCATTCTTGCCAAAAGATTTTTTAAACTTCTTCCAGGTGGAAATCTGGAAATTACCGAATGTTTCCCTGCAGGTTATATCGGCAATACTATTGAAAATTTAAATTTATCAATTCAAGAAGAAAAAAAAGATTGGGATAAAATTTATCCTTTGTATTCTAAAACTGCCCTAACTGAAGGATTCGATACAATCTCACAGATATTTAATGCAATTATTGAGGCTGATAAATATCATCATGAGCGTTTTGTGGTGATCAGACGTAGGTTACAAAAAGGTGATTTTTATAAAAGATCAAAAAAATCCAGATGGCGCTGCCGAAAATGTGGTTACATACATTTTGGTACACAGGCGCCACAGGTCTGCTTGGCGTGTGTGCATCCACAGGGGTATTTTGATGTAGTTGATGAGCCAGCTATATTGTAATTATACAACCTAGCGCTTTCGTTGATCCTTATTCCTGCTTCTACTTCGGTTGTGATCTCTATTTCGATATCCGTCTCTTCCCGGACTTCTTTTAGGAGACTCTTTGGGAGCGGTATCTACAAACACTGATTCATCAATATGACGAATCTCTTGGTTGAACCGATAAGTAAACAGTAGTTTTAAAGCTTGTTCTTTGGTTAGGTCGCTAAAATAGCTTTGAAAATAAACAAAGGACGGGTCAAGGGCAAAAGAATCTTCTTTGCTTAAAATGGCATTTTTAATGTTTTCCATTTTATGGAGTTCTTTGATTATTTTTAATTTTTTTAAAGTATTGGCATCTGGCAAGCTGATCTCTTCCATCTTTTGCCCAGTAAAATGCTCAATAGCACTTCTTTTTCTTATCTGATCGGGGGCAACGAAACTAATAGAAGTTCCTTTAAGCTCTGCTCTCCCAGTTCTTCCAATTCGGTGAACATAGGATTCATATTGTTTTGGAAGTCCCATATTAAACACATGGGAAATATTGGGGACATCGATTCCACGAGCCGCTACATCAGTACAAATTAAAAAATCGACTCTCTTGTCTTTGAATTTTTTCATGGAATCATCTCTTTGACTTTGACTAAGTTCTCCATGAAGGGCCGCAACTGAAACACCTCTTTTTTGCATCAATTCTGCTAATTGTTTGGTGTCTTGTCTGGTTTCACAAAAGACAATTCCTTTGCTGTCAGGATTGGCATCAATAAAACATTTAAGGGCCGAACCAAAATGTCTTCGATGAGCGACGAAATAATATTGTTTGATATTTCGGTTTCCAGAAATTCTTTTTTCGAGTTGAACGATTTTAGGTTTGGAAAATTTCTTTTCAATTAATTTTACGATGGGGTCAGGCATGGTAGCTGAAAACATCCACATCTTTTTGGTTTGATTTAATGAGCTGATAATAGTTTGAACATCATCAATAAAACCCATGTTAAGCATTTCATCTGCTTCATCAATTATGAGTTGGTGACATTGAGATAGATTAAGTACTTTTCTATCAATAAGGTCGATTATTCTTCCAGGCGTACCTACAATAATTTGTGGATTATCTCTGGTAATTTCATTAATTTGTTTTACATAAGGTACACCACCATAAACAGTTGTAGCCTTAAGAGGTAAGAATTTACCTAATTTTTTAATTTCTTCATAAACCTGATTGGCCAATTCTCTGGTGGGAGCTAAAATTAAGGCCTGAATTTTTTTTGATTTAAAATTGATTTGTTCCAAGAGAGGAATAACGAAGGCTGCAGTTTTACCAGTACCTGTTTGGGCCTGTCCAACAAAGTCGCCTTGATGTGTTCTAAGAATCGGTATTACCTTTTCCTGAACCTCGGTCGCGCTTGTGAAACCCATCTGGGTGATGGCGTCATTTATGGGTTGTGATAATTCAAACTCTTGAAAATTCATTGTATCTCCTAAATTCATGGATTTGGCACTTGATGCCAAAGATTGGTCACTTCTACTCTATATTGAGATTAAATGCACCTAAAATATTACCTGACCTATAAAAATGCATACATCCTTAACTGACCTATAGCAATGGGGATGAAATTAAGAATTGTTCTTACATTTGAATGGGTTAAGATCTTTCAAAGGTAACAGTCTAAATTTGTTGGTGTTAACAATAATGATTCTGTAATTCTTGAGAGAAATCATCCCCATTCATCTGGTCCAGTTAAGTTTAAGTAAAAAAAAAAAAATCCGAAAAATTAAACATGCAAAATATACTAAAAACTATATTCATCACGGGTATTGTATCAATAGTTATTATTGACCATGTTTTAGCTGCAGATTGCGATATTTTTATACACGGTTACACTCCCGAAGGACTTGGCTATTTTGGTGAGTTACCAAGACAAGTAGTTTGGAATGCCAACGAGCCCATAGAAATTTCAGCTCCGAAAGTGGCCGATAAAATTTTAGAATTAATGGATACATGTGATAAAGATG
>Ga0208958_1002931_pt1 | contig 13877 bp, 10 predicted proteins | sample RifOxyB1_FD_184032 | JGI IMG/M metagenome (GOLD analysis project Ga0208958, IMG submission 184032) | Soil microbial communities from Rifle, Colorado - Rifle Oxygen_injection B1 (SPAdes) | ecosystem: Environmental > Terrestrial > Deep subsurface > Rock core/Sediment | place: Rifle, Colorado... | reverse complement strand
GGGTTGATATGTTCTTTTGGTTGACATGTTGGCATGATTTTATCATGCAAAACTCAAAACTCAAAAGTTAAAATTCAAAAGTGTGTAGGATTCGGATATTTTCGGGGTTGACGAATTGTGGATAAAAAAGTAGAACTGAGGCAACAAAGACAGATGGGAAAAGTGGACAAAGAAAAAGTTTGGCGAGAGGTCTTGGATAGCGTGAGAGTGAGCGTTTCAAGTGCAATTTATTCGACATGGCTTTCCCAAACACATTTATTGAGTTTAAGAAAGGTAGACGATAAAAGATATATCGCCGAAATCGGCTGCACTTCGTCGTTTATTAAGGCGACGGTAGAAAAGCGATATTTTGGACTACTTCAGGACGCCCTAATGAAAACGATTGATGCCCCCAGTGATTTGACTTTTGTGGTTAAGCAAAATTTGAGCGGACAGATTAATAATAATGATTTGACGCCTTTGTTTGAGGAAAGAACGGAAAGCGAAGAAGTCACTAGAAAACTAGCTGACATAAGGGTTCGACCAGGATTTACTTTTGAGAATTTCGCTGTTTCCGGCTCAAACCAAATGGCACACGCCGCCTGTGAGGCGGTGGCTCAAAAACCGGGTGATTCTTACAATCCTTTGTATATGTGGGGTGGGGTGGGAGTAGGAAAAACACACTTGATGCACGCGGTGGCTTATGTTCTTGTTGAGCGGAATACTAATAGTAAAGTGGTTGTTTGTACGGGCGAGGATTTTACAAATGATATTGTAATGGGCATTCGAAGCAAGACGACTCAGAGGGTGAGAGAAAAGTATCGACAATTAGACGCGCTTTTTATTGACGATATTCAGTTTATTGCTGGAAAGGATGCCGTTCAGGATGAGTTTTTTCATACGTTTAATACTGTGACAGCCAGCGGAGGACAAATAATCCTGACGAGCGACAAACGGCCAACGGAAATACAAGGACTTGAGGATAGGCTAAAAAGCAGATTTGAGGCGGGTTTAATTGTGGATGTGGGACCACCTGATTTCGAGCTAAGGTGTGCTATCACTCAAATTAAAGCACGAGAGAAAGGCTTGCCGATCGAAATGCCTTTGATTCATCTAATTGCCGGCAACCTTGATACGGCGAGAAAAATCGAAGGATTTTTGATTCGTTTGATGAGTGAGGTAAAGCTTCGGAACATTGAGATCACTGAGGAGACAATAAAAACAATACTAGGAAAAGGAATAGGGGAAGAAGAGAAAAGAAAGATTGTTTCACCGGACAAACTGATGGATAGCGTTTGCGGACATTATTCAATCAGCCGACGAGCGATGACGGGAAAAGCGCGAGCAAGGTTGATTTCACAGCCAAGACAAATATTAATGTACCTACTACGAACGGAACTGAGCATGCCATACGAAGAAGTGGGGAGAATGATTGGCGGTCGAGACCATACGACTGTTATGCACGCGGTGGATAAAATAACCAAAATGGCGTCAAATGATGTGGGTATCCGTGAGGATATTTTGAGGATTAAAAATAGCTTCTAGGTGAGTTATCCACTTATACACAGTGAAAACAAAGTTATCCACATTTTTGTCCACAAGATGGACAAGCGTGATGTGCACAATGGATTTTTGGTTCAAACACGGCTAGTTATCCGGAATATCCACAAGACCTACTACTACTGCTACTATTAAGTAATTAAATTAATAGAACAATGTGTAAAGTGGAAAGGATGAAGAAAAATGTTGATTATTAATTTAGAAAATATATACTGCAGATAATGAAAGTGACGGTACTTCAGGAGGAACTCTCTAAACTTCTTAGTTTTTCATCGAGGTTTGTGAGCTCCAGATCCCAATTACCTATTTTAGAAAACTTTGTGTTTGAAGCAAAAGGAACGAGACTTATTGTGAGGGCAACGAATTTGGAAACGAGTTTGGTAGCTTCGGTGGGAGCAAAAGTAGAGATCGAGGGGGCACTCGCGGTACCGGCAAAGACTATTAACGATCTGGTGAGTAATTTAACTGGTGAAAAACTGGTGATGGAGTCCCTTAAAGAAAGCTTAAAATTAACGTGTGATGGTTTTCGGGCGACTTTGGCGGGGATGAACACTTCGGATTTTCCGGTACTGGTGGAAAAAATAGAAAAAGATGCCATTGAAATAGCAGGTAGGGTGCTAGTCGAGGGATTGTCGAAGGTCCTCCCTAGCGTGTCGCGAGATGACACAAGACCGGTTCTAACGGGGGTTTTGTTTAGTTTTGACAGCAGCACTCCTACTTTGAATTTGGTAGCGTCGGATGGCTTTCGACTTTCTCAAAAAAAAGTTAAATTAAAAATGAAAGTTCCCGCGACCGCCATGATTTTACCGAGGGGAGTCTTGGGAGAAATTGTGCGCCTGGCGGAAGAGCAAAATGTGACAATGGAAGTGAAGAGAGCTGAGAATCAGGTTGTATTTGGGCTTCCCGGGATGGTTTTGGGAGCACGAGTGATTGAGGGGGAGTTTCCTAGCTTTGAGCGGATTATTCCAAAAGAAACGAGGGTGAAGGTGGAAGTAAATAAAGAAGAATTTATGAACGCGGTGAAGCTAGGGGCGATATTTGCTAGAGATGGGTCAAATATTGTGAAGCTAACTGTAGGTGAAACTGGCGTGAATGTTTCAGCTACGAGCACAAAAAGCGGAAAGCAGGAGATGGAGATCGTCGGAAAAGTGAGTGGTGAGGGAGTTGAAATATCTTATAACTATCGATTCTTAGAGGAGCTATTAGGAGTGATTGAGGGGGAGAGTGTCGAGATGGAGTTTACGGATGCGGCAAGCCCGGGAGTGTTTCGGGATCCTAAGGACGTGGATTTTTTCCACTTAATTATGCCTGTTCGTGTGCAGGGAGAGTAAGGTCTGATATAATTTGGGTATGGCGGCTCAAGTGATCTATTCTTCGGGAGTGGTTGGGAATGAGCTAGGTTTGCTTGCGAAGTTGAAGTTGAGGTGGGACCAACTGGATAGAAGGAAAAAGCGAATATTGATTGGGGCTTTGGTAATAGTAGTGATTATTTTGGTGCTGTCAGTGCGTGGTGAAGGTAGGAGGCAGGTTCAGCCAGTTGTTAGCCCAACGCCGAGCCCGTGGGCGATGGTGTCAACAAATACTGATGATTGGGAGGTGTATGAGAGTGATGATGGTTTTAGTTTTAAGTATCCAAAGGAAGGGAATTTGAGTAAGGCTGAGGACGATAGTTTGGTCTTCTTGATTGCTGGGCCATCGCAGCGTGTAAATACGGAGTTTTCGGATGGAGTGTATGTCAGGTTTTGGGTTGAGAAATATGGAGAGAAGACTTTAGAAGGGGTGGCGCGGGAAAGATATGACTATATTAGCAAAAGCGCAACAGCGGAGCTAAAATCTAAATTGGAGAAGGTGAAGGTCGCAGAAAAAGAGGGGTGGGTTTTTACATTTGAAAGTTTAGGTGAGAATAAAATGTATTTTTTGCCGATCGATGGCGTGAGATATTTAAAAGTGATAGATAGGTCGCAGGATGTTAGTAAAGTAGGGCTTGAAGAAATTAACAGACTTCTTTTGGGGACGTTGAGTTTGTAGCTTGTTGTGTTAGGGGATGTATCCGACGGGGATGCCGCCTCGACAGCAGAGGGGTTTTTGAGATGAACAATCAGACCATGCTGAGATACCAGTGGGGGGATCAACTTCTTCGCCGCTGATACAGGTTGAATCACAGTAGCCACCTTCGTTTGCACAGACGGCAGTTGCTGGTTCTGGTGGAGGTTTGATAAGGGAGCAAGCATCGTCACAACAAAGTTGTGTGGTGCACCCCGCAAACTCGCGAATGCAGTCTGGATGGCAAGTGCTTTGGCAAGTGGCACCCTGGCTGGCACATGTTTGAACAGGTTCTTTTTGACAACAGATGGGTCCGGAGGAAGAGCAATCCGGCCAGGCAGATTGACCTTCGGGGAGAGGAATGACAGGGTCTGGGAAACAGTTTGAGCTGGAACACTCGCCACCACTCGTGGTACAAAGTGTTTCTTCCCCGGGTGGCACGGTAGATTGGCAGCAAATTTGGGAGCAATCAGTCCAACCGCCTGGAGGAGGGGTGAGAATTTGACTCGATGAGGTGCAGTTACTGGTACAAATACCGTAGGCTTTGGTACAGCTCGTGTTTGGAGTGGGTGGTTCACCGGAGCCGCCCGCGTCTTTGGCAAAGCATCCCGTCGTGTATCCTCCAACGGTGTATGCTGGAACGATTTGGTTAATAAGGATACCCAGAGAGTTTCTAAGTTCGTAGTGAAGATGGATACCACAGTCAGATCCGTCTACACCGTAAGTTGTACCGGTACACCCCTGCTTGCCCAGAAGGGCGCCAGCGGTGATTGGGCCGTCGCCAATGTAAATTTCCGAGAAATGTCCATACCAAGTTTGGAAACCTTCGGGGGAGGTAATAATGACGTGATTGCCATAGATTTCATCGCCATAGATAACTTTGGCTGTGCCGTCGTGGGTAGCGTAAATGAGGGCGCCAATTTCGGAGATATCAATAGCTTGGAGATTATTTTTGTGGCTGCCGGTAGTAGCTGGGCCTTGTGTTATCCAGCCGGTTGTGGGCCAGCAGTTGGGCCAAGCTCCGCCTGGGCCGGTAGTAGTGCTTGGGGCGCCTTGTTGGAGGCCGACGAGCTCTAGGAGTGATTCGCCGGGAGGAACGACATAGGCGCCAGAATTGATAATAAAAAGAATGAGAGCTGTAAAAACACCTATGGCGGCAATGGTAATGAAAATCCAGGCAATGAAGAACATAATTGTCTCTCCTAGGTTTCTAAGAAAAGCCTGTCTGGCTTCTTTGGAAAAGAGTAAGAGAAAAATGCCAGCTCCAAGTGGGCCGCCAGCGAGAAGGGCTAGGCCGGTGCCGCCGGCGAGAAGTAGCTCACGAGGGTTACCACTGACACCTCGAATAAGCGTGCTACTGATTTGACCAGCTGGCCCGGGAAGACGTTTGCCTATAGCACTTGAGATTGTCTGAACACCTCTTTGGGCGAATTGGCCAAAAGACGGGCGAGTGGATGTGTTAATGGGTTGAGGTGTTGATGGAGTGTAATTCGGTGTTGGGGAAGTAGAAAGTGGGGTAATGGATGGGCTAATTGGAATAGGTGGCGGGGGAGGAGAAATGGTGGATGAGGTTTCGATAGTGGGTTCTGTTTCTGGTGGTAATGGAATTTCTTTGAGTGGGGGTAGAGTGCCAGTCTGCTCGGCTTGAAGTATTCTTTCCCATGTTTTTGCCTCTGCATTTATTCGTAAAGTTTGCAAGGCATCCTCGGCCCGTTTAAGGAGAGGGTCATCTTTTTTTTCAGAATACTGGGTGCCTTGAAGTTGTTGTTTTGCGGCGTTGAAGCCTTGTTCTAGAAAATTTTCATCACCTGTGGCTCGATATTGGAGAATAGCGTCGCCTAGAGCCTTGTAAGTATTTATGTAGAGTTGTTCTTTGGTGATAGCAGCCATGGGTTAGGATTGGGATTTGGTGACTTGAGCGGCGACTTCGCCGGGGGATTGCTTGTTACGGTAGACTTCTTCAGGATGAGTGGTGATAAGAACGTGCTCTTCGGGGCTAGCGACCACTCTAATGGGGGCGTGATGGGGGCCAGCAAAGAGAATACCCTCGCCAACGTTGGCGCCCAAGAGGAGCTGTTTTTCTCCTTGTGATAGGTAAAAGGTTTGGGCGACTTGGTCAATGGCGGCGGGGGATTGCTTGAGGAGAAGGCGCATAGCGGAGTTTGTCACAACGGCTTTCCCGATATCTTGACTTAAGAAATCCTCAACGTCCTGAGTGATGGTAGTGAGACCAAGGTAGTATTTGCGGGCCCGCTTTACAACTGACCAGAGAAACTGAGCGGTGTCGGCGTAGCGCATCATGTGCCAGGCCTCGTCAACAACAAGCAGTCGTTTTTTTGGTTCCCGTCTGATTTTGGTCCAGATATAATCAAGAATCATAAACATGGTGATGGGGCGCATGACGTCCTCGACATCGCGGATAGAAAAGACGGTGAAGGGATTAGTCAAATTAATATTGGTTTGGTGATCAAAAATGCCGACGTAGCTACCCTTGACGAATTTTTCGATTCTGGCGGCCAAGTCGAGGGCATCTTTACTTTCCATGCCAATGAGGGCTTTATAAAGGTCTTCAATGAGGGGAGGCTCTTTGCTTTGGGTTTGGGGATCCGGAGTGATGCCCTTAGCACGATAGGCATTGATCAAGGCGCGGTCGAGAAGAGCTTCTTGAGTAGCGTCAAGCGTCCCCATGATGATTTTGAAAAGCGAGTGGAGAGAGAGAATTTTTAAGCCAAGCTGGTTTTCGCCTTCTTCTCTGATTTGAGCGAGATCGAAGGGATTAATTTTATTGGGACTTGAGTAGCTAAAATTAATATATTCACCACCGACAGCTTCGCAAAGAGTTTCGTACTCGTTTTCAGGATCAATGACGATGAGCTCAGTGCCAAACATAAGTGAACGAAGGGATTCAAGTTTGACAAAGAAAGATTTTCCGGCACCAGAGGTCGCAAAGACGGTCATGTTGCTGTTTTCAAGGCTGAAACGATCAAAGATAATGAAGGAATCGTTTTGGGAATTAATACCATAGAGGATGCCAGTGTCACTACTTAATTCGGCGGTCGTGAAAGGAAAAGTAGTCGCAAGGCTTGTACTGTCCATGTTTCTGGTAATGCTCAACTTATCAAGGCCAAAGGGGGTGGTTGATAAGAAGCCTTTTTCGTGGTCAAGGGCGGCGTGTTTGGCAACGACAAGGATGGAACCTAAAGTAGACTCGATGCGTTTTGTGATACTGTTTAACTCCTCAACCGAGTTCGCGGGGACTGTGATATAGAAAGAATACTCGAAAAAGCGTTCGGCGCCTTTGACAAGTTGTTCTTGAAGGCTTTTGGCATCTTCGAGTTTGGCTTGGGTACTGGGGTTAATGATTTTACCCCTTTGGATGTCGGTCGATATTTCAGCCTCCATTTCGGTGATTTTTCGCCTTAAATCATCCAAAACACTGGCGCCTTCGGTGGGGTAGATGAAAAAGCTAATGTCTAAGCTATGGTCAAAATTAATGAGTGGTTCCATCCAGCCGGGAACGACGAAACGTGGATAGCCGGAGACGAAAATAGTGCGGTAGAAAGTTTCGTTAATTTGAATGTAATCGAAATTCATTTCAACCTTGTTCGGGGCGATGGTGTCTTGGTAGCTTAACCCATTGGCAAAACCTTCTTGGGCAGTACGGATGGGAGGCTTTTGCGGTTTTTCAGGGATGGGGGGTTGGGCTGGAAGTTTCATTCTCTTCCTCCTTTCTAACTTTAAAGATTTCTGGATTGGGATTATAAGTTTCGTAGAAAAGGAGACTTAGTTCTTCGGCGCTTAACTGCCTCATTTTGAGACCAAGACGGCCGGCTTGCCTAATGAGATGGTCGCGTTTGGGATAGAGAGAAACAATGGCTTTTTTGAGAACATAGTCTTTGGTGTAGGGGAGGGTTTGGGCGGGTTTACTAATGTTAATGATTGATTTGGCCTTGAGGCCTAGTTCGAAAGGTGAGAAAGGAATAATGATGAAAAATCTTTTGCCAAGAACATTTTTTTTCTTGATGGTGTCGGCAATAAAAACTTTGTAGCCCTCCATGAGTTTTTTAAGTTTAGGAGTTTGAATTTTGGGAATTTGAGCGTCGATTTGATGAAGATATTTACTGACGTCTTTTCTTTGGGTCTTGATCAATATTTGGATGGAAAAGGAAAGCGAATTAATGAGGCCAGCGAAGGCGGCCACAACGGCTTCTTGCTCGCGCTCGGAGAGGAGCCCGAAATTGAGAGAGGTAGATTCAAGAACAATGGCGGCGCCGCCATCCTTCATAAGGGCGATATCCTTCACGATATCAGCGAGGGGAAGGTGTTCCTGAGTGATGCCGGTGAGGGGAACATCGGGAATATTTAAAAGGGGGATACTCTTGGTGATGTTTTTCATTTGGCTCTAATGGTGATAGGTGGAATAAGATTGCCTTTGGCTTCGATTTCGATAGGATCAAAACTGTGACCTTCTTTTTCGGTGAGAAGCCGATATTTACCATTACCCAGAGGGGTAGCAATCATAAAGTGACCGGTTTTATTAGTTCTGAGGGCACGGACAGGGCGGTTAAGAGGGTCTTTGATTTCGAGAATGGCGCCATCGAGAATGTTTCCTTTCTGATCGATAACTTGGCCAACAATGATATTGGGTTGAGATGGAGGGAGGGGTCCGCCTTCACCCGCTACGGCGGGTTTTGGTGAGGCAAGCGGGGCGGGAGAACTTGATTCAGAAAGGGTTTGGGCGACTTCAGTAACTTGACCCACGCTAACACCGCTTTGCGAAGTCTGGCTGGCGGGTGGGGTTTGATAGCCCACTCTTTCGGTAGCTGGTCTTTGGATGATGGGAGCAATAATTTCTTTTTTGGGCTCTTTAATTACATTGAGATTGTTTTCGCTTGGAGAGGTCGGAGTTTCGTAGATAATACCAGGCTTTGGTTCTGGTTCGATTTCGTTTGGTTGGCCAGAGGATGGGGTGCTAGGAGCGATTGGCGCTAAAGGATTTTGGTGAAAGAGGCCAGAGATTTTGTTCAGAACGTTTTCTTCTGCTTCTTCGAGATTTTTGGTGAAGGATTCGAGTGGGGATTGGGTTTGAGGAACAACTTCGTCTGCAGGACCACCGGGTTGAACAGCGGACGGAGTAGCGGCTTCGTCGGCAAAAAATTTAATAGGCCCTTTGGCCTGGGCCCAGTAAAGGATGGTGGGGGAATAAATGGAACGAAAGAACGCGCCGACCCACTGCTCTAAGGGGCGGTCTTGAATGGGGAGAAAAGCGAGGGCGGCACCGGCAAGAGCAAAAAAGGCGATAAAAGGCCACTTTAGAAAGGCGGGGAGAGGGGAGGCATAGAAAAGAAGAGCGATGCCGGCACCGGCGGCAAGCTCAAGAAATTGCTTGATGGTCATGTCGCCAACGAGGCGGAATTGGTAGCTACTAATATGCTGGGGGACAGGGTGCTGTTCAAAAACGTGGGTTGGTTCCATTGGGGAAAGTTTAACCTATGAAACATTGATTTTAAACTGGGCAAGGTTTTCACAGAGGGGTTATACCCTAGAGTTTGTAATTATTGGTTTCCTATAGTGTGATATACTGCCTTGTTCTAGCCGAACATTGAAAGTATAAATCTGGGTATAGTTTCTGCAGGAGGTGCAGAATGGCTGATTGGCGAAAGAAGGCTCGACGGAAGGCACAGGAGCGTGAGGACAAAGCTCGACGGACGCAAGAGGAAGAGGTGCGGAGGCGAGAGTTGAGAGAGCGTCGAGCGTCGGAGCGCGAGTTGGCAAAGAAAGTAGCCAGACTCGGGCGGAAGTTTAAGTGTCATATATGCGGCGTGTCTAGCAAAGAACCTGCTCGATGGACAACCACGAGCTGGAGTTATTCTGATTTTCCTCCGGGCGGTTCCCGTTCTGATGTTGATCATGTGGACTATGACAAGCCCGGTGACCTGTTTGAATGTAATGATTGTGGGCGATTGACGTGTTCGGATTGCATGGAAGCTGGAATGTGTCGAAAGTGTGCTGAGGGAGGAATCCTTTGGCGGTGGTTTCGCGTTGGCTAGAGCAAAAAAGGGGAGAGCAGTGATGTTCTACCCTTTTTTTATTGATGTTTTTAGACTTTATGATTTCCCTATAGTATACTTCTGATTTATGGAGAGAGAATTGGGTTTAGATATTAATATAGGGTTTACTAATGATTTTGGTGAGCCGGGATTGCCGGGGGTGGGTGATATTGTTTTGCCCCATGAGCAAGTGGTGCCGGGAGCTGAAATGGGAATTGAGTCTCATGGGAGGCATGGTGGGCGAGGTGGAAGATCGGGAGGTGGTGCTCCAAGGGTGGTAGTGGTTCTTCCTGAAAGTACGTATCATCCAGCTTTTGATCCTGATAGAGTTGGTGCGCCGGTTTCGAGAAGTAAGATTGATGCTCAGCATCGGTTTTTGAGAGATTTGCGAGATGATGTTGCGATTGGGGCAGGTTCGGGGTTGTTGTCTCCACTGGCACAACTAGTGATTGGTAGAGAAATAGAGAGAGGGGCAACTCGCACTTTGGGTGAGGATAAATTTGTTGTCCCTACTGATTGGTTAAGCGCGTTGCCTGAGCACCAGCAATTACTTGAGGAGTACAGGAAAAGCCATCTTGAGGCGGCGAATTATAAGAGATCTGGGACAGGTTGGACGCCTGAGGATTTGAGCAAGAACACGGGTTTAGATAGGGTAAGGATGCAGGAAGCTGAGAACTTATATAGGCATTATCCGGGTTTGAGACAGACGATGGAGCTTTATGTCCAGATTACGAGGGGCCACTTTGTTTTTACCCACCCTACGAAGATCGATGGTGAGGGTGATCTAAGGCGTTTTACTCTTGAAACAGCAGAGGATTATGGAGAGGTTAATATTATTAGAAATTACATTACGGGGAGATTAATTGAAGTGCTGGAACAGGCTAGAGTGCGGGAATTGACACGAACGGGTTTGGGTGGAGCAGAAATTCGGGCGCTGTATCGTGAAGGTTTAATTACGGGGTATGCAAGAATGCAGGCGAGAGCGGCCGAACAGCTGGCACTAAATATGCTATATGCAGCCGATTTTTGGGAGTGGGAAGGGTGGGTTGCGAGCGATGTTTTTATGAATCTTCCCATTCGGTCGGCACACAGACCGATGGATGCTTTTGTTTCGCTTGCTTTGAGTGGGGCAAAAAACCCTAACAAGTTAACAAATACAGGTGTTTTGGGAACGTGGATAAATAATTTTTTGGTCGAGTCGTTTAGACGGGCTTATGGGAGTGATTTAGAGGATCTTCAGATGAGGGATATTATTTATGAGCCGGTGCCGGAAACTGGCGGGAATTGGAGGAAGTTTTGGACAGTTGGGCGAAGGCGAGATGGAAAGTGTGTGGTGAGGGTACCAGAAGGTTTGCCGATTGTACTTCTTAAAGGAGCGATGCAGGAGAAAGGGATAGCGGACTTATTGGAACAAGGTAGAGATATTAATTGGGCGGAGTATGAAGGAGTGTACAGTATATTTAAATATCGTTTGGGAAGCGGGGCGGGCCCACTGTGGGACTTTTTGAGGGGGAAGAAAGAGACGAAAGATATGGCCGGATTGGCTGGGGTGTTGAGTGTATTAGGGAAAAGCGACGACTTTAAACTGAAGAGGTGGGTGAATTATTTGTATTCGATATTTGATGTCCATGAACAGGCGCCGAGGATATCTTTTGGGGAGGGTAGGTATGGCAGAACCCTTAAAAAGGAGTATATTATTTCGCACTCTTTTGGCAAGAAAGGTATGAGGTACTTGGAGCCGAACCAAGTTTTGTTTCCTTGGAACTAAAACTAGTTTAGTTAATATTTTACCCTTCTTTGGAGTCCACCTGAGAAGCCACGTGCGCGTTCTTGTCTGAGTTTGTTAGCGGCGATTTCGGCTCGGATTTGTTGTTGACGTTGTTGCCACTGTGCAGGGGATAATCCGCCTGGTCGGTTAACGTCTAGTGCTGATTCTTCTAGGGCGGCGATATCCCGACCAATGGCTTGTTGTCGGCGGGATCCCCATGCACCCGCGCCTGTGCCAAGGGCGGCGGCACCGGCGTAACCCATGGCACTGCCGTAGCTACCTGGGCCTTTGCCGGAGAGGATGCCTTGGATCATATTGGCGACGTTTGGAGTCATATTGAGGATTTCAAAGCTAATAATGATAAAAATGATTCCCATAAGACTTTCGCCCATATTAAGAAAAGGTGGCCATCCGTTATCACCAAAGGTATTGTAACTACTAAGGCTGAGGTTGGTGGCGAGGACAGGGATAGCATCAATGTTTGAAAGGCTATCTGGGGCGCCAACAGTTTTTAGGGTGGAGAGGGCGAAGGAAAGGCTCAACATGATCATAAGGCCGACGACAGGAAAGACAGCAAGGTTGGCAACGAAATTTTTGAGCCAAGAGCCAAAGCCGATGTCGGGGAAAAGGATGCCAAGAGTGATTTGAAGAGGAGCAAAAATAGTCATTAGAAGAATGTTGGCAAACGTGCGAATGAGGAGCAGAGTGAGCCTGAAAAAGATAAGAATTGAAAGAATAAGAAAGACGATGGCGAGGAGAAGGACAATAAAGCCAGTGGCGATACTGGTGCCACCTGCGCCAAGGTAAGCAATGAAAACGGCAAAGTAGATCATGACAAGATAAAGGAGGGTGCCAAAAATGCCTCCGGTGGCGCCACCGGCGCCGATAAACCCGAGCGGGTCGATGCCTTTGGTGAGAAAGTCAAAAGTTGTGGTAACACTGCCACCTGCAGTGGTGAGGAGGAGGCTAATGAGACCAATAGCGACATACATCAGGTCAACAAGAAAACCAGCTATCGCGTAGGAGAAGGTGACGAGAATGAGGGCGATGAAGACCTTGGGGAGGGTGGATTGAATAGAGATGACGGTTTGGGGATTGAGTTTGACACGAAACATGATCATAAAGGCGAGAGCGAGGGTGACTAAGACAAAAATAGTGTAGGAAATATCACGGGTGGCGACCCAGAACTCTTGGATTGAAATGAGGCCTTGATAGCCAAAACCGGTTTCTTGAGCTTGGGCTTCAGGGATGAGGTGAAAATGGGTAAGCTTTTCTTTGGCATATGTGATACCTGAGAGAGGGCGATCGGCAAAAACTAAGGAAAAAAAGCCGTTGTTTTTAGCAAGAGGTTCGATAGTGCTAGCGTCGGAAACGGGATTGAAGGCGTTAAAAAGACCTGTAAGGTCACCGCCGAGGGCGTCGGCGACGTCTTTGGGAGTGGCTCCAAAGATATGAACAAGCATATTAATGGGAATGAAAACAACACTATAAAGAACCCATTGGACTTGGGCGGCGGTGTAGCGCTCGCCAAAAATTTCAGTGTCACTGTCGCCATAAACTTGGCCATAGAACTGCCAAGGGGCTTGGTCGTACCAAGGGCCAGTAAAGGTTAACGCTTTGGCGGGGGTGGCGCCGAGGGTAAAAAAGGCGTAGCTGGTGATGAGAAAAGTGAAAAATAATTTTTTAAACATTCTAATGTAAATCATATCATGGATCAAAGATCTTTCCACTTGTCGGGAATGAGCTCTTCGTTTTTGCATTCGCCGGGAGCGCCGCAGTAGGCGCGGATGTAGTCGCAATAATTGGTACCGAGGCGACAGGAAGGGGCGTCCATTTTGCACCAGCCATAGTAGGTGTAGCCGATAAGACAAAGGGCAGTGGTATCTTGGGAAGAAATGGGCCCGCACATCCCGTAAACATCACAGAGGATTTGCTCTTTGTTTTTGGCGGCGGTGGTGAAGGCGGCGTCGGCGAAGTTGCAGCGATTGGGGATATGGCGGCTACTGTAGAAGCCGTTGTCTTTGGCGGCGGTTGAGTACCGGTCCCATTCGGAATTAACGATTTGAAAAGGACCGGCGGCGTTGGCTTCGTTCGGGGTGCAATAGGCGGCGTCGTAGAGAAACTCCGCGGCGGTCATACCCAGCTCGGGTATTTCATAATCAAGATTAAACTGGATATTGAAGACGTCCATGGGATCATTGTGATACCACTCGGAAGTGAGGGCGGTGGCAAATACTCCACGAAGCTCGGCCTTTTTGGTTTCGTTGTCGCCAAGTTCAAGAAGAGGGAAGCGGACTTTACTGCCTTCGCTTGTGAGAATGGCTTCGAGGGTGCAGATGGGCAGTTCGTAGGCATTGGCGGCGGAGTTTAGGGCAGTACGAAGTTTGGGGTGGAGGATACTTAGATCGGTGATGGCGACGTAGTGCTGACGCTGAGATTCGTCGTAGCAGGCCAAGAGATTCTCGTTGGGAGGATTG
>Ga0208958_1002928_pt1 | contig 13886 bp, 17 predicted proteins | sample RifOxyB1_FD_184032 | JGI IMG/M metagenome (GOLD analysis project Ga0208958, IMG submission 184032) | Soil microbial communities from Rifle, Colorado - Rifle Oxygen_injection B1 (SPAdes) | ecosystem: Environmental > Terrestrial > Deep subsurface > Rock core/Sediment | place: Rifle, Colorado... | reverse complement strand
TTCCATTTGAAGTAACTGGAGATCCTGAAATTGTAAATTCAGCAGGTAAAGATAAAGCAACACTCGTAACCGTACCTAAAATTGTTTGTATTTTATCATAAAGAGCGTTCTTACTGGCAGCATGAGTAGTGTCACCATCCCAACCAGCACCATAAACAGTATCGCTAATATATACTGGAGACAGATAATCAGTACCATCAATCGCAGTGGAAGGTACGCCCACTCCTAGTGTTACTGTGTTTTTAACAAGTCCAGTCGTAAGAAGTCCTAAGTTCCTTTCAGCTGTTAAAGTCGCATCCGTGGTAGCTACCCAATATTGAGCAGAACTTGGAGCAATACTTGAGAGAGCTGTAATAAAATCTAACTGTTGTGTCGTTGGATTAAAAACTGCTTGTGGCATATTATAAATAAGTTAATGAAGCTCTATTATTCCAAATTTGATTAAACCCAATATCTGCATATTGTAGTTTAATAGTATTCCCACTCACATCTCTTGTTTCTTTCATTATCTGGAACTGAGCAATAGCTGGATCAACAACTGGACCTGTAGTCGTATGTGTTGTATTAGGATGGTAATATCCATAATAAATCACAGTAGAACTAACTACGTCTATCACACAGCTACTACGGATAAAATCATTTGGTCTGAAAACGTAATTTGACATATTTTATAAATTATTAGATTTAGTAATTATGAAGAAAACCGCACCTGCTGAACCAGCACCTACAGTTTCCTTTGCTTTTATTCTTAACCTGCTTGCTAGAATTGGAGTTAGCGTAAGAGGTGTACCAGCTCTTAGAGCGGAAGCTACCCCTTGAGCGACATTCCATACATAATCCTGTTCAGTATGTGAACCTGAGCTGTTTGTGTAAGTTCCTATTGTTTTAAAATATGTCCCTGCTGAATCCAAAGCTAGACTGTAAGGATTAATTTCGACCTGAAATTGTAATGTATTCGCAGAAGATCCCGCACCTGCTGTATAAAATGGATAAATGGTAATAGACTGATCCCAATCTATATTAATAATATCTGAAGCTACATAATTAGCTGTTAGAGTATAATTTTGAGCGTTACTAAATTTAATTGCTACCATTGACGTTTTTGAATCCATAATTTAAAATTAAAATCTTATTTGACAGCTCTGCAATGAGAGCCGTCTTAAAAACTTTATTTTTGATCTCCTTTTGTCTTTTTAATTTCTTCTATTGCTTTTTCCCCTTCTTCTTTTTTTGTATTTTCTTCTGCTTTTTTAATTTCTTCTATATTGAGAGGAGAACGTAAAGTACTCTCAACAATTAATAAATTTTTAGCAGATTCAGAACCACGAAACTGTACTGAGTTGACTGCTGAAAGTAGGTATTGAACTACGTCAGGTGTAAACTCGTACTTATATGTAAGTTTTGACATATAAAAAATTAGAAAATAAAAATTAAAGATTAATCGACACGCATACAAGTAACAAAAATCATACAATCAAGTGCACCTCCACCATCTGGAACAACTGAAAGCGAGCCATTTTGTGCAATTTCCCAAGCCGCATCAACAATTTCTGCCACCCTATCAATATCATTATCAGAAGCCGCAACAGTAACTACATCCGTAAGATCTGTTCCAGCTCCAAGAGCACCATTATTTAGTTTCCAAGTTCCACCATCAGCAGAAGTTGAAACCGAATAGGCATCTATAACCCTAAATTTAAACGGAGCATTGGCATTAAAAATATTTACCGCCGAAGCTTGATTTGTAAGGTTATAAGTAATTATGAAAGGTACGCCAAAAGTGCTTGCACCCATTGTTATAGGATCAAGCTCGTTAGCGTTTACATTAGTCAAGACATTGCCAGTGCCATCACAATCAAAGGATTTGTTTGTTAAAGTATCTGTTGTCGCCTTACCAACTAAAGTATCAGTAGCATTTGGTAAAGTTACAGACCTATCATCACTATGAGAAGAAACAATTGTCATTGTTTTAGTGCCAGTTGCGCCTGATAAGTCAAAATCCATTAATTTTGTTGGAGTTGCACCGTCAGCGATAGTAACTTTTCCAGTCCCTTTGCCTCGGATTTTCAAACCAATATTCGCATCACCACCACTTACAGATAATACAGGACTAAAGCCAGTATTAGCGTTACCTATCTCTATTTGATTCACAGGGGCAGAATCTTCAATGAATACCACATACTCATCACCACCAGCATCGCAAATCGCTCCTGTTGTTACTATTTTTGGAGTCGTAAGTGTTTTATCACTTAAAGTCTCTGTGCCAGTTAAACTCGCTAAAGTTAAAGTACCTGTTGGGAAAGTTAAAGCATAAGCAGAACCATCAGCAAAAGCAAAAGTACCATTATTTTGTGTTGTTATTCCTACAGTATGTGCGCCTGTATGTGTCCAAGTCCCACCAGTAGTAAAATCACCACCTAAATTAAGAGTCCTTGCGGCATCTCCAGTAGTAATTGTAAAGATTCTATCAGCTGTTAAGTCTGAACCTGCTTTAATAATTAAATCATGTGAAGCGTTTGTATCTAAAACATGAACACCTTCATTCGCAAAAGTTTTAATTCCAGTAATAGTTTCATCTTCGTCAATAAATGAAAAAGTTCTACTACCTCCCACCGCAGGAACTGTTAAAGTATAAGCGCCTCCAGCAGTACCAAAGGCTAAAGTGTAATCACTCGCACCAGCTTCACAGGTAACAGAATTAGCTAAACTTGAAGCATTCGCGACGTTAGGAGTACCCCAATACGGATCAGCACCAGCACCAGCAGTTACTAAAGCTTGACCAGCTGTACCAGCCCCTAATCTTAACCATGCAGAAGCACCACGATATAAAACATCTCCACGAGCTTCACTTGCAATTGTAAAGTCTGTAACCGTTCCAGTATTACTGATGTCTGTTGAAGTTGCGAACTTAGACCATGCAATAGCCGCTGCCGCATTAACATCGTCATTTACTATTACTCCTGATGATATAGAAAAAACACCTGAAGCACTCATATCCACATCACCTGAAACATCAACAAATTCAAGAGCAGTTGCTCCTGTATTTACTTTTACCATTTTATCACCTGCGCTAGTATAGTTTGCAGGAGTGTCTGTTAAACCCGTAAAAGTCGTTGCAGATGTTGTATCTACTAATTGGAAACTTGAAGATGATGAAGTGCCTATATTATGGTATAAGCCTGATGTCCCAGTTGTTACATCAGTATCAATATAGAAAGCTCCTTTAGCATAATCATCTTGAGAATCTTGTGTCGTATAAGCCGCCGTACCGGTAGCCCATAATATTTTCCCTGCATTATCATAAGCAAGGACTCTAATTGACTGACTATTTATAGTAACTACCTCACCAGTTAAAGTGCTTTTTAATAAATTAAATGAGCCATCATCAGCATCAATTAAAGTTGTTACGGTAGAAGTTGCGTCAACTTGTTGTGTTAACCCTGCTCTACCTTTTAAAACTAATCTTCCTGACATATTTTAAAATTAAGAAATATAATGGTTTTTTTATTGTTGAACCAAGAAACAACATTTGATTATAAACCAATAGAAACTTGTCCGTCATAACTTGTAGCACCTGGAGCAACTGCCATTTTCATTTGGTAAGCCCAGTGTCCTGAATCAAGTTTAACTCTTTCCCAAGAAAGACCCATTTTAACGAGCATTCTAAGACCATCAACACCGAAATCACCCATATCAGCCATCAAGAAAGAAGCTGTAGTAGATGTTAAAAGTGTCCAAGGTATAATTTGAATATCAAGACCGTTAAAGTAATTTTTCTTTTGATTTGCATCTTCAGGAGAACCATTAGAATCAAGTAATTCATGTGCTTTTTTAACTAATTCTTTTGGAACTAACCAACGTCTAGCTTGATATCCATGAGTTGCATTATCAGCGCTCTTTTGCCCCATCAATGCCACGATAGCGTCATTAAGCGTTGTTTCGTCAGCAGTACCTCCTGAGTTTGTTCTGTTAGATTGTGTTGAGCCTGTTGCACCTATTGCTTGGGCTGTTCCATATAAAGGATAAGTTGTTCCTGCTATAGTAATTCCATAAGTACCAGAAGTAGCAGTACCATTATTGAATATATCAGCAGCAAGTTGATCTACTTTATAACTAAAGTGATAAGCTTTTTGAGCTGCGAATTTAGGAATTGTTTTGTAGTTATCAAACATATCTGTGAAATCAGATATGATAATCTGATCTTTAAACAATCTGGTTTTGATAGATTTGTTCATATACTCACTATACGTTTGTGCTGGAAATCCTGAGCCATCTTCTACTTCGTCTACATTTGAATTAAGTGTAGCACCAGTATACAACTCGTTTAACCTGTCAGGAACTTCTCGTTTAAAGATTTTTTTCCAAACTGGTTGATAAGCATTTAAACCTTTAACTAAAGCTTCTTTGACTTTCAAGTCTACTTGAAGCGGATTCATACCCGCTGTTACCATTGACATATTAGTAAATTAAATTATTAAAATCTGCGTTATCCGATTTTAATAAGTTCAAACACAATCAATAGCAACGATACAGTTACCATCTGTTGTGTTGTCGTAGTCTAAGATTTCAATGAAACCTTTTGTAGTATCATTTTCATCTACAGTATAATCACCTGCTGATACGTCAAGAGTACATTTAGTACCAATAACAGTAATTGCAAGATTACCTGGAGTTGTAGCTTTCATTCTACAAATAAGCCTTCGATCACCTTTAACAACATCAACTACACCATCAGCCGCAGCTGTTTCAGTTGAATCTATATTAGCAACACCTGTTATAGTATCGTCAGTATCAGTTGTATCTGGAGCTGCTTTATAATACCCAGGATTACTGCCATCTTCCATTACAAGATAACCAACTTTTATACTAGAAACTGTTCCAGTTTTTACGTCTAAAGGTTTAAGAAAAGTAGGCGCAACAGCACCACCTTCTAAACTAATCACTTCAATTAGCTTTGCCATTTTACAAATATTAGATTTTAAAATCTGCGTTATCCAATATTTGCGTTATCCGTATTTTTTTATAAGTCTATTATATGAGGCCCCTCGGAAGCATCTACCATTTGACTTTCCACGCTACCTATGGCTGACGTTCCTGTTCCTCCTTGTAGCCCTTTAGGACTAGGTTTTGATGGCTTGATAACGGTATAAGCAGCTTCTTTTGCTTCATCAAATGATTCAAAAGTCGGATCATTTTTATAAAGTACTTCAGCTAACTTACTAAACCTAATTGCAACATCATCTTTTAATCCTTTGCTAATCGCATACTCCTCTAGTTCCTTTTTCCTCTCCTTCTCACTCATTCTAATAAGAAGTTTTTCTTCTCTTGACTCAAAATACGAATCAAGATCTTTACGAGTTAAAGGTTTTTTATCATCATCCACCATCTCACCTTCAGAGACTTCTTGTGTTTGTTCGGCTCTTTTTGCCGCTACTTCAGGATTAACCCGATTAGCTTCATCACTTTGCATTAAAGGGCGGAATTTATCTTTCAGTCTCTTCGATCTATTAGCTTTTTCTGCGAAATCAGGATTTGCATCAAACCACTGTCTTAATTCTTGTGGAGTCATCTTACCGTCTGCAACGGACTTAAATTTCTCCTCCAACAAATCAATGATTTGCTTATGATACTGATCTGCTTTCTTAGCTTGATCTTTTACCGATTGTTGTTGAGGTTCTTTGCCAGCTTCCTCTTCAACTGTTTTTTTATCGTTTTCAATAACTTCTTCCTGCTTGACAGGCTCTACTTGCGTAGGTTCAGTTACTGCTGGTGATACTGTCTCGATAGTCCCTTTGTCAGCGTCTTCACCAAAAGGTATAACGCCTCCAAAGCCTCCATCTTGTACATTTTCCATATAGAATATAAAATGAATAAAAGTAAAAGTAAATTACCGTTTTACGAAATTGCCTTGATTTTATTGATTAACGTGTTCTCTTTAAACATTTGATAGCCTTTAATCCCTTTTGCTTTAGCAATCTCTCTCAATTCCGCCAAAGTTTTAGTGTTTAAATCAGAACTAACACCAACATCATCAATTAATGGTGCTACTGTTGGCGCACCTACTAACTTAACTGTATTTCCCGCGATAGGATTTGGAGTAAGATTAGTAATAGGTTGATAGACTAACTCAGGTGCCGTGTCCCTATACCCTACACACCCACCACCCATACGAGGATTGTCGGCATCTTCTTTGGTAAAATATTCTATACCATTTGCTCCTTTATAATATTTTGGCATAATTTAAGATTAAAATATAAATGCAGGTGATGACGGACAACGCAGAACGAACACCACCTGCATACATACTTTAAAATTCAGGAGTAACTACCTTTTTAATTGTTTTTTCCTTTTTATTAAAATCATTCAATTCGGACAATTGTTCGTTGCCAAACTTAAGATCAGTTTTTAATTTTAATTCTAACAACTGGACATACAAATCTTTTAATTTAGTGTCTTCTAAAATTAATTTTATTTCTTCTTGTGAATAGACCATATATTTAAATTAAATTATAATTCCAATTCCCCTAAAGGTTTTACCAAAGTTCCATCATTACGTCTGAAATCAAAGTCATCATTATACATTCTATTAATATGTTTTTTTTCTTGATAGACCTCATTCATCTTACGATCTAGTTGACGTTTCAAACTTGCATCTCCGTTTTTAAGGATAAAATGCACATCCTCATTATTTAGAGATCTGTTGCTAATTTTACGACTTAATCGAGATTCAAGGCTAACTTGCCTTGTTCGTGTATCTCTGTCTTTATTTATAATTATATTAACCATCACTTAACATATTAAATGCTAGGAGTGTTTCCACTATATCCAGAAATCAACCCCTTATCAGCTTGTGGAATAGTTGGCATTGCTTGTGGGTTTTGCATCCCCTGTTGTGCTATCATCGCTTGTTGTTGTTCTTGTGCCTGTGCTTCCTCTAACAATTTAGCTCTATCGTAATGCCTAGATTGTATGTTTTTCATAGCACTGTTTAGATGATACATTACGGCAAGTTCAACATCTTTCGTCAATTTCTTGTCTTTGGTTAATTGAGTCATCCATTTAGAGAAATACATGTATCTAGCAAGGCTTTCGTCTCTTGTCTCGTCTTCTGGTACATCAATCTTATGGCCGAACAACAAATCAGCTTTTAGGACTTTGTAAGGATCTTCATGTCCACTATTTTTAAGATTCATTGACCTAGAAACATCTAGCCCAATGTATTCTAAAAACTGTTCAAATATACCCAAGACTTTTAATCCTTCTGCAACTTCAGGATTAACAGCCGCAATATTTGACATTATAGGTAATATTTGCATTATCCTTCCCACCTTTTCACTGTTTTTAGCCACCACTGATCTTCTATCCTCAACAGTAACCTCAGCCTCAACATCAATCATTTCTTGACTCAACTCAAACACACTCTCAATTCCGCTCTGTTCCTCAAAATAAGGTTCTTCACTATCAGTTTTATATACTTGATAACCTTTAATATTTACATTACGCTTAGTCTCTTTACCATCCTTATCATTCATTAAAGCTTTCATTAATTTTAACATTAACTGCACTAGAATAGCCTCAGCTTCAATTTCATTTATATTCTCAATCGTTTCATTATGAGCATTCATTGACTGATTTTGTAATTGTGCTTCTGTGGCCGTTTTATTCTTAACAAACTCAAGTGTTCTTATATCACTTCTTGAAGCTTGAGAAAGTTCACCACTAACAACTTGCATCATATTATAAACTTGCGTATTAGGATTCCCAAAAGCTATTGGCTGAACATGATCTCCAATATTGCCATTTAAAACGCCTCCTGCTTGCCATACTGCACCAGCTTGGATTTGATGTAGCTTTTTATTAAATCCAAAAGATCCACTCATAGCAATAACTGGCTGAATAGTAAGTTTTAAATTTTGTAACTCTAAATTAAATAAAGTATCTTTTAAATATATATGAGCTGCTAATATTTGTGGTAAAGTATTAGGCCAGAAACTATCATTTCTAGTTTCAAACTGATACATCGCAATTGGTATTTCGTTTATTCCTTCCGCTTCAGTCATTGTTCCTTCATATACACATTGATTATCTGCGATCACAATATACAAATCTTGTTCTACATTCATATACTCATACACTTTCACCCCAAAGACAGTAGATTTTTCTAAAGAAGCACTATTATCGGCAACACTCATGTCACTAGCTTCTGTCGTTTCCCAAGCCTCAGCATGTACAGCCGTCTTAACCCATCCTCTTTTTTCACACATTAATTCATATGTTGAGATAGGCATTATGTTTTTAATAATTATATCTCTACAACTATTATTCCCAAACTTGTCTTGCAGTTCTAAAGCAGTCTCATCTGGGAAAACGTGTTCAGGTGGTAATCTATAGCTACCCATCTCACACTTACCATCACTCATTTCAAAATACTTAACTCTTCTAAATCCGCATCCATACACGCCAAACATATCTTCTACGCATTGTCTGCGTACTTTCTTCTCGTAAACACTTTCACGGATTGATTCAATATAAGCTTTCTTACCTATCACCAAATTCTTTTGGCTATCATTTTTAGCTTTCATCTTAACATCAGGCGGATCTTGCATGAACTTATCAACAAGACTCTTTTCTATATCTCTTAATGTAGTACCTCTAACAGGCCTTTCAAATCCTTCACCTTTAATAATCCATTCCCAGTCGTTGCAGTATCTAAGTCTTTGACCACCGACCCAAACAGGCAGAATTCTTGAAGCTTTGGCCTGTGCCATTGCTTGAAACCTACCCATCACAAACAAAACAGCCTCACTAAATCCAGCTTCTTTTTTAGCTTTTGGCAGATTGCAAAGGTAACTATGAGACAAAGCTTTATAATCAGTCATAACGAGGAGTAAACATATTGCGAGCTTGCGTTGTCTCGAATAGTTGTTCTAACTCTGTTTCTAATGTAGAACGTTTAGAAAGGTAAGTCAAAGGCTCTTTTTGTGGTATAACACTATTTAACATTGACACAGCCATTGAAACAGAGTCTATTAAGTCATCATGCTTGCCTTTAGGGAATGTTAATAATTCATTCTCAAACTCACTTTCACTTATCCTATGAAAGAAAGCACCTTGAGCAAAACGAGGCTGTAACGTGTCCTGAATCCTCTGTTCTTTTTTACCTAAGCTTTTTAGTGGTTCAAGATTATAAAATTTATTTCTTATCCTCATTTGTTTTTGCATTTCCAAAATAAGCATTTTCTGGAACGCCACGTCTTCAATGCCAAGCTTAACTGGCCTAACCTTTGACCATTTGTCGGCAAGTCTAAACATCTCATCAATTATCTGATCAGGCAACCATCTATTATATACGAGTTCTAATAAGATAATGTTACTATCTTCATCTATTCCACATACTGCAATAGCTCTACGATCTGATGAGCTAGATTGAGAGATTGCAGGATCAAGAGCAATACAAATAGGACTGCATAGATTGTCAGGAATGTTGTCGTAATATTGGAAATATGAACTTTTGAAAGTTCTATACTCGTCAGATAGAGCAATGCACATTCTTTCTCGATACCAAATTTCCAAAGCACCAGCCATTCGGTAACTATCCTTTTCTTTCTCTAAAAACTCTAAACTAAATTGTTTCGCCCAAACAGCCTCGCCATCTTCGTTTATAGAGGCGATCCGTTCACAAACGAATCCAAGTTCGTCTTTGAACTCAAAAACACGTTCTATAAGGCACTTTTCGCCAAGATTATTACCAATCAATATAATTCTTGATTCTTTTCCTAGTGGCTTGACATCTGCAAGAAACCATCCCCAATCCTTGAGCATTACACCGTCAGAGAGGGAAGTCTCGTAATCCTGTACGTCATCAGCAATTATGATTGATGGCCTCTTAACTTCTGGCGAATATACGCCATTAACATAATTTGCCAATGGATCAACCATGTTAAGACCTCTTATGCTTGCTCCCTTGCCGTAAGCCTCAAAACGTACTGTAATATCTTTTATACCATCTGTTACAACGCATTCAAATATGGCTGCGGATTGCGTGATAATCTTACGTAGATTAAGTTTCATTATTGAATTTGACAAATACGAATCAACAATTTGTTTGAGTTTCTGTTCTGCTAATGTCTGCGTAGCCTTCAATAGAACTATATATTGACGTGAAGCATGCGGAAACTGTAAACAATATAAAGGATAAGCGAGCATGAGATACGAAGTTTTACCAGATTCCCTAAACGCTTCAATTGCAAAATGCCCCTTCTGATTCAGCATGATGTCACTTAACTTATGATGAAACGGTGCTGGCTCAACATAACTAGCAGATTTGTAATAAATTCTGAAATAATCTACAAGACTTGCCTTAGCTCTTGATAGTACCTCTTGAAGTTTTTGCCGTGGAGTAAGTTCAGACATGATGAATCACTTCGCGTTGTCTGATAAAATCTTAAACCTTAAACAGTCGTAGAAGGGAACTCATATATGTCCACATTCTCACCTTGCCACTTGCCCTGTGTAATCCTTGCAGTTTCTTTAACAACTTGATTATTCTGGATTTGCTGTTGTTTTATTTGTTCTTTGTGAACTTGTAAAGTTGAAACAGCGGGGGTAAGTTGAGGAGCTGGCAATCCAGTATTATTAACAACTGGCAAAGAAAATTTATTAGTTAATTCCCTTGTTGACAAGTTGCCAACATCATTCTCATTCAATTCTTCCAGCACTTCTGATAATTGCATCATTATGAATTCTACTTTTTGTTTGATGTCCATTTTCATAAATTAGTATATAGATTATTAATCATTATGACTTGTTGCGGATTCCCAAGCCCCATATCCCCCCCTCCACCCTCTAATTTTAAAGCTCGATGCACGTTACAAGTCGCATTCCTCAACTTAGCAATAGAATCAACAACATCTTTATCACTCATTTCAACAGTATCATTTCGCAGTTTGTCAAATAATTTATCTTCAAACTTTTCTGTTATGACCATAGTACTATTGACAGCTTCGGCTAAACGTGCCTTTAAGTCTTTATTCGTCTGTATTTTTCGCCAAACAGAATTCCTTATAATATGATTGTCCTTACCCTCCGACAACTCACGGCCAATCTCAAAAAGTGTCTTTCCTTGTTTCTTGCCTTCCACAATCTTATCCGCATCAAGTCTACCATACGGTCTTGGAGTTTTTACTTTTGTTTTCATTAGACGAAAAACTTAAAAAATCGCACGACTTATCTAACAATAGTAATGTAATACAAAGAAGAGGAAAAAGCAAATGCTTATATGAAGTCCACAATGTTCATCATGTTCATTAAGTTCATTCTCTGCTGTAGCTCCTGGCTTCAACCTTCTGGCTTCCATTCCCTATTTCTGTAGTCATGGGCTACACTGAAACTCTTGTTTAGGAGCCGTTTATCAGAATTAGGGTATTAAGAGGCTTAGGACAGTTAAGTCTTTTTTTTACCATTTCAGGTAAGATCTTTTTTAGGATTTCCCCTTTAGTCTCTTGTTCAGTGTGCCGTAATCGTCATACTGGGATCTGTTACTATTTGTTATTATAACAGATGAAGAGTTTCCAATGTTTGGTTGCCACATGTAAGTAAGGATAATACAATGTTATGCTAGAACCAGCGTGTTGCATAACTCCAGTTTACTTACTCGTTTTTATGCAGAACCGATAAACTGCATGCAAAGGGTGGAGGTGTTAACCTCGTGTCTACCCCCTAAAAAGACCTATGAACATCTATTATATCATTGTAAGCTTCTATAATAGATAATGTGTAACAAAAAACGCCTCAATGCGTTAAGCCGAAGTCCAGTTACAGACTCTTTAACGCATAAAGACGTTTTTATCTTTACTATCGTAATTTATGTAACTGCTATTCGGCACATCAATAATAATTCATTGAACTAACAAAATCAATAGTATTTATTAAAATAACACATCGTTAGTTACATCGTTAGATTAGTCGTTACATTCCAATATAACGATACCATAAACATAAATTAAAACATATCCTCTTGTTTTGTCTAGTTAATTGTTCTTGACTTCTTGCACCTGCGGGAGTAAGATGAAGTTGTTAGCATGATTAATGAATACAGTAGTTAATCAATAAGTCTACATACAACGTTACATACTTTAATCTTTAACTTTTATTTTTATGGAAAAACTTACAGGTTATTCATGTAAAAAAGATTTTGCCTTATGGAAAGATAAAAAATATTATAAAGCTACAATTGATAATCAAGTAATTGCAAGGTTTGATTCAGAAAAAAAAGGAAGAATATTTTGTGATGGTATGTTATTTGTTTTCGAGCATTACTCTAAATCTTTAACTTAAAAAATATGCAAACCTTCCTTCCTTACCCTTCATTCGCTCAATCCGCACAATGCTTAGATAGGCAACGATTAGGTAAGCAGAGAGTTGAAGCATTACAACTTCTCAAAGCCCTTAATGGAGAGACTAAAGGATGGGTCAATCATCCATGCGTTAAGATGTGGAAAGGGTATGAAGAATGTTTAATCCTGTACGGTCTTGTTATTTGCCAAGAATGGGGCAACCGAGGATATAAGGATACCTGTTTGGCCAAAATCCTAGCTTATCGTAAAGACGGCTCATTCACTTGGCCATCATGGCTAGGCCATAAAGCGTTCCACGATTCACACAAATCAAATTTACTCCGCAAAGATCCAGTGCATTATTCACAATTTGGCTGGGATGTTCCAAATAACTTACCCTATGTATGGAATTAACAATCATTAATAATTTTTATGAATCAACAACAATTTCTAACAAAAATCAAAGAAATACAAAAACAATATTCTATTAATTACCAAGACATACTCGACTTAGTCGAGCATGGCAGAAGGCTTTTAGAAAACTCAAAGAAAAAACTAGAGACTCTTAACTCTATGCTCACCCCCGAACAACGTTCAGAGAACGCCAGGAAGGCATGGGCTAATCGCACAATCCAAGAACGTGCTAAGATTTTCAAAAAAATATGGGAAAGTCGTAAAAATAATCTTTAATTTTTAATTTTAAACTTATGACCGCAATTGCAATCAAAAAAACAAAAGATAGTATTGAGCTGGCAACTGATAGTCACTCTTCAGTTAATGGAATTTTTAATGATAATACAAAAAAAATACATAGAATTAACAATACCACCTACCTCACAGGCACGGGGAAGTTCAACGTGATTTTACTTTTAAAAGAATATTTAGAACAAAACAAATTAGAATTAAAGGACAAATTGACAGTAACTTTAATGATATTAGATTTTTTTAATAAATATTTTGACAAAAAATATGAAAATGAAACTTGTTTTGTCTTAATTGTTAAAAATAAAGTTTATGTTATATATTCTGATTTTATTGTAAGTGAAATAGAAGAAAATGAATGCTGGTCAAGCCCCTCAGAATATGAGTTTTTAATTAATGAAATAGGAATTAAGAAAACTATTGAAAAGATTTGTCAACTTTCTATCTATTGCGGTGGGGACGTTCAATATCTTCAAATTCCTTTAATGGTTAAAGAAGAAAAAACATCTTTGTCTTCAACCGTAACCATACTAGGCAGGGAATATGATGTTGAGACAACAACGTCCCTCGACCTATCATATCAAGGCTTAACGGCAATTCCTGATGGACTTGAGGAGTTGGTTAACCTACAAGAATTGGGGCTAGGGGGCAATCAGATCAGCGATATATCACAGTTCCCACTTTTGCTTAACCTACAAAAATTGTGGCTAGGGGACAACAAGATCAGTGATATGTCGAAGTTCCCTATCTTACCTAATCTTCAAGAATTGAGGCTGTGGGGCAACCAGATCAGCGAAGATGATAGATATGTACAGGCTTTGAGAGATCGAGAGGTTACCGTTTGTATTT
>Ga0208958_1002927_pt1 | contig 13895 bp, 10 predicted proteins | sample RifOxyB1_FD_184032 | JGI IMG/M metagenome (GOLD analysis project Ga0208958, IMG submission 184032) | Soil microbial communities from Rifle, Colorado - Rifle Oxygen_injection B1 (SPAdes) | ecosystem: Environmental > Terrestrial > Deep subsurface > Rock core/Sediment | place: Rifle, Colorado... | reverse complement strand
TAAATATGCTAGTTTTTTGTTTTTTAGAAAGCTTTAAAAACAAACTTTTATTGAATTTTTAAATGAAAAATATTTTAATTGTTGGAGAAGAACAGAGTGGTAAAACAACTTTAATGGAAAGACTAGTTCATGATCTCTCTCCTAAAAGAGGATTTTTGACTAAAGAAACTTCTGAAAGATTATCAGTTGATGATAAAGGAGAAGTTGTTAATGATAATGATGGTGTGAAAATTGAAAGAGTAAATTATTTTATCAGACCTTTTTTTGCTGGGAGATTTCAAGATGAAGTTGAACTTGGGTATGTGGATTTTTTAGGAGATGATGTTTTAAGAGCTGTTCAAAATTATACTAAATTAAGCCATATGATTAAATCATTAATGGGAAAAAGGAATGGAGATATTACTTTTGCTGATGAAATAACTTTAATGGATGGTTATGTTAATTTCCCCCCTTTTTATGAATTAACAAATAAATTTTTAAATGAAGGTCTTACATTTATAGGTACAATTTCTCCCTGTAGCGAATTGAAAGCCAGCAGTCTTCCAAAATCTATTGCAACAGTTCTTGAAGCACGACCTGAAGGAGTTGGCGATACAAAAAGATTTGAGTTAACTAAGTTTAATAGAGATGAGATATATAGAGAAGTAATGTCATTAGTACCTAATCGATATAAAGCTGCAGCTTGATAGTGTTTTAATTTTAAAGTAGTTTTCTAGAAATAATTCATATTTTACGACGATAAAATATTTTTTATAGAAATATTTAAATACTTCTAGTTTTTATTTAACAAAGATTAGCTACAACAGGATGTAGTTTTAAAAAAGAGATGTACAATATATTGTATGTGCCTATTTAGGTGGTGATATATGCTCTGCCCTTATTGTAGAAATACTGAAACTAAAGTAACTGACAAAAGAATTTCACATGGTGGAAATGGAATAAGGCGCAGACGTGAATGTTTGAATGTAAAGTGCGGTAAAAGATTTACAACATATGAAAAAATAGAACAGATTGAAAGATTTGTTGTTAAAAAAGACGGAAGGAGAGAGCCTTTTAACAGAGATAAGGTTTTCCTTGGCATAGTTAAGGCATGTGAAAAAAGAGATATAAGCCATGATAAAATTGATGAAATAGTAAATAACCTTGAAGAAAAAATACATCATCTAAAAGAGATAAAAACTGAAAAAATAGGAGAGTTTATTATGAAAAGCTTAAAACAAATTGATAAGGTAGCATATGTTAGATTTGCATCAGTCTATAAAGACTTTGAAGATGTTAATGATTTTAAAGATTTAGTGGAAAAGGTTGGAAAGTAAAATGGGTGAAAAGAAAGTATCAAAAGGTAAACAAAAAAAGAGTGTTAGTGTAGTAGCTTCAAACATAATTACTTCTTCTGGAGATAACCAACCAAGATATGTTGCACCAGCATGGGATTGGAAAAAAGAAATTGAAACAAACGAATATATGAGTCCAATTCAAGCAAAGATTATTGAAAAATTACATGATCCTGGTTTTAAACCTTTTAGAATTGATCCTTCATTAGTTGTTAAATATTCAAAATTAAAACCTGCTTTTGGATTTAATGGATTAGGTGAGCTGACTTTTGCAAGAACTTATTCTAGAAGAATGTCAAATGGTACTAATGAAAGATGGCATAATACTATTGAAAGAGTTGTTGAAGGAACATTTAATCTACAAAAAAGATATGCAGAAGAGAATGGATTAAGATGGGATGATTATAAAGCAAAAAAACATGCAGAAGAAATGTTTGATAGAATTTTTACATTTAAATTTACTCCACCAGGTAGAGGTCTTTGGGCAATGGGTACTGAAATTACAGAAGAAAGAGGACTTTATGCTGCACTAAACAATTGTGCTTTTGTTTCAACAAATAAAATTGATGATATGGATTTAGGATATTCAAAACCATTCAGATTTTTGATGGATATGTCTATGTTAGGTGTTGGTGTTGGATTTGACACAGAAGGTGCTGGAAAATTAGTTGTTAGGGGTCCTGATAAAAGAAGACCTGTTGAAAGATTTGTTGTTCCAGATACAAGAGAGGGTTGGGTTACTGCAGTAGGAAGGCAAATTGATAGTTATCTTTTAGGAATTGCTCCAATGGAATTTGATTATAGTAAATTAAGAGCTTATGGTACATCTATAAAAGGATTTGGTGGAAAATCTGCAGGTCCAGAACCTTTAAAAATTTTAAATAGTGATTTAGAAAAACTTCTAGGGGAAAGAATTGGTTGGCCTTTAACTTCTACAGATATAGTTGATATGCAAAATTTAATTGGAAAGGGAGTTGTTGCAGGAAATGTAAGAAGAACAGCTGAAATCGCTTTTGGAAGACCTGATGATGAAGCATTTATGGATATAAAAAATCCAGAACTTTTTGCTAAAGAATTAAAGAGTCATCGCTGGGCAAGTAATAATTCTATATTTGCTACAAAAGGAATGGATTATTCTGATTTAGCGAAAAGAATAGAAAAAAATGGTGAACCAGGTATAATGTGGTTAGATAATGCTCAACATTATGGGAGGATGATGGATCCAAGAGGTGATTGGGATACTCTTGTTCTTGGAGCAAATCCATGTGCAGAACAGAGTTTAGAAAGTTATGAGATTTGTGATTTGGTGGAAACTTTTCCAAATAAGCATTCTAGTTTAGAAGATTATCTTAGAACAGTAAAGTATGCATATTTATATGCAAAAACAGTAACACTTGGAAATTCTCATTGGAAAGAAACTAATAGAGTTATACAAAAAAACAGAAGAATTGGAACATCTCAAAGTGGAGTTCAGCAGTTTATTGCTGAAAGAGGATTAGATGAATGGAAAAGATGGTCTATGGAAGCTTTTGATGCAATTACTAGATATGATAATGAATATAGCGATAATTGGTTTGGAGTTCGAAGGTCTAATAAAAAAACATCTATTAAACCGTCTGGAACTGTAAGTTTATTGCCTGGAGCTACTCCTGGAATACATTATAATCCTACTTCAGAGTATCAGATAAGAAGAGTAATATTTGCTAAAAATGACGAATTAGTCCCGATTATAAAAGGATATGGATATCATGTTGAAGATTCTGTTTATGATAAATTTTCAGTAGTTGCAGAATTTCCAGTTCATGTTCAAGGAGTGAGAAGTGAAGATGATGTTTCTATGTGGGAACAATTTGAAATGGCTGCACTTGTTCAGAAGATTTATGCAGATAATCAAGTGAGTGTTACTGTAAAGTTTAATAGGGAAAGAGAAGGACCTCAAATTGCTCATGCTTTAAGATATTTTGAAGATAGATTAAAGAGTGTAAGCCTTTTACCTCAGGAACATGGATATGAACAGGCTCCTTATGAAGGGATAACAAAACAAAGATATGAAGATTTAGTTAGAAATATTAAACCTATTGATGATGCTATTTACCATGTAAGCAGAGAAGGAATAGGAGAAAAATTCTGCAATAATGATAGTTGCGAGATAAAACCAGATAAAATCTAGAATTACATAAATAGAAATAATATTTTTTTAAAAATTCTTAATAAATAATTAAATAATTAATTTAAAATGGTAGATAGAAAGGAAATATCTAGAATAGAAGTTAGTGTTGAGAAACTTACTGATTTAATGACTGAAAGAAGTGTTGTTACACTAAGCCATAGAGCAAATCAAAATGGACATTATTGGGCTTTTAGATTGCCTTATATGAATGTTGTTCAAGTTCCTTCTGATCTTAAAGGATATTTTCCTTTAGAAATTAAAGGATATGAAGAAATTGAGTTATATGTTTCTTGCTAGTATTTTAAAATAAATTGTTTTGTTAATGAACCTGTTCAAATCTCTATTTATATGTGGTTGCAGGATTCATAAAACCTCGCTGGTGGTTTTATATGGACCCGAGGGGATTTGAACCCCCGACACCTGGCTTAAAAGGCCAGTGCTCTAACCAGACTGAGCTACGGATCCGTCGTTCAAAAAAAGATTTTTATGTTTTTAAAATGTTTGTTATTCTTCAAATCTTTCTTTTATTTTAATAATTACATAATATCTATGTTTACAGAAAATTAACGCGCTTATTTTGAATTATTTTTTGTTATTAGACAGGAGTACTAGCAAGAAAAGACAAAAATACATAAAAAGCGAAAAGTTTAAAAGGGGACTTTTAATATTATTTAGTATTATAGAGTTGTAAACTAACAGCCTCTTGATTTACCGTCGGTAACCTAAATATTAATTTATTATATTAGTTGATATGCACGTCCTCCAGCCCAAACACTCAAAAATAAGCAAAAAAGAAGAGGAATCTCTTCTTAAAGATATTAATATTTCTAAAACTCAATTGCCTAAAATAAAGGAAACTGATGCTGCTCTTCCAGAAGGATCTGTTGTTGGTGATATTATTAAAATTGAAAGAAAGGACAAAAATACTGACGAGGTTTTTACATATTATAGAGTTGTAGTTTAAAGGGTTTAAATTAATTAAAATGGCTGAAGGTTTAAAATTGAAGTTGAGAGGAAAGGATGAAGATGAACATATAGTTATACAAAAATATCTTTCTGATAATTCTTTAGTTGAATCAAACTTAACTTCTTTTAATAATTTTATTGAAAAGAGAATGCAGGAAATTGTTGAAGAGATTTCTGAAAATATAGAAAATGATGAAGATATGGAGATAAAACTAGGGAAAATTAAAATTCAGAAACCAAATGTTATTGAGAGTGATGGATCAACAAGCTTGATTACACCTGCAGAGGCTAGATTAAGGAATTTGACATATTCTGCACCTATATTTCTTGAAATTTCAATTAAACAAGAAGGACAGATAGAAAATCAGGAAGTTGAAATTGGAAGAATTCCAGTCATGGTAAGAAGCAAGGCATGTAATCTTTATGGCATGGCTAAGGAAGAACTTGTTGCAAATTACATGGATGGAGAAGATCCTGGTGGTTATTTTATTGTTAATGGAAATGAAAGAATTATGATAATGACTGAGGATCTTGCTGCAAACCAACCATTTGTTGAATCTCCAAAAGGAAAGACAACTTTGAAATTATTCTCTTCAAGAGGAGCTTACAGAATACCGATATCTGTTACAGAATCTCCAGAGGGACTTCTTGAAGTTTCTTTTTCAAGATTTAAAAATATACCTGCTATAATACTTCTTAAAGCTCTTGGAATGATTAAAGAGGCAGATATAGCAAAATATATCGGCAAGGAAAATGATCTTATTATTGTCAACCTTTATGAGTTTGCAAAAATTGCTGATATAGAAGAAGCTATGATGCTTATTGCTGAAAAAACAGGTGTTCAGGGAACTAAAAAAGAAATTCTAGACAGGATAAAGCAAAGACTTGATTCTTACTTTTTACCACATATTGGATTGAAAAGAGATAAAAGAATAGACAAGGCAATTACATTATGCAAACTCATCAAAACATTTATGGTTTTTAAAGAAGACCATAGTTTAAAAGTTGATAAAGACCATTATTCAAACAAAAGAGTCAGACTTTCAGGAGATTTACTATCTGATTTATTCAGAGTTAATCTTAATATTTTAGTAAGAGATATAAGATATTCTATGCAGAAAACTCTTAAGAGAAAAAAATTCTACAGCATTAGAACAATTGCAAAATCAACATTATTTTCTCAAAGAATAAAATCAGCTATTGCAACTGGGAGCTGGATTGGAGAGAAAAAAGGTATAACACAAAATATGGATAAGACAAACTATTTATCAATAATCTCTCAGCTTCAAAAAGTTTCATCAACACTAAGCGATGAACAGACAAACTTCCTTGCAAGAACTCTTCATCCAACACATTTTGGAAGATTCTGCCCTGTAGAAACTCCTGAGGGAACTGAAATTGGATTAAGAAAGAATCTTGCTATAATGGCCAGAATATCAACAAGAGTTAATATCAGTGAGGAAGAGGTTACAAAAGAATTTGAAAAATTAGGTCTTGAGAAAGACAAAAATGCTATTGATGTGTTTTTCAATGGAATTTATATTGGAGGTATTGACAATCCTAAGAAATTTATCTCAGAAGTAAAACAAAGAAGAAGAGAGCAGAAAATACCAGGAGAGGTAAGTGTAAGACATGATGAAGAATTAAATCAGATAAATATTTTCAGTGATACTGGAAGAGTCTTAAGACCTCTAGTCATTGTTGAAAATGGAGCTTCAAAACTAACAACTGAACATATTGAAAGACTTAAACTTGGAGAGATGAAGTGGGACGAATTAATTAGTGGAGGAATTATTGAATATATTGATGCATCCGAGGAGGAAAATTCTTTTATTGCATTAAATAAAAAAGAAATAACAAGTGAGAATACACATGTTGAAATTGACAGTATTGCATTCCTTGGACCAGTCACTAGTGTTGTAAGTTTTGGAAATCATGATCAGTCTTCAAGACTTATAAGAGGAAGTAAAACACAAAAACAGGGTCTTGGGCTTTATGCTTCTAATTTCTTATGCAGAGTTGATACTGATGTAAGTATTTTACACTATCCTCAGAAACCAATTGTAAGAAGTTTTATTTATGATACACTAAATATTTATCCATCTGGACAAAACCTTGTTGTTGCTGTAATGCCTTATGAAGGATATAATATGGAGGATGCAATTGTTGTAAACAAAGGAAGTATTGACAGAGGATTTGGAAGAAGTACTTATTTCAGACCATATACTTCTGTAGAATTAAATTATGCAGGAGGTCTTGCAGATGAGATTGTTATACCTACAAAAGATGTTTCTGGTTATAGAACAGAGGAATCATACAGATATTTAGAAGATGATGGAGTTGTTTATCCTGAAGCTGCTCTTAAATCAGGAGATGTTTCTATTGGAAAAGTTTCTCCTCCTAAATTCCTTTCTGAAGCAAAAGATATTTCCATTAGAGCTAAGAAAGAATCAAGCTCTGTAATAAGACAGGAAGAAAAGGGAATTATTGATTCTGTATTCTTAACACTTGATGAAGAGGGAAATAAAATTGTTCAGGTAAGAACAAGAGATCCTAGAATTCCTGAACTTGGAGATAAATTTTCAACAGCCCATGGACAGAAAGGAGTTATTGGTGCTATTGTTCCTGAAGAAGATATTCCATTTACATCAAGGGGAATAAAACCTGATTTAATATTTAATCCACATGGTATTCCTGGACGTATGACTGTTGGATATTTGTTAGAATTAATATCCGGCAAAATAGGTTGTATTAAAGGAGAGATAATGAATGGAACTTCATTTAGAGAAGTTAATGTTAAAGAACTTGAAAATGACCTTAAGAGTTTAGGATTTAGATATGATGGAAAGGAAGTAATGTATAATGCAATTACTGGAAAAATGATGGATGCTAAAATTTACATTGGAGATATGTATTATTTGAAACTTAAATATATGGTTTCTAACAAGATGCATGCAAGAGCATCTGGAAAAGTTACTCTATTAACAAGACAGCCTATTGAAGGAAGAGCAAGAGGAGGAGCATTAAGACTTGGAGAGATGGAACAGCAAGCTCTGGTTGCTCATGGAGCTTCATTGTTATTGAAGGAAAGATACGACTCTGATAAAGTTATAATTCATATATGTTCAAGATGCGGAAATCTTGGAGTTAAAGATGATCTTAGAAATAAGATTTATTGTCCTGTGTGTAATAGTAATGAAATTGAAGATGTTGAAGTATCATATGCATTTAAACTACTTGCTGAAGAGCTTTTAGGTTTACATGTAGCTACAACTTTCGAGTTGAAGAACAAATATGAAGAATAAAGGGAACCAAGTTTCCCCTTATCAACCCCTCCTAACTTCGAGTTGAAGAATAAATATGAAGAGTAAAAAGAACCTACGGTTCTCTTTACGAACTCTCCCTATAAAAATAAACAAAAAAATAAGAAAAAATGAAAACAACGAGAAAACAAATTAAGGCGTTGAAATTCAGTTTACTTAGTCCTGAAAAGATTAAGAAACTTAGCTGTGCTAAGATAATTACTCCAGAACTTTATGATATGGATGGATATCCTGTTGATGGTGGATTAATGGATCTTAGAATTGGGGCTATTGATCCTGGAGTAAGATGTAGAACTTGTGGAGGTCGTTTGAAAGAATGTTTAGGACATCCAGGCAGTATAGAACTTGCAAGACCAGTTATTCATGTTAAATATATTCCTATAATTTATACATTTTTAAGAAGTTTCTGTAAAGATTGCGGGAAAATTTTAATTGATAATAATACTGTTGATAAGCTAAGTGCTGTTCAGCGTTTGAAAAAATCTAAAGATGCAAAAAAATGCCCTCATTGTAATTCTACTCAGGAAAAAATCAAATTAGAAAAACCAACAACATTTATGCTTGGGAAAAAAAGAATTTTTCCTCCTGAAATAAGAGCTATGCTTGAAAAAATAGGTGATGAAGATTGTAAATTAATTGGTGTAAATCCTGAAACATTTAGACCTGAATGGGCTGTCTTAACTGTTTTGCTTGTTCCTTCAGTAACTGTAAGGCCAAGTATTACACTTGAATCAGGAGAGAGAAGCGAGGATGATTTAACTCATAAACTTGGAGATATAATAAGAAGTAATCAGAGATTATGGGAGAATCTTAACGCAGGAGCTCCAGAAGTAATAATTGATGATCTTTGGGATTTACTTCAATATCATGTAACAACATTTTTTGATAACACTATATCAAGAATACCTCCTGCAAGACATAGAAGTGGACAGCCTTTGAAAACAATAACTGAAAGAATTAAAGGTAAGGAAGGAAGAATAAGAAATAATCTTGCAGGTAAGAGAGTAAATTTTTCTTCAAGAACTGTAATTTCTCCTGATCCTTATTTACAAATTAATGAAGTTGGAGTTCCGTATGAAATTGCAGAGGTTCTTACTGTAAATGAAGCAGTTACAACACTTAATCTTGAGAGTTTGAAAAAATTAGTACTTTCTGAACATTATCCTAGTGCAAATTATATTATAAGACCTGATGGAAGAAGAAAAAGAATTACAACTGAACTAAAAAACGAAATTATTGAAGAATTAAAGCCAGGTTATTTTGTTGAAAGGCATATTAAAGATGGTGATATAGTTTTGTTTAACAGACACCCTAGCCTGCATAGAGGTTCATTAATGGCTCATTATGTAAGAGTTCTCCCATACAGAACATTTAGACTTCACCCATCTGTTGTTTTCCCATATAATGCCGACTTTGATGGAGATGAAATGAATGTTCATGTTCCTCAGACTGAGGAAGCCAGAGCAGAAGCAAGAGTATTGCTAAATGTTAATAACAACCTTATAAGTCCAAAAAACAATACAAATTTGATAGGAACAATCTCTGATGCAATTACAGGAAATCATATTCTTGGAAAAAATTATATTTCAAAAGAAGAAGCTCAGCAGCTTTTATTTAATGCAGGTATTGAAGTAAAATTTGCTAAAAAAAGTATTAGTGGTAAGGAAGTCTTTATGAAAGTACTTCCAAGCGGTCTGAATAAAAAGATGATTGATGAAATTGAAAAAAGCAATTTGAATGATGAGTACACATTTGGAGTTGAGAATGATAAGATAACTAAATTCATTGACAGAGAATTTGGAAGAGAAGAGGCTATGAAATCTATAAAAAATGCTTTCACTCTCGGGACAAACTATCTTTCAAGAGTAGGGTTTACTATTTCACTTGAAGACTTAAATGTAAGTGATAAAGTTAAAAAAATAACAAGAGAAATTGTAAAAGAGGGCGAAGATAAAACAAAGGTAATTATTGATTCTTATAATAAGGATGAATTAGAAATAATTCCTGGAAAGTCTTTGGAAGAGTCTAGAGAAATTAAAATTCTTCAGGCACTTAATGAAATCAGAACAAAAATAGGTAAAGCTGTTAAGACAGAATTTCCTGAGGACAATCCAGTTAATAGTATGATTGCATCAGGAGCTGGTGGAAACATATTAAATATTACTCAAATAGCATGTTCTGTTGGACAGCAGTCTTTATGGGCTCAAAGAATTAATATGGGATATAGTAAAAGAACTCTTTCACTATTTAAGAAACATGATCTTTCACCTAAAGCAAAAGGATTTATTTATAGTTCATATATGGAAGGGTTAAAACCACATGAATTTTTCTTTAATGCTATTACAGGAAGAGATGGACTTATGGATACAGCTCTTAGAACTCCAAAGTCAGGTTATTTATACAGAAGACTTGCAAATGCATTACAAGATTTAAGAATTGAGTATGATGGAACTGTAAGAGATGCTATTGGCCAGATTATACAGTTCAAATATGGAGAGGATGGTGTTGATGTAGCAGGAGTTCATCTTAATAAGCAAATTTCTCCAGGAGAGGCTATTGGAATTATAACTGCACAAAGTTTTGGAGAACCATCAACACAGATGGCTCTTAATGTATTCCACTTTGCAGGAGTCCAAGAGATGCAGATAACATTAGGACTACCTAGACTTATAGAAATATTTGATGCAAGAAAAACACCTTCAACACCTGCAATGGAAATTTATCTTGATAAAGACCATAATGATGAGAAAAGCTCGAAAGTTATTGCTGAAAAAGTTAAGGAAATAAAACTTAAAGAAATAGTTTCTGAAGCTAAACTAAATTTCTCTGACAAGAAAATTGAATTTATTATAAATCCTAAGGCTATAAAACAGACACATGTTTCAATAAATACAATTGCAGAGAGATTAACTGAGAAAGGTCATAAAGTAACTGTAAAGAATGAATCAATTGTTCTTAATGTTAGCGAAATGAATTTCAAAGAAATGTACAAATTAAAGGAAAAAATGAAAGATATAATAATTTCAGGAATAAAAGGGATAAATCAGGTATTGATTGTTAAAAGAGAGAGAGATTATGTTATTTTAACTGCTGGTTCAAATCTTAAAGAGGTTATTGGCTTCAAAGGAGTTAACAAAGAGAGAACAATCACAAATGATTTATATGAACTTGCAGATGTATTTGGAATTGAGGCTGCAAGACTTGCAATAATGAATGAAATTTTTAAAGTAATTAATTCCCAAGGATTAGATATTGATGAAAGACATCTAAAACTTGTTGCAGATGCGATGACTGTTGATGGAGAAATAAGAGGCATGACAAGAATGGGAATAATTTCTAAAAAAAGCAGTATACTTGCAAGGGCAAGTTTTGAGACTCCTATTAAACACTTTGTAAATGCTACAATAAAGGGAAGTAGAGATGAGCTTCTAAGTGTTATTGAGAATATAATATTAAATCAACCTGTTCCTGTTGGTACTGGTCTTCCTGGATTGTTTGTAAAAATTACAGGACCATTAGTAGCTGAACAAAAATCAGCCAAGTCTTCTAAAAAAGATAAGAAAGAAAAAACAATAGCTTTATAAGAAAGGAAACTGAAATAATAGTGAGCTTTTTAATATGATCAAAACAATTGATATGCAAGTAATGAGGTATATCAACCTATTCTCAAGAATAAGTAATATAAATCCGAAACATTGTTTTATTTATAATAATTCTATAATCTTTGTTGTTCCAGAACCGAAAGTTAACAAGGCAATTGGGGATAATGGAAGAAACATAAAGAGAATGTCTGAGATAATTCAGAAAAAAATAAAAGTTGTTGCTGTTCCAAATGGCATTTCTGATGCTGAAAAGTTCATATCAACAATTGTTTATCCTGCTCAGATAAAAAGTGTTGAATTAAATGAAAACTATCTTATAATTAATTCATCTCCTCAAAACAAGGCTATGCTTATAGGAAGAAACAAAAAAAGGTTTGATGAAATAAGAAAAATAGTCAAAAATTATTTTGGTAAAGATGTTAAAATAGTTTAATAATAAAAAGATTTTATTTCATACCTTCTGTATAAATTGCTAATAAATCTTTTTCTATAGGTAAGTTTCTTTCTCTTGCATCTTGAACTCTCGGTACACAACCAAAACCAACTTTTTCTATTCTTTCCTGCAAAGCTTTTTTTAACATTCCATTTCCAGCTTCATAAGTTCCATAAGAAAAATGTGTTCCAACACAGGATTTTATTTCTCCAGTTATTGTTACATAAAGAGAGGCCATGCTTTGAGTACATTTAACAGATTGAGGATAAAAAGTTTTCATTTCTGGAATATCAAACTCAGTTTTATCTAATATAACAAGTCTTTTTCTTAATACATTAAACTCTTCTGGTGTAACTTCATCTCTTCTTAATTGCGCTAAATGTTCAGAACTATAAGCTTTAATATTCTGAGCTTGGTCAAACCTAGTTGGTCCTTCTGGAATAAATGTTTTAATTATCGGCATAATATTATTTTCTCTACAGAATTCCAGTAATTCTGGTATTTCTTCATAATTACTTCTCATAACAAGAACATCAGCTCCTAATCTAGTTGTTTTATAATCTATTCCATCAATTGAAACTTCTTTTCCGTTTGATAGTCCTGCTCTAATTAACCTTTCCAAGGCTTCATCTCTTCTTCTAGAATAATCTGAAATTGAACCACTAACATATCTCTTCTGTAATTCAGGATTTCTACTCCATAACTTTACAAAAAAAGAAATATTTCTATCTGCTAAATTCTTTGTTTCATCTAGAACTTTACTTACTCCATGAGTAAATACAACTGCATGCATTCCAAGATCATTAATTTTATCAATAATTTCTGGAAAATTAGGATCTAAAGTTGGTTCTCCTGCTCCTACAATATCTACTGTTTTAACTCCTAATTCTGCAGCTTCCTCTAATAATCCTATTTGTGTTTCATAAGAAATTTCATTAGACAATCTTTTTTTACTTTTATTATTCCACTTACCATCAATTCTCTTTGTAAAACAACCAGCACAAGATAAATTACAAACATTTGATAAATCTATAAGTAACTTAACAAGATTACCTTCTTCATGTGCTTTCATGTAATCTGATTTTTGGATATCCCAACCTTTAATTATTGCTGGTTTCATATTAAAGGTAGCAAGGATTGTACTTTTAAATCTTGTGGAAATTAATAATTTTACATAAAATTATTTTAAGAAGCTATTATACTCTTTATGTTTTTTTATCCATTTATCTACTCTTTCATTATCTGAAATAAATGTTGTTTTATCCCAATACTGCCCGAATTTTTTACTTAAATGATACGCTGCTTCCCTGCATAAAATAAAATATGATTTGCTTGGAAGCTTGTTTTTTCTGTCTATTTTTATAAAATAATCAACAACAATAAGTGACTTTCCTAATTTCTTATTTGTCTTAAAGTCATAAGCTTCTGTTTCTTCTAAGTTATATTCGCTTTCACGTTGTTTTATTTTTTCTAATTCCAAATCTGTTACTTTAAACATAACTCCGTTAAGCTTTGAGTTTTTTGACTTTTCTAAGTTTAATTCATCAAAGTTTTCTTTCTGTTTTATAGCGATATTAAAAATTCTTTTATATCCTTTAATAATAACAGGCTTAAAATGCTTGTTTCTAATTGTCTCTTTAAGAGATTTGTGGCTTAGTAAACTTCCATAGCCAATGATGTTATATTCCATTTTACTCTTTTATTAATATTATATCTAGTTGAATGATATTTTTAAATCTTGATTTATTGAAGATTCTAGATTGATATAAAATACCAGTAGTTTTTAAGAATAGCAACGTTTAAAAACCAATTTTTATTGAAGATAACATGGGTCTAAATAGCGCCAGAAAAATTATGAAGAACAAGAGAAAATTCAGATGGAGTGACCACGCTTATAAAAATAAAGTACTTAATTTATATGCTAAAGCTGATCCATTAGAGGGAGCAAGTCAGGCTAAAGGGCTTGTAACTGAAAAGGTTCAGAAAGAAGCTAAACAACCTAACTCTGCTATGAGAAAATGCTGCAAAGTTCAGCTTACTAAAAATGGTAAAACTGTTACTGCATTT
>Ga0208958_1002921_pt1 | contig 13913 bp, 25 predicted proteins | sample RifOxyB1_FD_184032 | JGI IMG/M metagenome (GOLD analysis project Ga0208958, IMG submission 184032) | Soil microbial communities from Rifle, Colorado - Rifle Oxygen_injection B1 (SPAdes) | ecosystem: Environmental > Terrestrial > Deep subsurface > Rock core/Sediment | place: Rifle, Colorado... | reverse complement strand
CCCGCCACTGCCGCGCCGGGCGCGACGTGGTGCTGATCGGCCACGCCGGCCATCCCGAGGTGGAGGGCACGATGGGGCAGTGGAGCCGCGAGGGCGGGGAGGGCCACATCTATCTGGTGGAAGACATCGAAGGCGTCGCCACGCTGGAGGTCAGCCAGCCCGACAACCTGTTCTACACCACCCAGACCACACTGTCGGTCGACGACACCGTGGGCATCATCCAGGCGCTGCAGGCGCGTTTCCCCGCCATCCAGGGGCCGAAGAACGACGATATCTGCTACGCCACGCAGAACCGCCAGGACGCCGTGCGCGACCTGGCCAGGCAGTGCGACCTGGTCCTGGTGGTCGGTTCGCCGAACAGTTCCAATTCCAACCGCCTGCGCGAGCTGGCCGAGCGCGACGGCGTGGAGTCGTACCTGATCGACGGTGCGCACGAGATCGATCCGCGCTGGATCGAAGGCAAGCAGCGCATCGGCGTGACCGCCGGTGCGTCGGCACCGGACGTGCTGATCGATGGCGTCATCCAGCGCCTGCGCGAGCTTGGCGCAGGGGGCGTCAGCGAACTGGACGGCGAACCGGAAAACATGGTGTTCGCGCTGCCGAAGGAACTGCGGCTGCAACTGGTGGGCTGAGGTTTCCGGTTCCCGCCGCGACCAAGGCCCCGCACTGCGGGGCCTTGCTTCTTCTGCCGTCTCATCCTGCGCGACCGCAGCCCGTCATCCTGCGCGGCACGAGCAAGGGGGTGGCCCGATGACGCGCATGCACTGGATGGCTTTCAGACTGTACTGGCCGGCACTGGCGTGCCTGCTGCTGGCCTTCGTGTCGACCTGGGGGCATGTCGTCCCTTCTGCTCCGTTGGCCGAAGTGCTCCGCTGGATGCCTTACGCTCTGCTGGCGCTGGCCATGTTGTTGGCTGCCGTCGCCAGCCTGCGGTTGATGCGCCGGGAAACCCGCGATGCGCTGATCTGCGATTGCGGTGGACTGCTCGGCAGCAAAAGGGAAGGGCGCCTGGGTGCTTACCGGAAGTGCGTGGCGTGCGAGCGGACGCATGCCGTGCATGGGTAGCCGTGGAGGCCGGTGATCGCGGTGACACGCTCATGCCACGCGCAACGCGTTCCACTCTCCGTGATTGCCGTAATGTACGGCTTGTAGATGTCTACTGAACCCGGGGCGATTCAGACCAATACGGCCAAGGCGGTGGTGTGGCGCGCCAACAACTACGCCTTTGACCGTCGAGTGACGCTGGACAGCATCGGTGGCCTGAACATCGGCTTTCCCGGTCAGTACTACGATCAGGAAACAGGGCTCTGGTACAACGTCAATCGTTACTACGATGCGCGGCTGGGACGGTATACGCAGTCGGATCCGATTGGGTTAGAAGGCGGCTTGAATACGTATTCGTACGCGAGCGCTAACCCTGTCATGCGAATTGACCCTCTGGGTACTACTGATTGGGTTGGCACGTCGCTTGAATACGGTTATGGGATCGGGGCTGGCGCGACGTACACATTGTTTAGTGTTTGCGAGGGGAAAGGCGAAGACGCTTACATGGTGCGTGTCCAGGCGGACGGTGGTGCAGGATCAAGTTTGCCGAGGAGGGTTGGGACACCAATACACTATGTTGGCTCCAATGTTAGATTCAGCGATAACAATTCATCACCAGACCCTAATGTTTTCAATGGTGAATGGGCTAGCTATGGTGCTGGAATATCGTTAGGTGCTGGGTTCAGCTTTGGCGCAACGCGCCTTGGTGAAGCATCTTCTGGTTGGGGCGTGGGTCCTGTAGGAGGGTTCACCGGTGGTGCTGGCGCCAATTTCGGCTCCTCTAGGGTGACGTCGGCTGCAGCTATCGGTAAGTGCCCATGCAAGTGATCATGTGGGGAATCGTGGTGCCCGCGGCACTAGGCACAATCTTGGCTGGCATCTTAGCTGCAAGGCTAAGAAGAAATGCTCCCTCGGTGTACGAGTTTGCTGGGAAGCCGTCTACCAGTGACTGGCACCCCTTCTGGGTGATCAGATTCGTAGTTTTGAAAGGGTTTCGTATGGTTGATCGTGCTTCATCGTTATTGGCTGTCACCTCGTCCTTGCTAATGGTGGTCGCTTTTATTTTTGCGATTGTTTCGATACTAGAAGCATTGATGAGTTGATCTAGATCCCTGCATCATTTTGTTTCATGGTGGTTCGTAATCTCTCTGAAAGGAAGGGTATGCGCGGTTGCCTGATTGTTCTTCTTTTTCTTCTAAGTGGATGCGACCTGCTAACTAGATGGCGCGGCGCTAATGCGGATGTGAGGTTCGTCGTCCTGCACCCGGGTGCTTTTGATCTGAACTCTGAGGGACGAGTGTTTCCGAACGCAGGAGGGCTGAAATCGCTTGGATCTGTCAATGTATGCGTGGTGGTCAGATCGAAGTATCCCCTGTCGCCATCACCACAGCTGGAAGCGGACTTTGAGGCGTTGTTGCATGGGACTAACCTTTCAGCAACATTGACTGATGTTGACGGCAACACCTATCAGGTCGGTGGAGCGGCCTTGGCTTGGGAGTTGCGAGGCGTCATTACGGGTGCGGAAGAGTTGGCTGCCTGTACATCGAGCGTCAGTGCGCCCGAACTGCCTGAGGGCAAGCAGCTTAAATCGGTTCTAATCAAGTCTGATCAGACTCTGCAGGTTTTCGGAGCCTATTTAAAGACTATGCCTAGCATCGCCCCCGGGCTGGGGACGACTGTTTCGAGCCGGAAGATGTCTTAACGGCGTCAGTTCGGCGACCTGACAGCAACTGAGAAAGTCCGAGGCACGGTGCCCGGCTTCCCAGCGGCTTACCGCCCATCCCCAACACCCCCACATTGACCCGCCCCCACCCCAACCCCTAAAATTCGCGGCTCCGCCGGAATAGCTCAGTTGGTAGAGCGGCGCATTCGTAATGCGTAGGTCGTAGGTTCGATTCCTATTTCCGGCACCAGCACCACCTATCCGACGCCCGCGGCTCTGCCCGGATTCGGACAGAAACGCCCGCCCCGTAAGGGTTCCGGGCGTTTTCTCTTTTCAGACTTGCCCGGCGTCGCCCGGGGTCGCACGGTTCAACTCCCCAGAATTTCCCCATACGATGCTCCCCATGGCGAGCATCCGACCCACCCCCAACGGCTTCCGCGTCCAGGTTTACGCCAAGGGCCAGCGGGACTCGAAGTGCTTCCCGACCCGAAAGGAGGCCGCGCAGTGGGCGCTGGAGCGCGAGGCCGAGTTGAAGGGCGCCAGGCTGCCGGACAAGACGTTCGGAGACGCCATGAAGCGCTACGTGCGCGAGCTGACCGACGACCGGGCCGGCTGGCGTTGGGAGGCTATCCGGCTGAAGGCGCTGCAGCGCGACAATCTGGCCGGACGGCGACTGGAAGCCTTGGCAGGCAACGACTTTGCGGACTGGCGCGATCGCCGCTTGAAGGAGGTCAAGCCCGGGACCGTCGCCCGTGAGATGAACCTGATGCGGTCTGTGCTTGAGGTCGCGCGTCGAGACTGGCATTGGCTCCGGGCCAATCCCATGACCGACGTTCGCTGGCCCAAGACGCCGAAGGGCCGGGCGCGGCGGGTGGAGCCGCATGAGGTGGAGGCGCTGGCCAAGGCGTTCGGCGTGTGGTCCAAGCTGCAGGCCGAGACCGCCACCCAGCGCACCGGTCTGGCGTTCCTGTTCGCGCTTGAGACCGCCATGCGTTCGGGCGAGATCCTGTCCCTGACCTGGTTCAACATCCACTTGGACCAGCAGTACGTCCACCTCCCGAAGACGAAGAACGGGGACAGCCGCGATGTGCCGCTGACGTTGCGTGCCTGCGAGATTCTAAAGGCGCTGCCGAAAGGTGACGGGCCGGTGTTCCGCCTTGACGATGCCACGCGCGATGCGCTGTGGCGGAAGGTGCGGGACAAGACGCCGCACCGGGATGTCCACTTCCATGATTCCCGTGCCGAGGCGATCTGGCGCCTGTCAAAGAAGCTTGACGTTCTCCAGCTGGCGCGAGTGATCGGACATCGCGACCTGAAGTCGCTGATGATCTACTACGCCGAGTCCGCGGCCAGCATGGCCAAGCGGCTCGGCTAAGCCGCTCGCCGCGAAATCCGCGCCTCGTCTTCAGCCCACCGCAGAACGTCTTCCCTGCGCCACTTCTTCTCGTTGCCGAGCTGCAGGGGCTTGGGAAAGCTGGTGCGGACCGCGACGCGTTCCAGAAACCCACGGCGGTTCACTTTGCCCTTCGGTGTAAGCATGCCCAGCAGGAACGCGCAGGCGTCCGCACAGAGCCACTCGCCTTCGCGGGCCATGGCCACAATGGTGGCCACCTCGTCGGTCAGGTAGATCTTCTCCATGTCAGGCACGTTCCCCTTCATGTACGCCATCCGTGGCCGGGTGCAATGTGTCGTAGTCGATGCCTGGCACATGAGGAGCCGAACCGTGCACATAGCTTGCCAGCCATGCGACCGATCGCGCCCTTGCGATCCGGCTTAGGGTATCGAACCGTGCTTCAAGAGCGACTTCCAGCAGGGCCCGCATGAACCCGAACTCGAGCAAGACGGGGTCAGCGACCCCTGCCGCTGCGTGCGGAATAGCCGTTGGACGTGGGCGTGGCGGCGCGGTGTCCGCCACGGTAGGCGATTCTCTCCAATTCACCAGGTGATACCGGATCTTCAGCGTGGATCCCTCGGACCGGACTTTGCCCTCACTTCGTAGCAATCCTACGGCCTTGGCGCGCTCGGGCTGGTCCAGATCGTCGAGCGCTGCGCGAAGGTCGGCGCCGGAGATGCTGCCGCCGGCATCGAAGATCAGGGCGAGGATGCGGTCTGCGTTGGTGCGCGTCGTGGCCATTTCGATAATCTCGGTGGACGGAGGCGCCGGCCGTGGCGCCTCCGGTTGGAACGTGGGCGCGAGGCCCGAAAGGGTGGGTCGAAAGGCGTCCACGGCGCGCTACGGCTTCTTTTTCGCCGGCTTGGCCTTCGGCGGCGTGGCCTTCTTGGCCGCCTTCCTCGCCGCCTTCTTGGCTGGCACCTTCTTCCCCGGCGCCTTCTTGGTGGCGGCCTTCTTCGCAGGCTTCTTCTGCTTCGCGGCGGCCTCGACGGTCGGGTTGGTCTGCTCCAGCTTCTTGCCGTACGAAGGGCCGCGCAGCAACTTGGGCAGCCAGCCGGTGCCGGCGAGGAGCTTTGCGCCGAGGGCAGCGCGTTCATCCTTCTTCAAGCCGACCAACGTGGCTGCGGCGTCCTTGCCCTTGGCCTCGGTGATCGCCTGGGCCAGCAGGTCCGCGTGGATCCGTCCGGCGAAATTGTCCACCTCGGGCGACCAGTGCGTAGCCATGTTGAAATCGGTGACCTGGTGGATGGCCTCCACGCCTTCGTGGCCGCGATCGCCGCCAGTGGTGCCGTCGAAGTGCGCAACCACCAGCGCCGCCTGCAGGTCCAGGCGCCATGCATCGGTCTGCTGCATCAGGAAGCGCAGCGTGTCCTTTCGCGGTACCTGCTTGATGATCTGCAAGCGGTCGTCGATCGCGGCCACGATCGCCTTGTGCACGTCGGCCTCGTTCTTCGGTCCGCTGTTGCCGAACGAAAGGTGCAAGCCGTTGTTGCCGTGGCAGTTGGGCCAGTGCGACATCAACAGGCGCTCCAGCAGGACGCATTGCGCCAGCGTGGAATCCTTGGCCAGCTGCATCGCCGCGGCTGCACTGCGATGCGCGGACAGGGTCGTGCGCACAGCTTCGGAGAGCTCGGGCTTCTTTGTCGGTGCCTTGGCCGGGTTTCCCGGCGCCACCGCCGTGTTGGCTGCGTCCTTCGACGCATTGGACGGACGCAGGAGCGCCCACTTGTACTCCAGATTGCCGCCGTCGCTGAGGTAGACGAGCACGCCGGACTCAGCCTTGACGTCGTCGGGGTAGGACGCCACGCACCTGCTATCGATGACGTCACGCTCTTGGTAGAGACGATTCTGCTCATCCTCGAGCGCGGCCGCGGCATCCTGCTCCAGTTCGTCAACGTTCGTCTGCTCGATTGCTTCGAGCCTGGCGGTGATTTCCGCATGACGTGCTTCGTCCTGGGGCGTGGCGAACTGATCGTCGCCCTGCGCGGAATAAGCGCGCCGGTGCAGCGGATACGCGTCACGTTCTTTCCAGGTCGTGCTGACGCGCGCCTCAGCCCAGGACCAGCCATCGGCCCGGAGGCGCTCGGCGATGCTCTCCAGGCGATCGAGTGCCAGGGAGTCCAGCAGCGGCAGGTCGAGCAGGTAGCAATGCTCGGAGAACAGGTCGGTGCGGACGCGGCCGCCGGCCTGCTCGTACGCTTCCAGCCCGACGAACGCCGGCAGCCCAGCGTCGCTGCGCACGGATTCGCGGGTGATGAAGTCGCGAAGGTGCGTCGGTGAACGTCCCCAATCGCCGCGGGCGGTTTCCCACGCCTGGCGCTGCAGCTCGTGGTTGTCGGTCGTAGCCAGCGCGGTTAGCTGATCGATGTTCATCCCGCCGGCGCGGTAGATCTCGAACAGGTCCGGGCGCACGTTGGCCAGACGCAGCCGCTGCTCGATGTGACGGGGCGTCTTGCCGAATCGCACTGCGATCTCATGGATCGCCTTTCCTTCGGTCACCAACTGCTGGAATGCCAGGAACTCGTCGGCCGGGTGCATCGCCTGGCGCATGAGGTTGGCGGTCAGGCCCGCTTCGGTTCCGCGCTCAGACTCGACGATGTGGCAGGGCACGCTGGCCAGCGCATCCGTGAGGCGCCCGTTGGTGGCCAGCAACCGGAGTGCCTGCAGGCGGCGACCGCCGTCCTCGACGTCGAAGAAGCCGTCATTGGCGGCCGTCACCACCAGGTTGTTGAGCACGCCTTCGGCGGCGATGCTGGCCGCGAGCTCGTCGACGGCGGTGGAGCCAGTTTTACGCACGTTGCGCGGGGACAGGCGCAGCTGCGACAGCGGAATGGTCTGGATGTTGGTCATGGGCGAGGTGCCTCAGTGGCGCCGATCGGTGGGCGTGATGGCGTGTTGCGGCATGGGCCGCATGGGGATGGGCTTGCCCTGCTCGGCGAGCTGCGTTTCGAGAAGCTCGATGTACTGGTCGGTGGCTTCCCACTGCTTGGCGAGACGGGTGAAGTGGTCGGCATTGACGGTCAGGCCGTGGGCTTCGCTTTCGCGCGCGATGGCGTGCAGGGCGGTGGGTCCGGTCAGTTCTTTGGGCATGGGCGTTCTCCTGGCGGTGGGTTGTCCTGCGCCAGGTGCAGCTGGATGCGTTCCAGGAGCAGGCGAGGGCATAGGTGGTCGGGTAGGTCGTGCAGTACGCGTTCGGTTTCGCGCAGCAGGTGGTTGGCGCGCCTCAGTCGCTTGCCCAGGCGCGGGGCGGATCGAGCTGGGGTCATTCCTCTTCGTCGGACAGCCGCCGTCTTCGGCGCTCGCGGTTCTGCTGCTTGATCAACAGCAACTTGGCGCGCTCGATGGCCTTCATGGACTTGCCTTCGCGGATGGGTGTGTTGCCCAACACTTCGATCCGAGCGCCCTTCTTCTTCAGGAAGCGGGCGATGTCTGCGGCGATGGCGTCGCTCTCGGCCTGCTTCTGGCGGCTGCGGGGCGGCAAGATCACGGCCGCCTCCCGCACAAGTGTCGGCCCGCGGCATCTAGCCGGGGCGTGATACCGCCAGTCGCGGTCGAGAGGTACTGGCAGCCGGTTGCCTGGTCGACGTGCAGCCCAAGTCCGGATCGAGCGCGCGCGTGATGGTTGTCGGTTTCATCGAAGCCGATGCGCAACCACGAGAACAGTGCGTTGAGCAGGAAATAGACAACTAGGCACCAGAACAGGTCGCGCTTGAACTCTTGATACGCGCTCACGGCGACACCTCCCCGGTGCTTCGCTGCGGGCACTGCGGGTACGCGCACGGCGCCCCGTCGCTCTGCGTGCAGCCCGGGTGAGAACAGGCGCCGCGGTCGAGGAGGTCGATGGCGCTGAGTCCACCGCAGATGTCGAGCAGCATCATCGCCATGTTGGCCACGTCAGCGGCGTACTCGCGAATGCCGGGACCGTTGTCGTCACGGACGGCCTTCTGGAGCTTGGCCAAGTGGTAGTAGATTTCGAGAAGCGCGAACTCGGGAGACATCGTCAGCCACCCTGGGCGGTCGCCTTTCCCGGCGTTCGCATGCAGCTCGCTCTCCATGGCTCGGACGAAGGGTCGAAGCACATCGGCGTACTTTCCTGTCAGCGGTCCCGGGGTCGCGGTGGCAACCAGTGCGCGCAGCTCGACGCCACGCAGGCGCATGAAGTCCAAGAGCTCAACGCCGAACTGCGTGGCGGCCTGCTCGTCGTACTGCTCCTTCTGAAACAACAAGCGGCCCTGGGCAGCGAGCAGGTGATCCAACTGCTGGAGGATCTCGCTGGCACCGGCGATCACTTCGCACCCGCCTGTTCCAGCTCCTGCGCACTCCGCACGCCAGCCTCGGTCAGCGTGATGCGATTGGGGAACTTGGGTTCGTCGAACGTGACCAGGCCGGCGTCGAGCAGGCGATTGACGGTGCGGCGGGTGAAGGCGTGGAACAGCTTGGGGCCGCTGTGGCGCACGGTGGACGTGCCCAGGGCGACGTAGCCGCCGCAGGCGCGCTGCAGCGTGTGGGAGGGCGTGGCGATGGCGGCCAGCAGCGCGTCGCGCATCTTGGGTTGCAGCTCGGGCATGTCAGCTCCAGCGGCCGCCCGCGGCGGCCAGGGTCAGGACGATCAGGCCGGCCAGCAGCAGCCAGCCGATGAGGCCCGCCGCGCGCAGGCGCAGCCGGGTGGGCGGGGTGAAGTCGGGCGTGGTGTGCTGGATGCTCTCCAGCGCGCCCAGGTAGGGCTGGCGCTTCACGCGACACCTGCCTGCATGGCGGCATGCACGTCCTGGATCTCGGCATCGCACGCATCGCGCACGCTCAGCCACAGCCGGCGGCGGTCTTCGTCGGGCACAGCACGCAGGCGCTTCAGGTTGTCCAGCGACGCCTGGTGCGCCAGCGCGACCGCATTGGCACGGGTCTGCAGCGAGATGCCGGGTTCGCCCTCGGCGGCGCGGGCTTCGGCATCGGCCAGTTCACGCTCGTAGCGGCCCGCGATCATGGTGACGAGCAGGATGTTGAGGGCCGCGAACGCGGCCATGATCAGAATGACGCTCATGCGTGTTTCCTCGTGGCGAAAGCCCACCAGCTGCTGGGCTCGATGTCGCGATTGCCTTTGACGATGCGCGCACCGATGCAGGCCGAGCACGGGTGGTGGTCGCAGGCGCTGTGGTCCTGCAGGTGCAGGTAAGGCGGCAGGGCGGCGTTCGGCACGTCGCTGCGGCGGTCGAAGGCGGGGGCCTCGTTCATGCGCGCGGCCTCCGCGTCAGGCAGGCCTCGGCGATCAGTGCGGCGAAGACCTGCAGCATGCAGGCGAGGGTGGCGGGGCTCATTGGAAGCGCTCCAGCGCACGCCGCATGCGCGCCATGTCGGCGTTCGTAGCCTGATCCGCGCAGCTGGTCGCTGCGAAGAAGCCGCGCTCATCCAATCGCCTGGCGCACTGAATGAGCCCGATGACTACGGTGCCCACTTGCGCCAGGGCCCACGCCTGTGATCCTTCCGGCGCATGGGCGTCAGCACCCGCCCGCTCAAGGATTCCAGCAACATCCACCTGGGTGCTCATGCCTCCACTCCCCGCGCCGTTTTGAGGGCAGCAATCCAGCGGTAGGCGGTGGCTCGCGACATGGCGAAGTGATCGCGCAGCTGCGGCACCGTGGGGGTGGCCCCCGGGTATGCAGCCGCGATCCGAAAGGCCATCTGCGCGGTCCTTTGGGCGCTGCTGTGCGCGCTAGGCTGGTGGTTGCGGTAGTCGTGCCTCACGCCGCACCGCCCGGGGCGCTCTCGTCGCGCCTGCGCAGCAGCTTGATGTGGCTGGCCACGAAGTTGCCGGTGCGGCCCTGCTGGTTCTCGGACATGACCAGCCGCGTGGCATCGCGGCGCAGGTTGGGCAGGCCGGCGCGCTCCAGCTCGCGGTGGGCGCGGCGCACGGCTTCCAGATCGATCGCGTACGTGGCCATCACCGCGCCTCCCTGGCCAGCTCGCGTGCGCGGAGTTCCTCGCGCTCGCTGCGCACGTGCAGACGCGGTACGTGACGGCGGTTGTGCCCAGCGCGCAGCTGCTCGGCGTGCGCGTGGTCGTGACTGCTGCAGGCACGCAGGCAGCGCGCTGCGGCGTGGGGGAGGGCGGCCAGCGCTTCGTTGGGCTGGTCGTCGGCTGTGGTGCGTGCGTCGAACATGGCGGCCTCCGGTGAAGAGAGGGCGCCGGCGGGTCAGTGCTGGGGCCGGGGGTGCGGCCTGTCAGCGGCCGGATGGGGAGGTCCGGCGGGGTGGCGACCCGCCGGTCGCCCGCCAGCTGGTGGGCTGGCGAGCGGACTCTATGGCATCCCATAACTTGGTGTCAATGGGATTCCATACCTTTCTTCTCGGGCCCGCTATGGCGGCGAGTAGCGCTATGGTCTGCCGCAGAGCTCCTGAGCTACCCGGTCCTTCCCGCTGTCGATCCAGACAGCCGCCTCCTTGTCCGCAGGCATTTGGACCCAGAACTGCTGGAAACCCGTGTAGCCGCCGAACGAGTTCTTGGCGTTTACTTGGCCGCAGGCAACCCTGCTGCTCGCGTCATAGGTGACGTTTTGGAATTGTGCACTCGCGGGATCTTTCAGGCGCGAGGTCACGTGCTGGCGAGCGCGTGCTATCGCGGCCTGCGCAGCGATCTTCGCAGGCGCTTGCGCAATGAGCGACGACGTGTTGTGGACGCATAGCGACGTCGCGAAGGTGACCAAATCGCTGATGCTGACCTTCGTGCCTGGGGTTCCTTCGCTATCGAGCCATTGAGCTTCAAGGGGCGCATAACCTGCGGCGCTCGCTGTGCCATTGAGGGCATACGCGCTATCGCCGATTTCGGCGATCAGCGCATGAGGGCCATTGGCCAGGCCGCTGCACCGGATGGTGGCTTCCTTGGTCACAAGTGGCCACGTCCAAGCTACGTCCTGGGCGCGAATGTGGACCGTGCTGGATTGTGGTCGGACTGTAGCCTGCTTGCTCAGCTGAGGACGCGCCGCAGGGGATGGCGCGGTCTGCGCCGCGGTGACGGGCACGTCGTCCTTCTTGTTGGCCAAAATGGCCGCGAGGGCCACCGCTGTGCCGCCTACCGCGATGAGCATAACGAAGGGGTTTGTCCATTTCATCGGCGTTCTCCTTGTGCCAATCCAAAAGGATGCGTCTTACCCTTCCCAGCTACCGATCCACCTGACGCGACCCACGATCTTGAACTGCTTCTTTCCGTGGAGCGGGACGGGCTTGCGCCACTTCGGGTTGTCCTTGTTGTCGCTCACGACGAACCAGCTGCCGTCGATCTCGATGAGGCGCTTAGCTACAGCGCCCTCGTCGGATTCCAGCACGAAAATGCAGTCGTCCTTCGGCGTGGTGTCAGAGCGATCCACCATGATGGCGTCACCGTCGCGGATCCGAGGCTCCATCGATTCTCCACGACCGTAGTAGACCTCCAGAGGGCGGTTGTGCAGCCCCTTCCGACGCAAGCTCGACTGCCTGAACATCAGGCGATGAGCCTCGGCGTACTCCTCTGGCGTGGAGCCGTCGCCAAGCGCCAGGCTGTGAGCGTAGGCAGGTATGCCAACCACATCGCTCATATCGGGGCCGGCCTCTGCGCCGGCTTCCATCGGCCCCTTGCCCGTTTGCAGCCAACGGATGTTGACCCGAAGCGCTGCCGCGATAGAGGGCAGCTGCGTGGTTGCCGCCTGGTCGTTGTTCTCAATGCCCGCAAGCGTGGGGTACTTGATGTGAGCGGCCTCTGCTAACTGCGGGCGAGACATGTCGCGCAGTTGCCGGGCCTGCTTGATGCGGTCACCTATGGTCATGGGCGCATGGTTATGGAAAACCGTTATGGGATACCGTTGACAATCGGCTATGGCATCCCATAGGATCGCCGCCCATGAGCACATGGGCCGACAAAATCTCCCGCCTGCAGCACCTCGGTTGGTCGCTTACCGCATTGGGAAGGGCCATCGACCTGTCTCCGCAGGCCCTCAGCGACATCAAGCAGGGCCGGACTAAGGCGCCTTCCGGCATGGCGGCCGTGAGGTTGTATGAGCTTCACGAGCGGGGAGAGGGGCCGAGCCCGGAGCCTGCTTCGTGCACCGCGCAGGCGTCCTGACATGCCTCGCGCACGCCGCTCCCTGACCGACGCCGAGATCCTCGGCATGGCACTGAACACCAGAACCGCCCGCCGCCTGCAGGGGCGCTGGCCCGAGGCCGAAGACCGGCGGCATGACTCAGTCGTGCACACGGCCAAGTTCCTTTGGCTGGCACTGGGCCTGACCGTCATGGCGCTGGCCGCCACGATCACCTGGGCGGCGTGGCAACGGCCCGAAGAAGACTGCCAGCACGGCGCCGGTACCGAGTCGCGCATCGAATGCGCGCAGCGCCGTGACGGCAAGGCGGGCAGGGAAGGGGATCACGTTGGACATGGCGCGCAGTCTGGCCGCAAGGCCGGGGGTGGCGCATGAAGCCCGGGACGCAGTTTCTGCTTCCCCGGCAAAGGATCGTGTACGACTTCACCGAGCGCATGCTGCGCGAGACGGGCAGCAACCGCCGATCATTCGCCATGGCGGTGGCAGAGCAGTACCTGGTCCGCACCGCTGAGGACGACCGTACGCACGCCTTCCGCATCACGCAGGGCGGCAAGGTCGAGGACGACAAGAAGCACAACGGCCAGATCCTCGGTCGCTATCTGGACGGCACGCTCAAGTCGCTGCCCGCCGATCTGGAAGACGCCTGGGTGTGCGCGCTGCCGCAGCCGTACCGCGATGAGTGCGAACGTGCGCTCGCGCTGCGCAGGGGCATGCTGTCGGTGCGCATGCCGGCAGGCGACGGCCTGTCCGTGGTCAGCGTCTCCCGACTGTGCCAGGAGTATGGCCAGCTGATGGAGGCCCTGGGGCCTGCGCTGGCCAATGGCGTGCTGGGCCCGGAAGACCAGCAGCACGTACCGCGCATCAAGCGTGAGGGACGTGACTTGATCGCCGCAGTCCTGGCGCTGGACGCCGAGCTGGACGCCGCCGTGTTCGGTGCAGGGGAGACCTGACCCGCATGCCCAGGGGGAACTGCAACAGCCCGCTCGTGCCGGGCCTTCCGAATGCCAGGCGCTGCGCGCCGGGTCTGCTCGCCGCGATGGCGGCGCTGTACGACGACACCCATGCACTGACGCACGAGCAGGCGGTCGCCGAGTACGACCGCATCGCCGTCGAGGACTGCGCACGCCGCTCGGCTCAACAGTCGCTCCCACTGCGGGGTGGCGAATGACGCGCAGCAGCCTCGCGAATCCCCGGCCCCCTCGGCGTGAGAGCGGAACGCGCGCATCGACGCATATCAGTTCAGTAACCATCGCCGCGCGGTCGAACCTGAACGGATGGGCCGGGCGTGGGTCCTCCCTGGGCATCCCCTACGCGGGTAATCAGACGCGCAATGCTCGGGTAGTCAGTGGGGTCGTCGGTTACTGAAATGGCAGTCAACTACGACGACGTCCTAGACCAGCTCCGCGGCTTCGGCCTGCTGATCGATCACCTGGACACCAGCGGCCGCATGATCCGCGTGCGCACCGAAGGCGGCGGGCGAGAGAAGCGGGGCTGGTACACCCTCCACGAGTTCGCACCGCCAGGCGGCGACGCGCTGATCGTCGGCACCTACGGCATCTGGCAGGCCAACGACAACGGCGCGCAGAAGGTGGAACTGCGCAAGCGCGATCGCGCGTTTACCGACGAGCAGCGTGCAGCGCTGAAGAAGCGTCTGCGCGAGGATCGCGATCGCGCGGCGGCCGAAGAGCGCCGCCGGCACGAGGCCGCGGCACGTCATGCCCGCACCATGTGGTCGCGCCTGGCCGTCG
>Ga0208958_1002917_pt1 | contig 13926 bp, 19 predicted proteins | sample RifOxyB1_FD_184032 | JGI IMG/M metagenome (GOLD analysis project Ga0208958, IMG submission 184032) | Soil microbial communities from Rifle, Colorado - Rifle Oxygen_injection B1 (SPAdes) | ecosystem: Environmental > Terrestrial > Deep subsurface > Rock core/Sediment | place: Rifle, Colorado... | reverse complement strand
GTTCGAGAAAAGCCCCCAAATGGGGGGCTTTAAAAGAAAATCAGAACAGAGGCCGATCAATCGGCATCCATTGCTGGATACCCCGGGTTCCGCCCCATTCCATTTCACTTTCAACGAAGCGGTCTACGTCAGGGTGATACTCGTAGAATCGTCGTTCGATCATCCGCCCGAACGATATCGTTCCTGACGCAGAGATCACGACCACCGGCTGTTGTTCACCCGGAAGTGCATCCTGCGTCTTGACCCAGCTGAATTGAACAGGCAGGCACACGACACCATAGGCTTCAGTACCGGGAACAGGTTTTTTCGTACCGGTATCGATCCTGGCCATTCCGATGAACAGGAAGCCCATTGCAAGTCGGCCATTTTTCATTTGCCTATCAATTGCAGCTTCGAAGTCCTCCTTCTCAAGGTGGCACTGTTCGCCACACTCCGCCTGGAAGGCTTCTGCTGCATCCACATACTCAACGTCTGTCGTCGCCAGGATGATCCCGTAACCATCTGGATCCTTGATGCCAAGCTGGCGAGCGGCTTCTGTGACGGTAATGCCAAGGCCAAATAACATATTGCTCTCCTTAATAAAAAGTTAGGGGAGCACTTTCCCGGTGGGGAGTCGTGACTCCCCATGGGGTGGTTGATGAAAAACAATCCCGGCCTCTTGCGAGGCGTTCCGGCTTCAGGGACTGACCGGACTCAAGCTTTCAAGAATTTCGCTTCATGGCACTACATCCCATGAAATACGCAACGATCAGCCAATTCGGCCAGTGACTCCCACTCATCAAATGAACGGCGCTCATCCAGGAATTCCTTGATGAGCGCCAACGCAATCGAGCGGTTCCCACTGTCCAGGGGCAGGAGGTCATTGAATTTCAACCCACCTTCACCGTGCAACGCCTTGATGAGCCTGGCCAACGCTCTTCCACCCCCCGTATCCCCCAAACTTCGCAGAATCTGCTCTGCCTGAAGGAACACATCGTGGGCGACTTCCTCAGCCTGTTGGGCACGGAAATCGTCAACTGTGATGGTAAGAATCTCAGCCTGATGAGGCATGCTCGATTTCATGTTCACTCTTCCTTCCTGGACCATCCTTGGGACTTGGCATCGAACACGTAACCCATCTCCTTCAGCCGGTCACGCTGGCTGCGGAAGACCGCTCGATCCACAGTGGGGTCAAGTTTCACGTCCTTGCTAACCCAGACAAGGTCGGCAAGATCGGCACCAAACAATTCCAGCAACTCCTGGAAAACCGGGTCCTGGTTTTCATGCTCCTGAACCAGCGCAGCTGGCACGGGAATATCGGATGAACCGGTTTGATTCGCTGACGATGCGGGCTCTGTGGCGATTGGATCGGGTTCGCTCGGCACGTCATCAAGCTTGCCCTCATCAACCGTGTCCAGGAATATTTCCATGACCTTCGCACGGATGTCGGTGGTCGATTTCCCGCGCCAAATATACGAACTGAGGTAAAAGTTCTCGACGAGAAACTCACCCTCGTATCGGCCTTCCGAAAACTGATCTAGGATGGACTCCTTGACCTTGAATTCTCCGATCGGGGTGGTCAGGTCGCCGACGCAGAACTTGCCGTTGGCACCTTTGATTTCCTTGATTACAAGCGTTCCATTGATGCGAATAGACATAATGCTCTCCTTAAGAAACAGAAAAAAAGGGAGCACTTTCCCCAAAGGGAACGTGACTCCCCATGGGGTGGTTGAACTGCGATGGAATTCCAGGTCAGAAGACCCGCCGTTTTCAGGAACTGAACGGCATTAAAAGGCGATGCATAACGCACATCGGTCGGGCTGATACTGACAGCCAGCAGTGAAACTTTGCCGAACGGCTTATCCAAGATAGCCAGTTCTCTTGGATACCCCGCTCGGGGGCAGGATGGGTTGGTCATGATTCAATGTGGTTGGTAATGGAACCCCTGCTCAACTCTTCCATATAGGAAGCGACGCGCCGCACTGAGGGGCTCGGCGCGAATTTTGGGATGCGGCAAACCGCAAATGCCGTGACCGTTCTGGCCGTCACAACCCATGATCTGATCGATGCCCAGAAGGCTTGCCCGAAACCTGGTCTCGGGCAAGCCTTCTGGCGGGTGTAGGGAAGACGGGTTATCGGTCCGTCTCAGGGATGAGGCAAGCAGATGGGGATGCATCCGTCGCCAATGTAACCCCTGGGAAACTGCGGAGGAATCCCAATCCGGTATGAGGGGCTGCCCGGACTAAAAGCCAGCGCTTAGGGCGCCAATCCTGCTGTACTCAGCAAACGAGAAACTGGGTTTACCGAAACGGGCATGGCCCGCTTGGGTAAACGCCCAGAGGCTGGGCGTTTCCTTCGATCAACTGAAACAGATTCTATCAGCCAGGATAGATTGGATGCGACGGAACCGGAGTACATCCCGTTCACGAAGCAAACCTCGACGACGCGCAATGCAGTGAAACCACCTCGCGTCCTCGATCGGCACTTCAGCCTTGGCCATCAATTGAAGGAAGTTTAGTGAGAGTTGCTGATTCATGGATGTCTCCTGTTGGTTGGTTGCGGGGTTTTCACCGGAGGGTTGGCCCTCTGGTGAAAACCCCGCGCAGGAGGTTTTCAGTTTGACGCTATCAATTCGACAGCGTGCTCGCCAAGGCGATGACTTGTGACACCATCACGCACAGACTCATGATGCGCAAATCGAACAGAACATTCAGAAAAGCTTCTTTCATCGTGGACTCCTGGTTTTCAAAATGAAAACCGGGGAGTCCACGACACCCGGCAGGGAGCGTGAAACTCCCCGGTCGGGTTTTTGAAGCTGGACGTTACTGGCCGCCTGCTGCAGCCTCTTGCTGTTGCGAAGAGCCTGCAGGCAGGACAACCGGATTACCGTCCACCCAGGCATTGGTGATCTTGAGCAAGCGGCCCTTGATCATCACACCCGTATCACCCTTCTTGCGCGTGCCCACGTCTTTTTCGTAGACAAACACTTCAGGGTAGATGTCACCCAGCTTGAACTGGATCATTACTTTCCGTTTCTCATCACCATGCGGCTTGAGTACCTCGATCGCTTTGATTGCGTCCTGACCATAAACCCGCACATCGAATTTAGTCGACTCAGGTTTGATCGAGCCATCCTTGTTCCACTCACCACGGAGAGCGGAAATGGAGCAGGCGAGGAACGTTTCACCTTTGTTGGGCTTGACCATGCGAACACGGTTCAGGTAGCCAAGGCCGGTGACATGAAGATCGTAGAATTTGGATTCAGACATAATGCTCTCCTTAAAAAATAAAAAAGGGGAGCACTTTCCCAAAGGGAGCGTGGCTCCCCATGGGGTGGTTGAACTGCGATGGAATTCCAGATCCGAAGACCCGCCGTTTTCAGGAACTGAACGGCATTTATGCGCGCCTTGCGGCAAAAGGCGGCTCCTTACGGGAGGCCAATCGGGCTGCATGAGCCAACAAAACAGGCTTTAGGTTGCCAATTTTCAAATGGAGTGTCAATACTTGGCCGGGGCGGCTTAACAGGCTCGAAAGCCTGGTCGCTCATGAGCCACCCATCCTTCAACGTCATTACAATCGGTTATCTGGGGTTGCCCCGCCAACTTCGGCTCGTCGGCCTTATGTGGAGCGCTACATAAGGCCGATGACCCGACTGTCATGGCAATGATGTACACCGTCGCCTCCTCGGCCAATATGGTCGCTAGCCACTTGCGTTGCCAGGGCGAATCGAATGTCTGCTTCGTGAGTTTCTGAACTAGCAGTTTCGAACCTCAAGACCTGATGGATTGCCGTCAATTATCTTTCGCACCTGGTCTCTTTAGGCCTTTTCTAGCTGGCCTCTTCTGGCATCATAGAAGATGGAATGCTGAAAGGGGCCGCAGCTGGATCGGGCGGACCGAAGCTGAAGGTCAACCAGTCGTCGTCTTTATCTCCAGCCACTTCAATTTCAATTTTGGTGATCATTTGGCCAGAGCGCGCTGCCCTGGAAAACGGGTTGCTAGGTCCATGGGTGTCATTCCAGCCGTGCGCAGCAATGAATTCGTTGCCCGTTATTTCGCCGGCTAACAGACGCTGTAAAGCACGAGACGACAAGCTAATACTGAGATCATTCATTTTGTAACCTCCGATCATGTCCGGGCCGCAGCCTGGTAGGCGACATCGTGCAGCTGCGTTGTAAGCAGATTGAATTGGCTGGGGTATTCGTTGAACGGTCTTCCGTAACACTGTCTCAAGCGCAGCGATGACCACGGGCGTCATTCTCGTAGAACGGGCGTGCGAGGGCGCAACGACGAGATCGTATTTCATCCGATATGTTGTAGTTGGATCCAATACCTGTCGTTGCTCTTCGATAGTAGCTAACAAAACTGCATCGATGCTGCTATTTTTTCTAAGGAAATCTTCAGCCACTTCACGGGCGCTGAAAGTGCCAGGCGAACGCATCAACGGGGATTGCCGTAGCAAGGCACTGTCTCCGTCGCAAGCGATGACCAAGCGAAGCGCCATCGGCGGCGCCTCCTTCAGTTGATCAACTTTGCCCTTCAGCGCTTTGAATAACGGATTCCTATCGCGCGAGGCGGCTACATCATAACTAAGGTGACCACCCCGGGCGTAACGCTGCTCTGGATCGTAAGTGAGCGAGAAGCTAATCTCGTGTTCAGCGTAGTCAAAGCTGTCAGGCCGCTGCGGTGCCGCTTTCAGACGGTATATCCATGGAGCTACCTCCTTACCCATTAATAACAACAGCTGTCCCTTCGCTGGCAAGAACAACTTCATTCGGCCATCCCCATAATGACCTACCCGATCACCCCGTACGTCGTAGCCGAAATGATTGGGATTCAGTCCTGCCTTAGTGGCAAGCCGGTTCAGTTCTGCACTCAAGACATTCACAGGATTTTGTTCGTCAAGCCCGGCATCGGACACTGTCGCAACATCGCCGATGATTAGAATTTGCTCGCCCTCAGCTAGGCTTACGGTCAACTCAATGTCAGGGCGGCGGCCATTGGGCAGTTGGATTTCATGGCGCAGCACCCCGTCCCCTGATAGAGCGTCCAGCATCACCAATTCCCACATCGCTGGTAGTCTCGAATTACCAAACCGATTGAGCCGATCCACAATCGATGCCAGTTGATCTCGCTGGAGCAGAGCAGCCAAGCGGTTGATCGATTGTTGTAACGCACGGCGAGAGAAGACGAAATTCGACATGCTGAGCCCCTATCCTCTATTAGCTGGTCAGACTATGGTAGCTGTCGGTGGACACTCAATGTCACTTTACGCCATTCAAACTGATAGCAGCGGATGACAGAAAATAGTCCAACCTGATGATTTGGAATTTTGAAAGCGGTAATTCCGGCAGGTCTAACCAGATTCCCTTTCAGAATATCGTCACTGACCGCTTTGGCCGTGAAGTGACTGTCACCACCCTCAGCATTAACTTCCGTTTTTGGCCGGTAACGCTAGTTCGGAGCTGATCCTTAAAGCAGACATTCGAGGGCTGTAAGTTGCCATGAATGGAGGCTCGGTCATCAGAGAAGCGTTGTGTTCGAAGAGAAAGCGAGAGTCTGGCCAAAAATAGGGATCATGCACGCACCACATATGGGCTAGTTGTCAAAGACCGAGTATCGGGGATCTTTGTGCAGAGGGTGATAGCCGTTCTTGATCAGGTACGCGAGGCCATCCACTCGCTTTAGGCCATACTGGTGATCGTCTCTGAGCGTGCTGTGCGAGCGGTAGGCCACACTGTGGATGTGTGCTCTTGACGGGCTTTGCAAGAAATCCGAGGTCATGACCTGCAGTCCTGTGGCGTTGCCTCTCCAGGGGCTGTCCGAGTGCGCAAGATCGGCAAGCTGGTCGGCCGTAAGGTCATGCAGTTGCACTGCGAGGAATGCCGGACGCGTCTTAGTGAACTGGCCCTTTGCAGCTTCGCGCAACTGATGCCGCATCCCCTTGAGCACGTCATCGGATTTCTGGCTTTCGAGAGACAAGACGACCGCGCGCCGCCCTGGAGAAAACAGGATCATCAGCGTGGAGTTCGAACGGCCAGTGCGCTCCCAAACAAAGTGCTGTACCTCTTTGCGAGAAAGCTCCTCGGGAGTTTTGTTGAACGGACTTTTGTCGATGGAAAAGTCCAAGACTCGGACGTCGCAGTGCTCGGTCCGCGTCAATGCATCGCCGCTCAGCATGCCAGCTCGGAGCGACTTTTCGATTCCACGGTGCTGCTCGGGAGAAGGGGTCAGGCGATCCGGTATCGCGACCGTCACGATCATGCCAGCCGAAGCCGACCCGTACGTCTGGGCAAGTACGCTTTCCAGTGCCTTGCAAAGCGTCGCGCTCCGACGGCGATGGATCTTCCGGCCCAGGTCGGCCGAGAACATCTTGCACTCGACTTCGATCTCGACGCCTTCTTTCCGAGCCACAAAGTCAAAGCCGCCGCCTTCCTCCATGTCGTGGAATTCCACATCGAAGCCGCGACTCATTAGGTGGACGGCAGTCGTGATTTCATGTTGGACCGACGATAGCCCTTTGTCCTCCTTCAAGCCGTCTAGCAGAACGCCACGAAGTCTCCGCCTGCCGCGTTCGCTGAGGCGTTCGTAGGTGCGCACCGTACCCGCCGCAAACGCCACCAGCCCATACTCGGTCAAGTTCTCGACCCTGAACGGCCGCTGCGGCATCAAGGACTGACTGCGAAGTACCTCGCTGAACGTCCACTCGATGGAGCACCGTTCGCGCAGCCACTCCTCCATAAGGGGATTCCCGGCAGCCTCTCGCTGAAGCCATTCGAACCGACGCTTCCACGGTTCGATGCCGGTGATATGGATCAAGCCGTCCAGCAGCTGTGGAACTTCTGTGTCGTGAACCTCGATCGAAAATCTCATTAGGGGCTATCCGCTAACTGCAGAACCGCTTCAGCAATCTCTCCCGTTGATAGCGCAAGAAGGACTTCGACATCGAGAACAAGTGAAGTCAAAGTTGGCGTGCGTATATTGCATCCGCCTTTATTTATTGATGACGTACATCCGCAAAACTATCGACGACCTGTACGCATGCGATTACCGACATTGGGATCGTAGCGTGCTTCAAACATTTCTGGATCATTAAGATATAGCAGAACAAGCACTTGACCATTAGTGGACGACATAGAGTGCTCAAGTACTTCGTATTCATCTGCATCGTCATTTTCGAACCAAGTTTCCGCTGGCTGCTTCCCGAGGTTATTGCAGAGCCCCCCTTCATACAAAACATCATAAGCGAAGCTGTCATCATCAAGTTGGCTCCTTAGCCACCATCTTTTGGGCACATGAGAAGCCTTAATATGCCATTTAAGCCCAGCCTTTGTGTAGCACGCGACGATCACTGGTAGCGTATCCAGCGTTGCCAACCTGATGGACACTGCCTGAAGGCTAACTTCAAACTGCCCAGCTATCTCCTGAAGGTGATGCAGCCCAGATTTGTTTATGGCTTTGATTGCAGGTTGAAATATGGAAGTCGGCATCAACAAATGGGACGCGAACTCGTCGGCTTCTTTTTCAAGCCGGATGTCGGCACTGTAGTTCTGCACCATGTCATCGGCTCGGCATCGGAAGGACTTGCCCCTATGCAGCAGCCAATGACCAATCTCATGGGCCACCGAAAACCGCTCACGGCCGCGACTGGATGAAGGACTGATCGTTGCGATGGCTTTGCTACCAAATCCAACTAAAGTCGCCTCACAACCATTGAGTGCTTCGTATAGGATGTCAATCCCGCTGTCGAAGGCGATGGCCTCAACATCGATATCACGTGCAGATGCAATTCCCAGCTCGTCAATCAGGCTCTCTGCACGATGGAAAGGATTACTGCTTGCCACTGTCAGTGGCTCTCGTTTTCTGACTTGAGCTGATGCAATTGGTGGTAAAACCTCAGAATGTCATCATCCGACATCTCGCCAAGGGATCTCGCTGCCAACGTGAAGCGGGCGTCGTTCATCGCGGCCTCAAGAAACGCACGAGCCTTATCTACGCTCACTTGCGGCATGGTTGAAATGGCGGAGGCTTTCCTGACGGCCATATCAGCCCTTGCAGCAGCCATGCGCCGGCGTCCAGCTTCTGCTTTGGCCGCAGCGATCATTGCCAAGCTCTCGGATCTCAAAGCCTCAGGGTTAGCCCCCTCAAGGATGTCCTCATCAGGCATTACGAGCAACTCTTCGGACAGCGTCCGGAGGAGCATGGCAAGTTCATCAGGCTTTCCAGTATCGCTCACTTGTACCCCTCCTTCATGGTTTCAAGCCGCCGCACCAACCTCTTGCGAGCGGCTTCATATCGATTCATTTCCCACCCCAGGTATTCAGCCGCTTCCTTGCCCCTCAGTTCCAAGGACCAGGCAACCACAACATCCTGGAGATCCACATCGTCTGCGACGAGCGCTTCTATGGCGGAAAGGTTCCTTCGGGCTTCCAGGATACGCTCCGGGGTCACTTCATTTTTTAGAATTACTACGGCTGAGCCTTCATCGTCATCGAAGGGTTGGGACATGGCCGAGACGTCAACATGATGATCAATGGCACCTGATTGCTCGCGTTCCCTGCAGTTTGAAGCTTCGCTGTGCATCACGTTGATCACGACCTTGACCGGACGGGCATCTCTGGGGAAAACGCGCTCACCCGATAAAAGTTTGATATAGGTTTCCTGGATCAAATCTTCTGGGGACAGATACGTCAGTCCACGAGAATAAGTGCGCGCCATGATCTTGATCCGCCGGTAATCTGCAGGCGAAAGACCAGTTAGCTCGGTCTCGACTTCTGTACGGCTCAGATACATGTCAACTGCAGCCTCCCTCTGTAGTCCTGTTCACTAAGACTGCCTTGCTTGGCATTACGGACGCGTGCAAAAAAATATTTTTTGGCTGGCGTCCGCAGAATGGTCGTCACCAGTCTTAGCTCATATGCGGCAAAGTTTATTGATGATGCCATTCCGCTTGCTTCACGGCATAGCGTGATACTGAGGCAAAAAATCTGTGAGTACAAGCCCATAAAACCAGCAATACTTCCAGCAATCAATTTCGGAGAAATTAACCATGAGTAATGAAAAAGTAGATAAGCCCAAGGACCACAAGGAGATCACCATCGTCATCAACGGAACCGCCAAGGTGATCCAGAAAGAACGTCTAACCTTCGAAGAGGTCATCGCCCTCGCGTTCGATAGTCCGCCGACGGGCGATGGCGTGCAGTTCACCGTACAGTTTTCTCGTGGCCACTCTGACAAGCCGAAGGGCACACTAGTTGAAGGTCAATCGGTACAAGCTAAAGATGGGATGGAATTCGATGTCACTCCAACTAATCGCTCGTAGTGCCGATTTGAAGAAACTGCAGAACGAAGGATTCGACCTTGAAGTTCGCGCTGGATATCTGCTGATCAAGAATGTGCCGTATGTGACCTCAAGCTGTGAAATCAAGCGTAGTACGCTGATCTCGCCACTCAAGGTCAGCGGTGACGTTACAGACCTCCCAGACACCCACGTGGCTTACTGGTCGGGAGAACATCCTTGCCATAGCAATGGCGTGAAAATCGCCACCATCGCCAACCCCAGTGCGGCACAGGATCTGGGTAATGGCATACAGGCAGATTTCACGTTCTCAGCCAAGGCCGCGTATCGCGATTACCATCACAAGATGACGACCTATATTGGGCGCATCACCGGAGAGGCGCAGGTGATCGATCCATCCGTGACAGCGCAGACCTTTCCAGTCATTGCCACCGAAGAGGAAGAATCCGTCTTCAGATACCTTGATACGGCGACTAGCCGTGTCGGCGTAGGAGCGCTCAATGAACGGTTCTCAAACCAGCGTATCGGCATTGTAGGACTGGGAGGCACGGGCTCGTATGTACTCGATCTGGTGGCCAAGACCTGCGTCAGGGAAATCCACCTCTTCGACGGAGATGTGTTTTCCCAGCACAACGCCTTTCGTGCCCCTGGCGCCCCCACCATCGATGAGCTGCAGGCGAAGCCCAAGAAAGTGGCTTACCTTGCCGCCATTTACGAAAAGATGCGCCGCGGGATACACCTGCATGACCATTTCGTCGACGGTTCGACAGCCGAGGCCTTACGTGGACTAGACTTTGTCTTCTTGTGCCTCGACAGCGGCGCCACCAAGAAAGCCATCGTCATGGCACTGATGGAATTCGGCATACCCTTTGCCGAGGTCGGCATGGGTATAGTGCATAGCCAAAATAGCCTGTCTGGCCTGATGCGGGTCACCGTCAGCACAAAAGAGGTCCAAGAGCGGGTTGTGAAAAAGATGAACTTTTCGGACGGCGATCGAGCCGGGGACGATTATTCAACAAATATCCAGATTGCCGAGCTTAACGCCATGAATGCTGCATTGGCAGTCATACGGTGGAAAAAACAATATGGCTTTTACCGTGATTCGTCAGGCGCGTATTCCTACAGCTATTCGATAGCGGCCAATGAAATGGTGAACGAGGACGAGGCATGACACGCCAGGCCAACCTGCGACACGCATATGTCGAGTACATTCCCGACAAGCTTGAGCCGGGCGTGCTCTACCTTTCCAGAAAATACCAGACCGCTTCGCATCTTTGCTGCTGCGGATGTGGATTCAAGGTAGTAACGCCGTTGAATCCAGCCAAGTGGAAGGTGACCGATCACGGCCAGACCGTATCACTGTTTCCATCGATTGGTAACTGGAGTTTCCCCTGCAGGTCGCATTACTGGATAGATCACGGCCGTATTCAATGGGCCAGAGAAATGTCTAAACGGCAAATCGCCAAAGTGCGCAGAAAAGATCGGCTGGATGCTGAGCAGCATGCTGCACGCGATACGAATGTGCTGTCACAGCTCGGTGAATTGTTGAAACGCTGGTTTGGAGGCAACTGATAGGGTAATGCCAAATGTCGGCTTTTGGCACAAAGTACCCGCCTGGCCATAGTCCCCCAAGCGACCAGACGTAAATTGCTAACGTTCTTCCACGACGGGCCGCTTCGGCCGATCATAGAAAGTACGCTCCGATTTCACGTCTGGCAGCTTGCAATCCTACACCGGCCGACCAGTAACGCATTTCCCCCTCCCAGCCAGTGACGGCCGATGGCCGACTAGAGCCGGTCGCAACCGCTTTACACGAGATGATGTCTCGTCAGCTAATACACCGCAAAGAAGGATTCCATCGATTAGGCGTGTGGCCTTGAGGAGGCACGATGCAGCGCTAAATTTCACGCTGCAAGTATTTGGAATTCGGTTGCCATGACAATGGGCCGCACGTGGCGATTCTCTCGGCGCATTTCCACTATCCCATAGTGGGACATGGTTTTTAGGGTGCGCGAAAGGTTTCCGGGTTTGCGGCCGGTGATAACGGCCAGCCCGCTGATGGATTCAGGCTGCAAATCACGGATCGTCTTGAGTAGGGCGCGATTGTCGTCGCTCAGGACTTCAGCCAGGGATTTCATCGATGTGAACCAGATTTTGGGTTCGCCGGGTTTGGGTTTGTACTCGCCCTTGGCGATGGCCAGCATGCGTTCACGGATTTTTTCTTGGGACATGATCCCGATGGCGATCTTTTTCATTTCATTGCTTCCTTTATTACGCGATCCACTTCCTTGAAGAAGTCGGCCAGTAACTGATTGGCGTCCTTGAACTCATAGGGAACACCCTTATCCGCCACATGGCGGTGTTTGTGGTCATATGGCAGACGTTGACCAGCAAACTTGAATTTCTTGGGCGGCTTGATGGCATGGCTGTTGTCGTAACCAAGAATCCGCTTTCCATACGGTTCATGCAGTGTCAGAGAATAGCGGATGCCATGCGGAATACCGACAGTAGCCGGGACTCGCCACGCTTCGACTTTGACCCAATAGCCGCCCTCCTGGTCTATGGTGTAGCCGTTAAGATCCAGAAGGGTTTCGAGTCCGGTATCAGCCTGCATGATTTACTTTATCACCAGATGATAAACATTGTATGCCGTTTGAAAAAGAACTCAAGAGGCAGTCAGTAATCTTTTGCATGGGTTCGCGCAGCCGTTCGGCATCCTTGATGTAACGCCATGAAGCACGTCGACCTCACTCAGTCGACAGTATCGAAGAGAAATTGACCACGCTTTCGCAGGTTCTCGATGTCTTTCGCAAGATCCGCCTCGGCAAGCTCGCGAACTTGAACCCATGCCTCACGCATCTCGATGTGCTCAGCAAAAATCACGTCATCACTCTCATGGGCAAGGCTCAATTCTTCATGGTGTTCATAGAGCACACCACGCATCCACCCATCCTGGGAAAAAACTTCAACCAGGCCATGCACGGAATGCATGGCCATGCTGCCAACCGGGCACTGAAACCCCGCAAGGTCCACCACATTACTCATATCCGGCTCCATGACAATTTATCCACACTTTCTGTGGATAAGACTTTAGCATTTCACCAAAAATCTCAGTCTGATCAAGCATCCTGGCCGCGCGATTATTTTTTCATCAATCGGTAACGATCAATGCAAACCATTCTGAAAGCGTGCCAGCCACTCAAAGGCCGTGGCCATCCCGCTTAACCATCCCGCCCCTGGCGCCCGCGGCCCAAAATCATGCACCGCCCTATCCCATGAACTCGCCACGGTATCGAGGGTACCGATTTCATCGATCAACCCGATCTCCCTGGCTTGCACACCATCCCAGACTTCGCCGGTGGTGTAATCAACGCCGTTCTGCAGTTTCTTCCCCCGGGCAGCCTGAACCTCTGCCTTGAATCTTTCGCCCATCTTCTGAACCATTTCCTGCGCCTTGCGATCGGCTTCTGGCGTCATGGGCATATAGGGATTGAGCATGGATTTCAGATTGCCGGAGGCATACACCCGCTGGCTGATCTGGAGCTTCTCAAGCGCCTTGTGGAAGTCCCAACCTGTCAGAACCGCGCCTACGGATCCGACAAGCGAATAATTCGCAGCGTAGATTTTGTCGGTATGCAGGGCCACCATGTAGGCTGCCGACGCACCGACGTTGTTGATCACCGCAACAACCGGTTTGGGATGCTTCTTTCTGAAAGCCTTGATCGACTGGTAAATTCGCTCCGCTTCAACGGGAGCGCCTCCTGGGCTATCGATACTCAGAATCACTGCTTTGACGTTCTTTGCCTCGAAGGCCTTCCTGAGCAAGGGAACCACATTCTCCGCCGAGGCCGTGGCGCCAGCGGAAATCTCCCCATCGATGTGAATCACCGCCGTGATCTCGTTGTTGGGGATCATTTTCCATCCCATCTGCTTCGCGTAGCCGAAGAGATACAAGGCAAAGAACACCACGCCGGCCGAGACCATCATTCCGCGCTTGATCAGTCGCCAGCGACGTTCTGAGCGGCGCTCACGAAGCACATCCCTCACCAGCTCGTCACTCACTGCGTGGCGGATTTCACTTTCTGTCATTTGCAATTCTGGCTCCATCGTTGAGTTTTAATTGGGGTAAATCCTTCGTCATGCGTCAGCACTCGAACAATCTGATAGTCGTCGCTCATGTGTGTCATTTCACGCAACTCATGAAGATCGCACCAGGTGCCGTCTGGCCATTCGGCAACCAGCCATACCGGCTCGGCGCAGGGAATTTCGACCCGTGTGGTGTGCATCACTCGCGCCCGGCTATTTCGCTGGCCATGCAAAGAATCTGCATGCAGGAAAGCGATTGCATCCCACGAATGCCTTACCGGTATCCTTCATGGTTTTGCTGACGAGCAGGCCAGTCTTGCAGTCCGGACAGGCTGCACCTGCCCTGGCGGTACGCATGGGTGTTCCTCGCGACACGGCCGCCTCGGTACGCCGAACCTTGCCTGCCACCTCGTCAGTCCGCACGCCCGGCTTCCCTTCATCATTCGGCTGGCTGTGCTTGCATTCCGGGTAGCCTGTACATCCCCAGAATGGCCCCTTGGACCCTTTCACCAGGCGCAAGAGCTTCTGGCATCTGGGGCATGGATAGGAAGGCCCTGCCTGCGA
>Ga0208958_1002915_pt1 | contig 13930 bp, 16 predicted proteins | sample RifOxyB1_FD_184032 | JGI IMG/M metagenome (GOLD analysis project Ga0208958, IMG submission 184032) | Soil microbial communities from Rifle, Colorado - Rifle Oxygen_injection B1 (SPAdes) | ecosystem: Environmental > Terrestrial > Deep subsurface > Rock core/Sediment | place: Rifle, Colorado... | reverse complement strand
CAGAAATGACAGTTATTATAATAACTCATTATAAAAGAATTTTAGAATTCATAAAACCAGACAAACTCTCAATTATGATTAAAGGAAAGATAGCTTTAGAAGGTAATGCAGATTTAGTTGATCATTTAGAAGAAAAAGGATATTCTTGGATAGAGGAAGAATAGTATTTTTACAACAATAATACTTTTAAAGAAACTTAAATTTTTTCTAATATGGAAGGGGTCAAATGGGAGAAGAATTAATTCAGGATAAATGTGGATTTGGAGTTGCCCATACTCTTCATGATGCTTATGCAATGGCTAAAGCACTCCAACATAGAGGGAGAGGTTTTGCAGGGATTGCTGCTGTAAGTGATAGTAGGATTGATGTAATAAAATGGGTTGGTTCTGTATCTAGTTTTGATGTGTCAGATATGCACAAGATATTTCCTGCAGAAAATCATTATCATTTATTTTTACTCCATGTACGCTACCCTACAAAAGGAAGAAAAGATTCAATAGCTGATGCCCATCCCCATGTAATTGGAGGAAAGATTCATGAAAGACCAGGGCATATTCTGATAACAAATTGTGATATGGTAATAGTTCATAATGGGCAAGTAGATGAAAAGTATTTAGAAGACATAGATAAAACAAAATTAAAAACAAACTGTGATTCTGAAGCATTATTGCATTACTATGCAAAATTTGGTGAAAGAGCAATTATGTCTAAAATACCTGGTTCATATTCAATGGCAATAGCAGACAAAAGAAGACATGAAGTAATAGTTATGAGAGATGGTTCAGGAATTAAACCTGGTGCTATAGGTTGGAAAGATGGAAAATACCAGGCAGCATCAGAAGACAGAGCATTTGTAGAAAATGGAGGTCGTCCTGTTAAGGAAATGCAGCCAGGAAGCATATATTATTTTAATAAAGATGGGACAATAAGAAGGGAAGATATAATAAAACCTATGCAAAAATTATGCTTTTTTGAGTTTAATTATTTAGCCCACCATGAATCTACATTAAACGGAATTAGTGTAAATGCAGTCAGAGGTGCTCTTGGAGAAAAATTGGGAGAGGAGTTTCTAAAAGCATTTCCAAATAAAAAAATAGATTTTGTAAGCTACTTACCTAGATGTCCAGAACCTGCAGCAAGAGGATTTTCAAGATCTACTGGAATACCATTTGAAGAAATATTTTACAAAATAAGGGCAGAAAGATCCTTTCAAGGACCAGATCCTGAAGAAAGAACAAATTCGATAAAAACAAATCTTAATTTAACTCCAAAGGCAATTGAAATACTTTCAGGCAGAACAGTTGTTATAGTAGATGATAGTATTGTAAGAGGAACAAATATAAAGAAAGCAAAAGAACTTCTTTACGAATTAGGTGGTGTTAAAGAAGCTTTTTTTGTAAGCTACACTCCTCCAATTGGAATTATAGGAAAAGATAGAATTGAAAGAGGATGTGACTATGGGGTGGATATGCCTCAAAATGATGGATTCATTATAAAAAATAATATTACCAAAACAAATAAAACAATTCAAGAAGTGAGCAATGAAGTTAATATGCAAGTTTTTTACATTTCAGAAGATGGCATGAAATCTGTTCATAAAAAATTCGGTTTGGACCCTAATAAAATGTGTTATTTCTGTATTGGTGGAGAAAGACCTTTTTAAAAAATATTAGATTTATCTAAAGCTCCATCCAAACTTCTCTAAATCAACTTTTCCATCAATTATCTTAACTCCATCTCTCTCCAGTAATTTTATTTTTCCTTTAACTCCTTCTCTTCCAGAGTATTCACCTATTTGACCATCACTTTTTACAACCTTATAACAAGGTATATTTTCTAGATTTGTATTTTGTGCCATACATTGCCCAACAAACCTATAAGCTTTAGAATCAACACTTTTTGCAAGTTCTTTGTAAGTTATTACTTTCCCTTTTGGAACTTGCTTTAACTTACTGTAAATTTTTTGTTTTAATTCCATTATTTATATCTAAAAATTTTATCATATGTAGGATGGTCAGCAATATTTAGTATAAAACAAAATATCTCAAGCATATTTTATAAATATTATTGTAACCTAAAATTCTTTATCCATTTCATAATGTTTTACTTCAAACCCTAATTCCTTATACATTTTTATGGCTTTTTTATTTCTTATATTAACACCTAATCGCAATTTCTTTATATTTTTTTTCCTTAAAATTTTAATAAATTCATTAATAAGCATTTTTCCTAATCCATTTCCCCTAAACTTCTTATATACAAAAATATCATCTATATATCCATAATTTTGATGTTCACTTAGGATAATGCTACAAATCATATATCCTATAATTTTATCATCTTCTATAAACAGTAAGAACCTTTTGGGACTGCTTATTGAATCAACTAACTCTTTTTTAATTTGATTATTAGTTAAAGTTATTTTACACCATGTTATTTTAGAATATTCTTTTAAACTTTCTCTTTTTATTTTTAAATACTCTTTTAAATCATCTTTTTTTGCTTTCCGAATTTTCATTTGACCAATATTCCTGATTATAAATTAACTAAATTCGACATGTTTTTCATTTTTGGAAACCTTTGAGCTGTTAAGCTCGGTTCCTTTCTGGAACCTTTCTAAATGTTTATTTTTAGCCATAAAAGTAAGAACAATAATAATAACAAAAACAGTTATAGACATCAATGGAATTGTAATATAACCAAATTCTATAACATCTCTAGTAAAACAATCAATACCTCCACTAACAGGGCAAGGTCCTGAAAAATTAATCATCTGCATAACATACTGATATCCTCCAATAAGTATACCAATTATATTCAAACCTAAAACATAATCAAATATCTCATTGTTCTTTTTTAACAAAGCAACTCCAAGAATAATAACTTGAGGATAAATTAAAGCTCTTTGATACCAGCATAAATCACATGGTGGAAGACCAATAATCTCTGAATATACTAGGCTTCCAATACTTGCTCCAAGGGCAATTAAAAATGAAAGAGCAATTCCATTTTCACTTAAAAACTTATTAGAATCATGAACAAAATCAGGAAGTTTTTTCTTGTTTATTTTGGCATATATAAATATAATTAAAGCTAAACCAAGAATTATATGTATAACTAGTGTTCCAATCCCAATAAGTTTGTTAAAAAATATTTCTAATGCCATTTTATTAATTTATTAAAATTAAAGAAGAAAAAGATTATTTAAAGGTTATGAAAACTATTCTTTGAGAACTATTTTTGGAGGAATTTTCTTCATAGGTTCAATATCATATTTTACCAAAAAAGGATTTTTATTTTCATCATATTTAAAAAGATAATCTATTCCATCAACTCTTAAAATTGTTTCATTCTTACCATTTAAATCAAAATCTTCTAACCTTATTTCTGCCTCACTTGGTCTGACATATCCTTCTTCAATTCTTATATCTCTTGGAATATGTCTAAAAGGATTATCTCCAAGAATAAAAGATCCAAAACACCAGCCAACTATTCCACTCACTGCATAATAAGATAATGCAACTGGAGAGCTTAAGGGGTTTTGTTTCATTAACTTTCTAAAAAATAAAGATTTTTAAATATTTATATTCAAACATACAACTCATAATTATTTTTAGGGAAGTGTACAATTTGTTATCTGACTTAGATATTTAAGAGTGAGAACTCTATCTATTCTGCTTCCATTACTCAGTTCCCAAGTTGGATATCCTCCAATACCTGCATTTGTGCATACAGGTAATTGGGCATTGCCATCAGGAGTTGAGCACTCAATATAATTGACATACTGCCAGCTATCTCCAAAAAGATCCTTTTGATCTTGACAATGATTACACCACCAAGCTCCATACATTGTAACATTATTATCAGTTAAACACTGGGCAAAATCATCATATTTTCCAGGAGTTACTGGTTTAAACGCCAGAAAATAGGCAACTCCCACAATAACCAGTATAATAACAATAAAAACAGCCCAATTCCTCATTTTCTTTTTATTAACGTTGCTTAATTTTTTAATTCCACTTGGAGCTTCATAATGCTTGGAATTCATATGCATATCTAAAGCTTCTTTGCTTGAAAATTCTCTTTCACATTTCCCACATTTAAACTTATTTTCTTCATTCATTTTATTTTTTCTTTTTAGATATTTTACAGGTCAAATCTCTTGAAAGTAAAAGAGCCCCAATGATTAATAAAACTATCGATAATATCTGTATTTCTAATCCATGGAACGGTAAATTATAAAGGCTAAAACCAGCAACTCCTAAAATTCCCAGTATACTAGGCAGTAAACCTGCAATGCATCCAGGGCAAGCTCCTCCTATTAAACCACCTATAACTCCAAGAATACTAAATCCTTCTGCCCCGCTCATAGAATTAATCTCTCTAAACTTAATAATTATAAGGCTAATGTTTAAAGCAACTAAAAAAGCAACAAATAAATTAAGCAAAATATATGGTATATAAAAACTTGGTCTATAAATAGAAAAAAAAGTATTAAAAGTAATATATGCCTGATTAATTAAAACATTAATGGCTATGTATAATAAAAATGTAACTATGAAATAAAATACATATGGTCTTTCTAAAATTGCCTGTTTTATCTTTTCTTTCTTGCCCATACTAAATTAAATCAAAATTTAAAAAATAAAATAAGAGAGATAAAAAAATAAATAAAACTCTTACCCCATTCAAAGCTCTGGTTTGTCTAATCTTTCTAAAAGATTACCATATTTGAAGTTCTGGTTTGTCTAATCTTTCTAAAAGATTATTTCAGTGAACTTATTGCAGCTTCAAAGTTTGCATAAGGTACAGCTCCGGAAACAGCTTGAGTTTCTCCTTCTTTGTTAATCAAAACAAAGTATGGTGTTCCTCTTCCACCAGCAGATTGCGCTTCCTGTGAGTCTTTATTGACTTTTGCAGTAGCTTCTCCACCATCAAGGCATTTATTAAACTTAGCTGTGTCTAAACTTAATTGAGATGCATAGTTCTTCAAACTTGGAACATCTAATGCCTGTTGATTTTCAAACAGCATATCATGATATTCCCAAAATTTTCCTTGCCTATTTGCACACTCAGAAGCCTCTGCAGCTTTTTGAGCCTGAGGATGTATTGAGTTTAGTGGAAAATGTTTGAAAACAATTGCAACATCTCCATTTTTAAAGTCTTCACTGTTTCTTATACCAGCAACAGCACCAGAATAAGCTCTTTCACAAAAAGGGCATTGAAAGTCTGAAAATTCAACAATTTTTACTGAAGCATCTTTACTGCCTAAAATAGGATCTCCGCTCCCAATATTCACTTTTATATCAGCACTAGGGCTTGGAGTTGGAACATCATCATTATTAATCACATTTCCAGTAGTACTTCCTCCTAAACCAAAGCCTCCTGTAAGAAGAGCAATAATAAACAGTGCTGCAAAAACAAAAGTAGCTGTTTTCCAGATAGTTAGCTTACTTAAAGTAACGCTACCTCCTTCTGAGCTTTTCGCTTTTTCTTCCATTCTTTAACCTCCTTTCACAATATTTAACCATATTTTCCCAAACTAAGTTGTTTTTATAAACTTAACTATTAATAAGCAATTATTGTGACTTATAAAGCTTATGAAAGAAAGTAAAACAAAAAATTTATTAACAGATTATAAAATATTAATATAAGGTGATAACTTTGGATAGTTCTGAAAAAGAAGACTTAAAAGAAAGTGATGCTGAAATAACGCAAAAGCTTGAGAAAACAAGAAAGCTTTCTATAATAGAGGGGTCATTTTCATCCATTGCAGGAGGTGCAGGGGAAAATTATGTGTCTCCCTATGCTTTATCACTAAATGCAAGCAATGCAGAAATCGGATTTCTATCAAGTTTTCCTGGTTTGTTTGGACCATTAATGCAGATTTTTGGCAGTAAACTAATGGAAAAGTATGACAGAAAAAAATTAATAGTAGCCTTTGTTGCGCTCCAGGCATTAAGCTGGCTGTTGTTTGTTGCTGCAGGAATATTTTTCTTAAAGTCATTTGCTCCAGACTTAATTGTTCCTTTTTTGATCGTTTCATACATCGTAAATATAACTTTTGGATCAATAGTAACCCCTTCCTGGTTTTCAATGATGGGGGAAATAGTACCTGAAAAGATCAGAGGCAGTTATTTTTCCAAGAGAAATAGAATAAATGGGGCAATAGCAATTATAGTTACGATTGCTGCAGCTTTATGGCTGGATTATTCAAAAAAAATAGACATTGTAATATATGGGTTTATAATATTATTTATAATTTCTGCACTTGGGAGATTATTTTCAGCATTTTATTTTACCAAGCACTATGTACCAAAAATAAATTTTGAAAAAGGATACTATTTCTCATTCTTTCAGTTTATAAAAAAGGCTCATTCCAATAACTTTGGGCATTTTGCAATATATGTTGCTTTAGTAAACCTAACAGTAAGCTTTGCAGGACCATTCTTTGCAGTTTACATGCTAAAAGATTTGCAGTTTAATTATACTTGGTTTACCCTTATTAATATCTCGGCAAGTATATTTTCTGTAATGATAATGCCTTTATGGGGTAAATTTGCAGATAAGTATGGAAATAGGGAGTTGATACGAATGGGAAGTTTAATAATTCCATTTATACCAATATTCTGGCTTTTTAACACAAGTCCCATATATCTTATCTTAATTCCGCAGTTAATTTCAGGAATAGGATGGTCTGCATTTAATTTAGGAGCCTCAAATTTTATCTATGACGCTGTAACTGTTCAAAGAAGAGGAATTGTAATTGCATATTACAGCTTGTTAAACGGTGTTGCTGTATTTATCGGAGCTTCACTCGGCGGTTTGACTGCCCAGTATCTCCACATTAGCTTCATGAATATATTCTTGTTTATATTTTTGATTTCAGGAATTGGCAGGATGATTATGGTAATCTTTATGCTTCCGCACATAAAAGAAGTAAGAAAAGAAACAACTCCTATAAACAAAAATCCTCTTTTTTACATAAAGCACTTAAATTTCATAAATGGGACTATACACCCAATATATGGAACACTAAGAAACATGATGCATCCATCTTCTGCATTAAAATTAAAGAAAAACAAAGAAAAAATTTCCTGAGATTTTTACTACTTAAAAAACATTAATAAAAGCAGAAATGTTTTTAAACAGGCAATCACTATTTATAATATGAATAAGAGTCACGAAATGTGGGCAGGGAATTGTTCACTTTGTTTAGCAGTGACTCCTAGATTCAACAAATCTATTAAATTCTATTAATACATAAATCTTTTTTAGATTGTGTATAGATTTTAAACATGGCTTCTAAAAAAACTTCAGGTGGTTTGCAGGTAAAAAATAATAATTGGAATTATCTGAAAGCAACTGTTGAGGGCATGCAGGATTGGCTGGAAATAAAAGAAATTTCTGGAAATAAGGATATTCCATTATATAGGGCGCAGATAGAAAATGAAATAGAATTTCATATGAAAAATACCTCAAATGAGCTAACAAAAATAATCGCAACTAAAATGAAGTCTTTAGGATGTGAAAAATCATTGGTAGTAGAATTCAAAAGCGTCTTTAGATAATTACTGCTTATACCTTGGTCTGTCATCCTTGTACTCTTTGTTTCTGTCCAAAAAGCCCTTAATAAAAGCATCATCGCTTTTTCTGTCAATAACATCCAAAACTGAAAATGTTTTTACTCCTTTATGGCTGTGAGGAGATGTCTTAACTTTAGCGCCAAGTTTCCTATGTATTGCCTCTCCCAAAAGAAGGTCATTATTCGCAAGCTCTGCAATTGTCCTTACTCCTGAGATTGAATTATTAACAGGAGTGAATAAAAGCCGTCCCTTATCTTTGCTTGCAATTATATTGCAGTTGTTAACTCCAATACCAAAGTCTACTTTCTGTGTGTATCTTTTATTGTGTTCATTTAGCAACTCTGATATTTTTTTAGCTACTTTAACTGCACTTAATTCATTATCAAACCTTTTTGTAATAACTGGAGCAAATATTCCTACAATTGAATCATCTTTCCTGTAAATTCTTCCGTGATTATTTGAAATTTCTCCAATTGCTTCTTCTATTGCACTATGGGCATTTGATTTGCTGTTTCTTATTTGTTCATAGTTCTTAATTTTTAATGAGACAACTGAAGAATCCTGCTTTTCTCCATCTAAAACAAGTGAAGGTAAAGCTTCACTGCTTATATGTTCTATTCTATGTTTTGAGCCGTTAGATTCTGATGACTGTGATGAAGTGCTTAATTTTATAATGCCACCTTTTTCACTATTTTTCTTATCAGGCAAAGATCCATCAAAAAATAATACTGCTTTTTTGTGGGCAATTTTTCTTATAGTAATAAAAATAAACAATCCCAGAATCATAAATACAAAAATCCAGGCAAAAAGTCCTTTATTTATCGCTCCCAAAACTCCTGAGTTTTCATAAGGAGATCTTATATCAATAGCATTTCCAGTAAGAGATACTCTTGCATTACTTTTTACATCTCCATCATTAACTTCTACATCATAAACTCCATCAGGAGCAGACAATTCCAAAAGCAAAGAACTTCCTGTGCTTAAATTTAAATGTTGAATTTCAGTAGTATTTCCTATAGATATCTGGATAAGTCTATCATAAGGAACATTGCCTATATTTCGAATAATCAAAGTATTATTGCTTATTTCAAATTCTGCCTCTTTGTTTTCTCTTACATAAAAAACTTTATTTGTTTTTATTTTTTCAGATTCTGCAGTTATATTCCAGTATCCCTGTGGGGCATTTGTCAGGATAATCAGCTTTGTTGATTCTCCAGCTTTAGATAAAACACTTTTAATATTTTGATTATTAACATCAAAAACATTGATGGCTGTAGAAAAACCATCCATAGGGTCATGGGCTTGATCATAAAGGACAGCAGAAATATCAATTTCACTGCCTGGATCAGCATTATCAGGAGATTGAATTTCAAGACTTGATGGCATCTGTAACACTGTTAAAGAAAAAGTCTTATTATCAAAATTTGTTACCTCGCCATTTTTTGATTCATAAACAAAAACATCTATGTTATAATCTCCAGCCTTAGCACTTTCTGGAAATAATATATATCCTGAAAATTTGCCTGATTCAACAGGAACAATTGACTCTAAACCTATCTGGCCAATACTTATTTTAGCTGCTCCATTTACAGGCTGTTTATTTGCCTTGCTTGCACTGCCTGTGAAAGTCACATTTTCATTTGTGAAAAAATCTTCTCTGTTAAACTTGATATCAACATTTATTTTGTTAGTTATCAAAAAAGTAGAGCTTTTCTTAATCTGGTCTTCAAAATTCATAGAAAGATAACACTCTCCAGTCAAATTATTTAAAAAAGCAGAAGTAAGGGGAAAAGTAATTGGTACTTCAGTCTCACCATAAAGATACTGAAAATAAAGGGTTTTAAAGCCCTGAGAGCAGACAAGGTCTATACTTGTCCAGCCTTCACTCCCATCGCTTCCCAGCAATACTTCAAGTGTATCTCCATAATTATAAACTTCATTAGGCTGGTTAATTAGGAAGATATCTGCACTCACAAAACTAATTAGAAATAAAGTCATTACAATTAATGTAATCACTACTCCCCTTTTCTTATCCATAAACTAGATAACAAAAATGTATATATAAATATTACTCTATAAAAGTATAATGCTCTTACTGTCTGGATTCTCTTCTGGCTTCATCTCTTCTTAATATTTCTTCCAAAACATCCAAACATTCATCACGAATATAGCCTATCCTAATCTGAGAAGAATCCTGAGGAATTTCAGTTTTTATATAAGCTTGTACAAAAGATTCATAATCCTTATATTCTACCCCATTTAATTCCCATACCATTATTCTTTCCTGTGCACATATTTAGCTCCATATTCAGCTCTTGCTTCTTCTAAATCTTTTTGATGAGCCAACTCCTCTTTTTCAGCAGCCAAAAGCAAAGCATCCAAAATAGGTTTTTTAAAAGTGGCAAATTTAATCTGATCTCTTGATTTTGGATAATCATCAATTGCTTCTCTTCTACGTTGCTCTAAATCATCATTTACCCTTCTTTGATAAAACTCATCAAAAGTTGGAACTCTTTCACTCTCTCTTCTAGAAAATAAACTTGTTACATAGTTGTATAATCTACTAAACATAATAATTAAAAACAAGTATATTATTTAAAGATTTATATCAAGAAGATTTATAAAATTCATAAAACTGATTATAAAATGAAAAAGCAGATTATAAATCCCTGGGAAGTTTCAGGAGATATAGACTATAACAAATTAATAAAAGAATTTGGAGTTTCTCCTCTAAAAGAGCTGCCAGAAGTATTTAACAAAAACATCTTATTCAGGAGAAAAATTATATTTGCACATAGAGATATACAAAGAATTTTAGAAGCTGTAAAAAATAAAAAGCATTTTGTAATGATGACTGGATTAATGCCTACTGGAAAATTCCATATTGGACATATGATACTAGCCCAGCAAATGGTCTTTTACCAAAAACTTGGGGCTAAAATTTATATTTCAGTAGCAGACTTAGAAGCTTATAATGCAAGAGGGCAGAGTTTAGAAGAAAGTAAAAAAATAGCAGAAGATTACATATTAAGTTATGCCTCTTTGGGTTTAGACTTAAAAAAAGCAGACATATATTTTCAAAGCTCAAGGTCAGACAATGCCAAAAAGTCAAATGCATATTACCAATTGCAAAATATATTAGCCAGATATGCTACATTTAATGAATTTAAGGCTGTTTATGGAGAAATAACACCAGGTAAAATGCTTTCAGCTTTACTACAAGCTTCAGACATGCTGCATCCACAGTTAAAAGAATTTGAATCCCAAGTTCCAGTAATAGTACCTGTAGGAATTGACCAAGATGCTCATTTAAGGCTGGCAAGAGATTTATCTCAAAGAATTAAATTTCCAAAATTTATACAACTATCATCAACATATCATTTATTTGCTCCAGGTTTGGGAGGAGGAAAGATGTCTGCTTCAGACCCTAATTCTTACATTGCCCTGACAGACTCTCCGAAAGAAGTTGAAAAAAAGATAAACAAATACGCTTTTTCAGGAGGGCAGTCAACAATAGAAGAGCACAGAAAAAAAGGAGGCAACCCTGATATAGATGTCTCATTCCAGTATTTGAAGATGTTTTTTGAAGAAGATGATAAGAAATTAGCTCAAATTGAAAAAGATTACAAAAGTGGTAAAATGCTGACAGGAGAGTTAAAAAAATACACTATACAAAAAATTAATGATTTTCTAAAAGAACATCAAAAAAGCAGAGAAGGGGCAAAAAAACAAATAGATAAATTTCTATAGATTAATAGTGTTATTCTAAAGTAGTTACAATACAAAAGCTTTAAAAACCATTAATATCTGGGTTTTTAATGAGGAAACCAATAGTAAAAGACGGAATAGTTCATTATAAATCTCCTGCAAAAAAAACTAATGTTTCTAGCTTAAGCTATTTAGAAAGAGCAGGAAAACGTAAAGAATCTCTGTTTGAAAAAGCATATTTATCTAAACACCCTGTTAAAAAAACTCCAAAAACATATGAAGAAAATGCAAGAAAAATTCAGGAGGAAAAACAATACTGGGATTCAGACCAGGTATTGGAGCTTGAAAGAATAATTGAAGGTAAAAGAGAAGGGTATTGGTCAATGGAAGACAGGTTAAAAGCACTAAATGATTATTTTACTTCAGACTATGTTCAACAAGATTTACAAAATATAAAATCAGGAAATGAAAGAGCATTTTCAAGGCTTAGAGACAGACTTACAGATCTTGCAGTAAAAGATTCTCTTCAAAAAGGGATAGATAAAAAAAGATTGGACAAAGATTATGTTAACCAAACTCTTAACAAGGTTGATAGTTATGTTGAATCACTAAAAAGAAAAATAGCTGTTAATGGAAATAATTATCAATTTGCTAAAGATCAAGGAGAAGTTAGATGGAAAACAGAAAATATGTTTCAAAAAGACAGAGTAGGACATAGAATGAATTTATTTTCTGAAAAATTAGACTATCTTGAAAACAGAATAAGCGAATCCTTTTGGGGCAGAGTAGACTATTTAATTGATTTACCAAAAAAACTAATTAAACAATCTCACACTCAAAAACCAACAGAACTAGCAGATACAGAACTAGCATATAATATAGAGGTTACACCTCAATTAATAAAACCTCAATCAAATATATTAGAATTTAAGAAAGAGAAAGAGCAACCAAAGGTTAATAGTTATATAAAAAAGACTGCAATTGCAGCTGCAATTGCCCTAACTTCCTGGTGGGGAGCTAGTGCTTTCTCTGCATTTTCTCCAAAACCAAAAGTTAATGTTGAAGAAAAAGAAAGACAGATCCAGTCTTATTTATACACTCAAGCTCAAGATAACCAAAGAACAAATGAAGAAGAAACTTTTGATGTCACACCTGCATATGATAAAGGGTTAAACAGATTAGATGAAAAATATACTCCTGCAGCTGCAGTATATAGTCTTGAATATTAAAATAAACAAGTTGATTTTTATTAAAAAATAAAATAAGTTACCTAAGTAAAATGTTCAGGAATATAATAAAACCTAGTAGTCTTTCCATTAAGAGTAATAACATCTAAGGGTTTTTTATCAATGGCCCAATCTGGTTTTTTAACAGTATCAACATAAAAATGGGTAATCTTGGGCACATCTTTATAAGAAGCGGACATAATAATTCTTGCCCTGTCATAAGCAACATCCCAAGCTTGAACATCTAATGGTTTTTTGTCAGCATCAACTAAAGGGTCAACTAAATACCTGTGCATTGGACTTTCCTCATTAACAAAGCTATAAGCATGTTCAACAACTTTGCCATTTTCAAATTTTTTAGTAGCAATTGTTTCAGGGATAGATAGTCCTGTCAAATGAGCCCTAACTCTAGGTGTAGCACCTACATTAAAATGATACTTTGAATCAGTCCATTCACCTGCAGCTTCACAAAATATTGTCTTGGCAACATCTAGTACATTAGAACCTTCCCCTAAGCTATATTTTCCGGGATTTGCTTTTTCTCTTTCATAAAACTCATTAACTTCTCTTTCTAAAGATTTAATCTTCTCTTCTCTTTCAGCATTAGCTTTTCTAACTTCTTCAGAAATTCTAGAATCAACATTTTCTCTAAATTCTCCATACTCTGTTATCAATCCTTCTTGAGCCTCTCTTAATCTCAAAACTTCAGCATCAGCTTCTCCAAGTTTTACTTTAAGGTCTAAATCTTTCTGGATTTCTTCAAGTTTTGCATCAACAGAATGAGCTTTTCTTAGGTAATAACTTTCAACAGCCCTAACTCCAGAATATGCTGCTAAATCTAAAGCAGACCCTCCAACCATAGCTCCTAATATAATCTTAGCTAATCTAGAAGTAGCTTCACGTCTAGGTATAACTACATCTTTATTATACTGAGCTTCTTCCCATGCTTGCAATGAACCTAAAGGTCCATAATAGTCATTAATTTTTCTTTTTGCCATTGTTCTAGCCTCTTTTTAAGAGTAATAATAGCCAACATAACCCATTTATAAATCTTTCTACTAGTAGTCACTATACAGTAACACCATATTAAGCATCTCTAAAATAAGGTTCTAATAAGGATTAATATACAATATTTTTAAATTTTATGGAAGTGAAATATTACTCGGAGTTAGAGTTACATTAAATAATCTAAATACAGATAAATAAGGGAAAAAGTACACTAATTTAATTTTAAAGAATTCCCGAATTCTTTAAAAACTTATTATTTCTTTAGATAATATGAAAATACTAAGTTTGCACTGTGATTACATAACTTTCAAACCTCTGAAAAAAGCTCTTAAAAATCCGGAAGAACTTTCAGAAGAAAGAAAAAAAGAAATAAAAATAAATGAATGTCTTGTTATTCTAACA
>Ga0208958_1002911_pt1 | contig 13947 bp, 13 predicted proteins | sample RifOxyB1_FD_184032 | JGI IMG/M metagenome (GOLD analysis project Ga0208958, IMG submission 184032) | Soil microbial communities from Rifle, Colorado - Rifle Oxygen_injection B1 (SPAdes) | ecosystem: Environmental > Terrestrial > Deep subsurface > Rock core/Sediment | place: Rifle, Colorado... | reverse complement strand
GAGCTTTGGATAATATTTCTGCACCACTCCAATTAGTGTTTTTTCTTCACTCGCTTTGCTACCGCGCGCACCAGACCATTCATCAAGTTTCCTGCCCATATAAAAACCTTGAGTAAATCCGCGATTATAAACAGATTCGAGATCTTTCAGCCATTTTTCAATATTCGCTTGAGTATATTCACCTTTATCAATAGCTTTCAGTGCTTTTTTATAGGTTGAAATAACAGTATCTACATATTCAGCCTGCCTTCCACGACCTTCGATTTTTAGAATCGTTATGCCTGCATCTAATAGTTCAGGAAGCATACCAATTGTACAAAGATCTGCTGCGCTCATCACGTAATTATTATCAACAACAAGTTCTTTACCCGTTTCAATGTCTGTAATTTTATATTCTCTTCTGCAAACTTGAGCGCACTGGCCACGATTTGCTGATCTGCCGTAGCAATAAAGGCTCATAGCACATCTACCACTGACAGCAACGCAAAGCGCACCATGAGCAAAAGCTTCGAGTTCAATCAATTCGCCTTTCGGGCCTTTGATTGTTTGCTTTCTAATGTCCTCGGAAATGCTCTTTACTTGTTCAAGGCTTAATTCTCTTGCAAGAACAACTCTATCCGCAAATTGGGCGTAATGTTTTAGGCTTTCAGTATTGGAGATTGAAAGCTGTGTTGAAATGTGAACTTCAAGATCGATTTCCCTTGCATATTTAATAGCAGCAATGTCTGCAGCAATAAGAGCGTCCGCTCCCGAACTTTTGATTTTGTTAATGATCTCCTGCATCCGTTCAAGTTCGTTGTTATAAAGCACCGTATTTAAGGCCACGTAAGCCTTTACATTATTCTTATGACAGGTCTTCACAACTTCCGGCAGGTCTTCAAGTTGAAAATTACGCGCAGCTGAGGCACGCATGTTAAAGTTACCAATGCCAAAATAGACAGCATCGGCGCCGGCATTAATAGCAGCCTTCAAGCTCTCAAAAGATCCCGCCGGCGCAAGCAGTTCAATTTTTTTCATATTTTGTTTAGTCATGTTATTCATTTACAGGAATTATATCATTACAAGAAAAATGCAATAATATATGGATCGTTAAAACGCCTTAAGCCGCAGTATATAAGCATATTGACTATTTTATATTTGCTATATATAATCAGGCAAATTATTATATTACAAAAATGCAACAGATAATCCAATTGGCTGAAAGAATTAAGGGTTTATTTAGAGATAATGATCCTACTCAATTTGACGAACTTGGATTAATGCTAGCGGCACATTCTATCGGAAATACTGTAGATGGTATTTTTGATTTGAATAAACTTGCACCTATAGGAGACCATCTTATTGAAGATGTAAAAATACCTTTAAAAGGTTTTGGAATAAATCCTGATAGAGCGCGGACAACTCCACTTCGTGTGGGAATGCATAGATCTTTTTATACTAAAGACGGTAATGCGGATATGATGTTACCGTATTACAGAATATCCATAGACAAGGAAATCAAACGGGGGACTAAGACAGAATATGAAAATGTTGCATCTGTCACTTTAAGTGACTTTGGGAAAGAAGTTAAAGAAATTAATCCACTTGGTCAGTATTCAATAGACACTGCTGAATCGATCACAAAAGCAGGAGACAAATTTATCAAATTCGGAAGGGATAGATATGGGTGTTATGTTAACTCGACTTCAAGCGGTAGATCAAAACTGAGGCCTGGTGATCCAGATTATGAAGTTCTTGTAGAAGAACTGAGTGATTCATTAAAGTCGATTAATACAGCAATAGAAAAGGTTAAAGATGGTATGGATGCGACATTAACTAGAAGAGCTGCTGCACTGGCTCGTGCAGAGGACGCTGCAATTATGAGAATCGTGAAAGAAGAACAAGAAAAGCTTGATCCGTAAGTTATAGATAGAATTTAATATTTCACCCAACAACATACAATTCCTCTTCAGCGCGTGTCACACCTGTGTACAGCCATCTTCGCCAGTCTTCGTCGTTCATTTGCTTGAACCTTTCCTCGAATAGCACGACCTTTTGTGCCTGACTGCCCTGGGCTTTGTGCACTGTTAACGCATATCCGAAATCAAATAGATCTGCATGCACTGTTTTTCCACGTTTTGAAGTAAAGTTCAATCCTTTATCAGCATTAAATTGCTCCTTTGAGATTAAACCTTTGAAAGTATTTCCATTATTCAGTTCTTCAATTTCTGCATAATAAAGACCTTCTGAGTCATCTTCGATATATTTGATCTTGCCAAGCATGCCGTTAAAAATTTGTTTTTCATGATTATTGCGCAGGCATATTACCCTGTCATTTACCTGCGGGCTTGGAGAAGTTATTTCAAGTAATGAGCGAATATATTTGTTTAATTTGACCCTGGTTGTGTTGTACCCGCACAAAACAAGCATCTCGTCATTGAAACCTTGTAGCAGTTCTTCAATAAAGCTTCCAGTTTCTTCATCACCTCTGTCGAGTTTCCGTACTTTCTTTGAGTATTCCATTGCAGGAATATGTCCTTGCTCCCTTGCCAAAATAGACACTTTAATGATCGGATTTTGTGCAGCTTGTCTGTGAATTTGCTCGAGCTTCAAAACAGGTTTCTGCATAAGATTAAAATTTCCCCGAATTGGCGGAAGCTGACCATGATCGCCAACTGCCACTATAGGGATCTTAAAAGAGAGAAGGTCATTCCAAATTTCCTGGTCAACCATCGAAGCTTCGTCAATAATAATCAGATCATATCCCGGCATTTTCTTCTTTTCCCAGCCAATAATTTCCTTTGATCGTTCATCTACAATTGGGGAATAAATCAGCGAATGGATAGTCCCGATGAAATCTTTTCCATAAACAGCTTTTTCCTTTTGAAGAGTAGATTCCAGCACCCTTGCAGCTTTGCCAGTAAAACTGCAGAATGCGACTTTTAATTTAGTCTTTTTGCCCTTTGGCTGGATCTTTTTGAATAAAATTTCGCGAAATTTCGCAATGATCGAGGTTTTCCCAGTACCCGCATAACCGCCAACAGTAATGAATTGAGATGGTAACTTCTCGTACCACATTGAAAGTGCGTCAATAGTATATTTTTGGTCCGCTGAAAGCTGCATGGGGATATTATATCAGGAATCCTTCGCAAGAATCGCACTATTTGTTATATTATATTTTGGTAGAAATTAAATTAGTAAAATGATTAAACATCAGAAAAAATTAGGGCTGTCCATGCGTGGTGGTGGAGCGAAGTGCGCAGCATATATCGGTATATTAAAAGCACTGGAGGAAAATGACATTAAAATTGATTATATAGTTGGAGCTAGTGGAGGTGCTGCGATCGGTGGAGCATATGCAGCAGGTAAAAGCCTGGAAGAAATAACTGAGCATTTCCGAAAATATTCTCCTAGAAAATATCTTGGGCTGGATTCTTTGAAGGAGTTCTCATTATTCAGTGAGAAAAAAGCATTGAATTTTTCCAAGGAACTTCTAGGTGATATTTGTTTTGGTGAAGCCAAGATTAGGTTCTGGGCACAGGCCACTAATGTAGAGACACTTTCAGTAAATTATATTGGGGAGGGTAAAATATCCGAGGCAATAGTGGCTTCATCTGCTTTGCCAGGCTTAATAAACCCGATTGATCTTGATGGGAAAAAATATATAGATGGAGAAATAAGTGGTGGATATGGTGTAGATTTTTTGAAAAAACGTGGTGCTGAGGTGATTATTGGGATGAACACGGATTATATACATAATTCAGGGAAATTTGAGAATGTGTACGAGAGATTTATCGCGCCTTTGAGAATATCTATTCTTACACTTTTAGCAAAAGACCAGAAATTGAGCCCAGTAGATCTTTTGTTTGATAGATTAAGTGTAGGGGTGGGTGTTTTGGATTTCGACAGAGTTGAAGAAATGGCTCTTGAAGGTTATGAATTAGCTAATGGATCAATGAAGGATATTAAATCATTGCTTTTTGACTAGGCCCATGGTTAATTTACTAATGATCAGTTCGCTAAATATTTTTCCCAACTACAGCTCCTGAGCTCCATGCCCACTGAAGATTGAAACCGCCGCATTCACCGTCTATGTCAAGAATTCCCCACAGAAATATAAACCTTTTTGAAGTTTTGAGCCCAAAGTTTTTGGATCGACCTCTTTTGTGTCAACTCCACCTGCTGTGAAATGTGCTTCATCAAATCCTCTTATGGAATCGATGTCGAATTCATATTGTGTAAGTAATTTCACTATTTTCTGCCTAAGTTCTTTTGTAACTTCTGCCACCTTTATTTTCCCGTCAATGCCATTGACCTCTAATATCGCAGGGAAAACTTTTTTCGGTAAAACTCCAATGAAACTGGACTCTAAAGTTTTGTTCGGATTCTTTTGCCATCTGTCTAAAATGATCTCTTGTAAATTATTATCTGTGTGCTCACCAATTGATGGTAAGAAGTTGATCTCGAGTTTAACCTTCCTTTTCCTTACTTCCAACTCGTATGCGATTTGCCTGCTAATTTCAAGCACAGAGGGTGCTGAAAGTCCAAAATGGGCAAACATAAGTGTCCCTTCGTTTTCTGCGATTAATTCCTGGCCCTGACCATCAGCAACATTTGAAAATGCTTTAACTTTGACTTCCAGTTTAACACCTTGTAATTTATGACATAAAGGACTTTTCACGCTTAGTGCGACATATGCAGGAAAAGTTGGGGTTATTGTATGTTTAAATTGTGTGGCAATCTCGTATCCTGCATCAGTGGCCCCAAGTTCATGATGACTTTTTCCACCAGTTGCAACCACTAATTTTCGAGTTTCTACTTCCTGTCCATCATTTAATTCAAGCTTGAAAAGTTGGGTATCGTTATCAAAATCAAGGTTTTTCACAGTATTTGGCTTCGCAATCTTTATCCCAAGTTCGCGTGCTTCGTAAAGCAATACATCGACGATGGATTGGGCTTGATTGGAGATGGGAAATAAGCGACCTTCGTCTTCTTCGCTAAATTCAACGCCAAGATCATGAAAGAATTCTAAAGTCTCTTCAAGTCCGAATTGATTTAAAACACTTAAAACAAATTTAGGGTTATTACCAAAATAATGAACGGGTTTATGATAATCTTGAACTACATTCTTATTGGATATATTGCATCTTCCGTTGCCAGTTACGAGGATTTTTTTCCCAATTTGGTCATTTCTCTCGATAAGTAGTATATGCCTCCCTCGCCTTTTGGCTGTTATCGCAGCCATCATGCCTGACGCGCCAGCACCAATAATTATTGCATCATATTGTTTTAGCATACATTCAATCTTAATTTCTGTATAATTGTAACATATTATTAATTTTGCATGATCCTATTTTTTGTTTTTCTTTTATTGGTAGCTACCTTCGGCATGGTTTATAAAAGGTTTAGATCAAGGATGAGCAAATACATAAAAAAAGAGGAGGGTGGTCTAGAAATTTATAACTACAAAGTATTATTGAAATTTTTTGTTTTATTCGCGCTAATACCGTTTATCCCGATTGTTTTTATGGGAATTTTCATCAACGTATATGGTATTCAATTCCCGGAAAATGATCTGCAATTGTTGTTATTTCTTCTTTCGCAAGTTACATTCAGTTTTTCAATAGGGATCTACTTTACCTCGATTGTCATTGAACGTTTTGTGGCAAGGGAGATCAAACAAATGAAGGAGTACAAATCGTTGAGAATAGCTATCAAGTTTTTTCACGGACCAGTCAGTCATGTTGGAATATACATGGGAATAATTCTTTGGTTGTTTTCTCTGTCACCCTTCGAAAAATTTTCTATACAGGATTTCGATACTTTTTCCACTGTTGTTATTGTGTTGATTGGTCTGTTGGTGGGGTTCATTTTAGGTATCGAACAAAGAGCAAACCTCACTTGGAGATATCAAAGGTTTGCTTTTCTTTTTTATGCGATAATTTTTTTGATTTTGATCTTAGGTCCTTTTGTGCAGTTGAGGCAAGAGTTTAGCGTTTTTAATGTTAGTTTTTTATCCGGAGCCCTTGTATACTTTGCATATAAAAGCATTCGGGCGATCATTAGAAAAGAAAAAAACCTATACTCCGAGGAATTCTGGTGGGTTTAATTTATATCCTTTTCCATTGTACCCAATAATGTCTTTATCCTTTCTACTTGAGGGCCAATAACTACTTTCACTGCTTCGTATGTATTTGCCGGGTCATTTAATCGACGAAGAATAGATTCGCACTCACTCAAGATTGCAATAGTATCGTCCATTAGTTTATCAATCGGGTTTTGCATGTCTTACGTTTTAATAAATAAGGAATAGAAAAATATGTAGTCATATTTAATATTTTGCATAAAATTTTAGCATAATATAGAATATCATTCAATATATACATATTAACTTTCTATTCATGTTTGACACCATTATAAGCTATATTGCTAGCAACATGTCCGATAAACAAGTAGGCATTCAAATAAAAAAAGCACGAACCGATAAAGGTATGTCACAAGAACAACTAGGTGATAAGCTTGGTGTTACCTGGGAAATGATAAGTAGATATGAAAACGGTCGCAGCAGCGCCAGGAAATATCTGACACAGCTTTCGGAAATACTGGAAAAGCCGATTTCATATTTCTTCGGTGTTGAAGATGATCTTATAGAATATAATGTAGATAAGATTGCTTCTGCACTTAGGGAAAAAGGTGTAGGTTATGATACAGTTTCTGCAAATAAAATCTTACTCATAGACGACTTTTCTATACTAGGCTTTGAGAAAAGCATCAAGTTGACGCGACAATACTATACTGCGCCAGAATGGATCATAGAAAAATATTCTGATGTTTTTGCATTGCGATTAAATAGTGTGTCCTCGGAAAATATAGAAATTAATCAGGGTGATGTAGGATTCTTATCGCCTTCTATAAAACCTGAAAGTAAAGATGTTGTTTTGGTTCAACAGGGAAATGAATATAAACTTGAAAAGAATTCTGTTTCTTCCAGTTCTGCTGGCCATAAAGGCCAAGTACTTGCTGTTTTAATCGCACAGGAGAAGAGGTTCAAATAAAAAGGGCACCGTCCGGAAATAAAAACCCCCGTACTGAAGACCGGAGTTTTCGCCTTCTTGGAATAGAAATTCTGACACTATACCCCTCCTGACCCCTCCTGGATATGAATATTTTTTCTGTTGCATAAACGCACATGTAAAAAAGGGGGTGTCTAGGTACCCCTTGCCTTACTTTAGGAGTATAAATTATTTCTTTCTTGTAGATTCAAATGACTGCAGACAGTAAATTAGAGTTATTTCATTTTTAAAAGTAGTTTCTTAATTCCAGGTGGCAAAAATGGGACACTGCCCATAAAATGCCGGGGATACCGTCCCATTTTAGTCAGTTGGAAATCGTGAGTCAATATGTTGTATAAGGAAATATTTAGATTTAACTCCTCAAATGATTAAAAAAGGCCACACTGCAAGGTTTGTCACTCTAGTCAAACAATACGTCAGAGAAAACAGAAAAGCAAGGTAATATACTTATGTAAAGCATGTAATCGCTACTTCTCTATCGATTATGGCAAAAAGATGACTGATAAAGAAGTATTAGTTCGTTATCTTGAAGGTACTCCTATTAGAAAATTAGCTTTACAGCTTAGAACATCAAAATCTCGTATACAAAGGATAATTTACAAAACTCTAAAACAAGTACCGAATAGTAATCATGTCTCAGAGCTTGTATGTAAATATTTCTGTGGAGTATTAATAGTTGATGGTAAATATCTACATGTAAAAGGCCATGAAAAGAAGATACCCCTTTTATGGGGCATAGACTATCAATCACACGATATTCTAGTACACCAATTAGCTCCTAGTGAGAATTATCAAGCATATTTCTTGTTTTTCAAACAACTTAAGATTTTAAATTATCCTTTAAGAACACTTGTATGCGATGAGTGTGAATCATTGATATTTGCTGCACAGTTCCACTATCCTAAAGTAAAGGTACAAATATGTACTAACCATTACAAGGAAGGTATCAGAAGAATGTTGAAATCAAGGACTACGCCTGAACACGAACATTTCATCAAACAGATTGAGTGTCTTTTTAGGCAGAAAACACTTGGTCTGTATTGTAGATATGCTAGAAAGCTCCTAAGGGAACATAGTGATAATGAGCTATACAGAAAAATTTTGTTCGATCTGAATAAAAAGCATGAATATTTAATTCGCTGGCTAATAGATAAGAAAGTGCCGTCTACTAGCAATTTGATCGAATTATACAATTCACACCTTGAGGCTAGGGTTAGGAGTATGAAAGGCTTTGAGTCTTTCTATCATGCAGAATTGTGGCTTAATGCTTATGTAATGAACAGAAGGTTAAGTAGATTCAGTGATTGTTCTAGAAAGTTTAAACACCTTAATGGCAAGTGTTCCTTATCTTTCACTGCTATGGAAAATGCACCTAAAATTTCTCTTTTAAAGAGAGTTTGAATTTAACTGACAAATTTGGGACGGTATCAATGCCGGGAGCGGGAATCGAACCCGCACGCCGTATAAGGGCAATGGATTTTAAGTCCATCGTGTCTACCATTCCACCACCCCGGCTTTTGGAGGTGATGGTGGGAATCGCACCCACGCATAACGGTTTTGCAGACCGTCGCCTTACTACTTGGCTACATCACCAGCTAATCAACTAGATATTTACCAGTTAATTTCCACAGTGCAATTTTAACATAAGTAATGAAAACTTGCCTTAAATTAAATTTATATATATATTGTAAATGATATATCTATTAACATAATAAATTATGGCAATTCCTTCAAGTACATCATATGGAACAGGTCCTCAATCTGGACAACCAATGGGTTCACCTTCACTCGATAAAAAATCTGAAGAAGAACAAAAACCAGAAACAGTCGTAAATATTTTGGACGAAGAGGTCAAGACACCCGAAGTGAAAACAGCGGAAGTAGAAGAGATAAAAACACCAGAAGTTGATCTTAATCAATTGAAAAACGGTGATAATACTAATGTTGTTGAGGGTGTGATAAATCCAAACGAACTTCAGAAAGAAGAGAAGAATGAGGAGGGAGCAGCCCCAACTGGAGAACTTTCTCCGCTAAACGATGAAGAAAAGCTAGAGGCACATAAAACAATAGCTTCTGATGAATTAGTACCTCCTCTATCTTCCGAAGAAGATCTTCCGAAGGCAGAATTAACAGCAAACGGAGATACTTTACCAAAACATGATGCAAATGTAGGTGAGAAAAAAGATGATATGTCTGGAGATGTTAATGCAGCCAAAAGTGGAGGTTCAGCTTTTAAGATCGTCCTGTTGTTTTTAGTAATAGTAGTATTATTAGCAGCAGCAGCGTTGGCATACATGCTAATAGCCTAATAAAATCAAATTAAATCCTCATAATATTTTCGCTTAATTGCTCAGTTGGTTAAATGCTGATAGAATTATCAGTAGATTAATCTTATTCTGTATATTACCAATGCCTAAAACAAAAATTCTGTGCACTATCGGGCCAGCAACCTGGGACAAAGAAATTCTCAAAGATATAATAAAAAATGGGATGGCTGTTGCCAGAATAAACGGTGCTTTTGCAGATGTTACCGAACTTGACAGGGTGGCAAAGATTATACGGTCCATTTCAAAAGATGTTGCTTTGATGCTTGATATTAAAGGTACCGAAGTTAGACTAAATAAATTCAAAGAAAGCCTTATAATTAAAAAAGGTGATAAAGTGATTATTGGCAGTGGCCGGGAAGATAAAATTTATCCAGTTACTTACCCTGATTTATATAGAGATTTGAAGCAAGGCGACAACTTAGTGATCGATGATGGTAAAGTTAAGTTGACAGTTGTTGATATTCAAGACAAAAAAATACATACAAAAGTCGTTGAGGGAAACGAAATCTCTCCAGGTAAAAGCATTAACACTCCGGGTATTGCATTATCTAACCCTGCATTAACCGAGATAGATAAAGAACAGATGAAATTTGCAGTAAAGGATAATTGGGATTTTGTAGCAGCGTCATTTGTTCGCAGCAAAAAGGATATCGAGGCAGTTAAATCAGAATTAAAGGGTTCACTGATCAAAATTTTCGCAAAGGTAGAAGATGCCCAGGGAATTGAAAATATTGATGAAATAATAGATGTTGCTGACGGTATTATTATAGCTCGTGGAGACCTTGGGGTAGAAATCCCATTTGAAAAAATACCAATGATTCAAAAAAAGATCATTACTAAATGTTTGCTAAAAGCAAAGCCTGTTGTTGTTGCCACACATATGCTTGAGTCAATGATAGAAAGCCCAGTAGCCACAAGGGCTGAGATAAATGATGTCGCCAACGCTGTTTTTGATGGCAGTGATATTTTGTGGTTGAGCGCTGAAAGTTCAAAAGGGAAATACCCAAGAGAAGCAGTAAAAACATTGAAACAAGTTGCGATTGAGGCAGAGAAATATGTTCTTCCAGAGATCCTGGACGGAGAACCGGAAATAAATCCAATAACAGTAGCATTGGCCAAAGGTGTTTTGGACATAGCAAGAAGTTTGCCAATTGATAAAATTGTTGTAGCAACTGGTAGTGGGAAAACAGCAAGAATTATTTCCAGTTTCAGACCAAAACAACCAATAATTGCATTGACATCGAATGAAACATATAAAAGACAGCTAAATGCAACCTGGGGTGTTAAAGCCATGGTTATGGAAACTGTTGAGTCCGATCGCGATAAAGCAATTTCAAAAGTTGTCAAAAAGGCCCTAGAAGAAAAATTGGTAAAAAAATCAGATCTTATCCTTGTTGTACGAGGGACTACTCCTTCAAGTCAAAATACGAATTCGTTGGAGGTTGGGATAGTTGGCGAAATGATTAACAAATTAACGGATTAACCTGCCTGCCGGCAGGCAGGCGAATTAGCGAATTAACGCATTAACGCATTAAACTATGGTAAAGAGACTTATAAAAATAATAATTAGTTTATCGCTACTTATAGTGTTTTTGGTGGTTTGTTTTGCACTATTTGCAGTTTTTTCGATTGCTGGATGGTTGCATACATATAAAACATTCACACAAAAAGAACTTGTTGCTGTTGTCGAACTGGAAGGGATGCAAATTGATGAGCAAGGATACGAATATACAACGATCAAGTATAAACCGGTTAAAGACCAGTCTGCGTTAACTAGCATATTTAGCTCAAGAGAAGGGGATGGAGATCAATATGAAGAAACAAAGGAATATAAAATTTATGGTGACCAGGTCGAGCTCGGCGGTGATTTTATAAAGTTTAGTAACGCCTTGAACCTTTTCGGTATAAAGAATATTTACAAAGTGAGCAGACTTGAGGGAGATTTTTCAAATCCTGACAAAGCTGCAAATGTTGAAAAAGGAAAACGTACAGTTTACGCGATTAATGGCGGAACAGACGATTATTGGAAATTTCTTCAGGAAAATACAGAAGATATGGATTTTATCGTGGACAGTGTTTATGGCAGCTATTCGAGTAAATTTATCCGCGGTGAAAAAACCACATACGGACTTTATGTCACCGAAGATGGCTTTATTTTAGATGATATTGATAAAAAAAAGGACTAATCAAAATATTACTGCCCAATGGCTGAATTTTATAGTGCCCCAAAACCAATTGTTCTAATAGTAATGGATGGAGTAGGCGTTGCTCCACCAGGCCCGGGGAATGCTGTGACCCTTGCTGATACGCCGAACCTCGACAAACTTTGGCCAAAATATCCACATGGCTCACTTGAGGCTGCAGGCATGGCGGTTGGTTTGCCCGAAGGTGTAGATGGAAATAGTGAGGTTGGACATATGGCGATAGGTACTGGACGCGTCATCTTCCAGGACCTTCCTAGGATCGACCAGAAAATTGTAAGTGGTGAATTCTCTAGAAACACGGAAATTATTAAGGCAATTGATTTTGCAAAGAAAAATAATGGCAGGATACATATCACTGGCCTTGTGGGCTTTGGAAAAGTACATTCAAGTTTTAGTCACCTTGAAAAATTAATCGAACTGATCGCGCAGCAAAATATTGGACCAGACAAACTATTTGTTCATGCTATTCTTGACGGCAGAGATTCTTCCCCAACAGCTGGGCTTCAGGTATTAACTGATCTTGAAAATGAATTGGACCGCAAGAGAATAGGTAGGATCGCCAGTTTTATCGGACGATACTTTGCCATGGACCGTGATCAAAGATGGGATAGGACAAAAATTGCATACGACATGATAGTAAAAGCACAAGGCGAAAAAACAAATGATTTCCGAAGAACATTGCAAAAATCATATCAGAAAGGACTAACGGATGAGTATATGACTGCCCATATTATTCCCGGATTTAATGGTGAACTTGCTACAGTGAAGTCAGGGGATACGATAATTAATTTTAATTTCAGACCAGACAGGGCATTGCAGATCACACGTGCTTTTGAGGAAGAAAGTTTTCAAGGCTTTGAAAGAGAGAAGATTGAAAGTATTTATTATCTTGGATTTAGTGATTATAAAAAGGGTTTCCCCTCTCATATTGCATTTCCGCAGGATCGGGTACTTGATTCTTTAGGAAAAGTTTTAAGCGAGAATAGATTGACGCAGCTAAGGATTGCAGAATCGGAAAAATTTCCTCATGTCACATATTTTTTTGATGGTGGCCAGCAGGTGATCTATCCAGGAGAGGATGCGATAGAAGTACCTTCGCCAAAGAATGTCTCTACCTATGATCAAACTCCTGAAATGAGTTCTAAAAAAATTGTTGAGGTTTTTCTAAAAAAGATGGAAGAAAAAAAATATGATTTCGCGTTGATCAACTTTGCTCCACCGGACATGGTTGCTCATACTGGTGTTCTCGATGCTGCTATCAAAGCTGTAGAAGCAGTGGACTGGGCTATTGGTGAAGTCACGAAATATGTGATTTCTAAAAAGGGTTTGATAATTTTAACTTCGGACCATGGTAACTGTGAAGAGCTTATTAACCTTCGTACGGGAGAGGTGGATACAAAACATTCATCAAATATGGTGCCAATTCTTGTAGCTGGAAAAGAATTTAAGTATAAAGAATTACAACTTGGCAGGCTAAGTGATGTTGCCCCATCAATTTTGACTATGTTTGGAATAAACAGTCCTGCTGAGATGACCGGAAGAAGTCTTCTTGACTAACCTCCTTAATTAAATATTTTGCCTGCTTGACTATGCCCTGTTTCTTCTATAGGCTGTAAAAGTAGAAGATATTCACTATGAAAAAATTATTAAAATTTCTAAACGACTCCATCTTAATTTTTGCAGTGATATTTATTGTCATCGCCGCATTTATGGCTACCTATGCTCTTTCTCCTGTGGCTTTTGAAAAATCTATTCTTGCTGAAAATAGTAAGTTTAATAACAGTGAACCGGTCCTTGGAGAAAACGAATTTAAGTATCTTGAATTTGAAAATATTTATAAGGAACATGAGTATTTCAGTGTGAATGGCATACCAGTAAATGGGGACTATAAAGCTACTATTAAGCTTGGGCCGGTTTCTGCAGGTGAGCTTTCAAAACCAATTGTCAAAGTGCATAACCCGTCCAGTAAATCAAAAAAGGCTAAAATCAATTTCAAATTTTCTCAAGCCGACATTAATATTATCAAGCCAAAAATAATAATAAATGGCCAGGTTTATGATTTTAGTGGTGGCGAGAAAGATAATGTAGTATTTGATTTGGTTGCTGACCAAACAGCAGACGTAAATATACAAATTGAAGTTCTGCAGAGAATTAATTATCCGTTAAACCTCGAACTGACAATAACAATGTAAGGTGGATTTAACTTTCATTATATATACATAATTTAAATTCGTAAAGAAGCCTTGTTTTATTCAAAAAATTTAATGTAAGATCTTCCTGTAATTTCCTGCTCAGATTTTTTTATCTTTTAATGTTCCCGCTATGGTAGCACTAGCATCAATGCCGGAGATGATGATGTATGAT